>Ga0315906_10010567_pt1 | contig 10833 bp, 10 predicted proteins | sample LakEriMetagenome_4_FD_203526 | JGI IMG/M metagenome (GOLD analysis project Ga0315906, IMG submission 203526) | Freshwater fungal communities from buoy surface, Lake Erie, Ohio, United States - Buoy 2 MA122 | ecosystem: Environmental > Aquatic > Freshwater > Lake > Lake biofilm | place: USA...
TTTGTGGATAGTTCACCCACATCAACTTGACTTTTGATAAATCTGATTTTTCTAAATTTTCAAAGTCAGGCGCCCAACTGTTTTCGGCAGTTAGCTCATAATAAAGCGGAGTGCCTCCCGCTAATTTAACTGCACTTGTATAAGTAGGATAACCAGGATTAGGGATTAACACCTGATCTCCTTCATTTAAATAGGTCATACAGATATGCATGATCCCTTCTTTACTTCCTAATAGTGGTAATATTTCTTTAGCAGGATTGATGTCTTCTACTTTGAAATATTTTTGATACCATGCGGCGATTGCTTCTCTTAAAACTGGAACGCCTTTATATGATTGGTAGGCATGTTGATTGTCTTTACTTGCTTCTTCTTGTAAAGTTTTAACCACATCTGGATGCGGTGGCAAATCAGGACTACCAATACCTAAATTGATAATTTGCTTGCCTGCTTTGTTGAGTTCGTCAACTTCACGCAATTTGGTCGAAAAATAATATTCTCCAATTCCATCCAATCTTTTTGATACCGTCCAATTCATACTTATCCTTTTACAACTTTACCTTTTTTGTACAATCCAAATAGTTTAAAACTATTGGTCATGGATTTTAAATCCACCAATAATTTATCCAATTGTTTTTTTTGCTCAAACTCAATGTCTGCATAAAAACCATATTTGAAAGTACTGCCAGGTATGGGCATACTTTGTAACTTGCTTAAATTAGCTCCACCCTGCGCTATCTTAGCCAATACCTTGGATAAAATACCTTTTGAGTGGTCTGTTTGAAAATAGATTGAGGCTTTATCAGCATCTGCTACTTCTATTTTTTGTTTTGCAGGCACCATAATTAAAAAACGCGTGATATTGTTTTTTAAAGTATGGATATCTGGCGTGATCACATCTAAGTCAAATATTTGAGCAGCCAACTTACTAGCGATTGCTGCAATATGTTTGCTTTTGTGTTGACGAAGTTGTTTTGCACTCAAAGCAGTATCTTCTGTCTCCACTAACTTCCATTGATGATCTTCCAAATAATCCAAACATTGAAGAATGGCCATTGGATGACTGTGCACTTCTTTGATGTCTTTCAATTTTACTCCTGGATATACCAATAGGTTTTGACTTATTGATAAGTAGACTTCGCCAATCACTTGTAATTTGCTTTTTTGTAACAAATTATAGTTGGGAAGGATACTTCCTGCGATGGAGTTTTCCATGGCCATCACAGCACCATCGGATTGTTTTGCATCTTCCCCTATTCGAACCACATCTCTAAATGTGGCACATGGAATCACGTCTACATCTTTGCCAAAAAACTGCCTTGCAGCCACTTGGTGAAAACTACCCTCGTATCCTTGTATCGTCACTTTCTTATGCATCTTTTCAATCTATTCTTATTCTTGATCCTAGTTATTTAATAAAAAATCCCGGCTTTTTGAGCCGGGATGGTATATTTAGTTATTTCGTTTATGCTTTTACAAATACTACCCGGCTACTTTGGTTAAAGTAGAAATAAAAGAAAAAGTAAAACCAGTTGCTATTTGCTTTCATCGTGGTACAAAGATAGGCTAAAAGTCCCTAAAATAGGCTAAAACAACAAAGTTTTTTACATTTTACTAACAAGTATTCGTACTAAAAAAGGCACGATGTAAAACAAAGTGCCTTTATAATTGATCTCCATACAATGGAGGGCAATAGTTAGATTTGGATGATCTACTACTTTGTAGCAGCAGAATCAGTAGCAGTTGAATCAGTTGCAACAGCAGCAGAATCAACAGCAACAGCAGCTGTATCAACAGTTGCAGCAGCAGAATCAGTTGTAGCTTCAGTAGAAGCACCACCACATGCAGTTAAAGCAGCGATAGCGAAGATTGCGAATACTTTTTTCATTAGAATGAGTTTTAATGTTTAAATGATACCCTTAATACCCCATCTGACAAAAGGTAACCTTGATTTTTTAAAAAATTTAAAAACAGGGCATTTTTACCCTAGTTGGGTTACTTTTGTACCCTAATCGTATTAACCTCTTGAAAGCTGAACTCAACGAACAAGCCCTTTTAAAAGGGTTAGCCCAAAATGACTCCAAGGCGGTGGAAGCCCTCTATAAAAGTCATTTTAGTATGATTCAGCACTTTGTTACCAATAATAATGGCTCTTTTGATGATGCAAGGGATATTTTTCAGGAGGCGATGATCGCTTTGTATGAGAAAGTACAATTAGAACATTTTACCCTCTCCTGTCAAATTAAAACCTATTTATTCTCTATCTGTAAAAACCTTTGGTTAAAAAGGCTACAACAAATGGGAAAATATAGTGCCCCGCTTAGTACGCAAGAAGAAACCATCTCGGTCGAAGAAGACATAGATCAGTTTGAGAAAAAAGATGCTGCTTTTGCAATCATGGATCGAGCCTTGAATAGCCTTGGTGAACCATGTAAAAGTTTGTTAGAAGGATATTATTTGAATAAAAAAGGAATGCAGGAACTAGCAAGTCAGTTTGGATATACCAATGCAGACAATGCCAAGAACCAAAAATATAAATGTTTAATGCGCTTAAAGAAACTCTTTTTCGCACAATACAATATAGGAGAATAACCATATGGACGATATTCAATTACAGGAAGCGATAGAACGATATTTGACAGGCGACATGTCTGTTGAAGAACGTACTCAATTTGAGGCTATCCGTAAAGCTACGCCTGAGATTGATCAGATGGTGATTGAGCATGCAATGTTCTTAAGAGAAATGGATATTTATGTAAATCGAAAGAATTTCTCAAAACTTAATAAGCAAGTATTCAATCAATTATTGGATTCCGGTACATGGGCACCTGAAGCAGCACAAACTACTTCGTCTAGAGTGATTCAACTTTGGACTAAGTATAAGAAAGTCACTGCGATTGCAGCTTCTGTGGGCGGATTTATCGCATTGTTTACTTCTGCTATGATGCTTTTCTTTTTTCCTAGTATCAATGGAAATCAAATTTTAGAATTAAGCAAGGCAGTTGAGAAAATTGAACAGAATCAAAAAGTACAAGGCCATTTATTGAACGAAGTAAAAACAAAGGTACCAGAGAACGCAAAATTAGTGAGCGGAGGATCTGGCTTTTTAATTGATACCAAAGGTTTTGTGATTACCAATGCGCACGTACTAAAAGGAGAAGGTGCGATTGTTGTGAATAGTTTAGGGCAAGAATTTAAGGCAACCATTGTATACAGTGATAAAAATTCAGATTTAGCTTTATTAAAAATCGAGGACGAAGACTACAAACAAGCAAAAGCTTTACCATTCACTATTCGTAAAAAGTCAAGTGACTTAGGAGAAGATATTTTTACTTTAGGCTTTCCTAGAAATGACAATGATATTGTATACGGTAAAGGCTATTTAAGTGCTCAAACTGGATTCAATGGAGATAGTAATACCTATCAAATTCAGATTAGTGCTAACCCTGGTTATTCTGGCGCTCCTGTTTTCAATGAAAAGAACGAACTGATTGGAATCATGAGCAGTAGACAAAAACTTGCCGAAGGCGTTGCGTTTGCAATTAAGTCAGATAAATTATTTGATTTAGTGGAAACATTGGAGGAAAATGAATTAACTAAAGACCTCAATGTTAAATTGAACAAGCAAAAAGTAAAAGGAGCTAAGAATCGCAAAGCACAGATCAACAACTTCAAGAACTACATCTATAGCGTTCGTGCTTTCAACTAATTTTAATTAGTTTGAATAAGCGATATAATATTTATTTATTTCCCCCAAAGATTCGTAGGATACACATTTGATGCAACCAATGCGTCAATACTTGCCTTCACTCCTGGGGCATCTTCTTTATAAGTTACTCCAAACCATTTTGCATTGGTAGGTATTACTTTAACAGCACCTAAATTCAATGCTTTGAATCGGCCTGCTACAAAAGGAATATAAAATTCTGATTTTAATGCCTGTCCTTCTCTTTCTAAAAATAATTTGAATTCAGATGCGCACAAATCAATAAAGCCTGGCGCAAAACACATAAAGTTCATACTCACTCTTGTGTCTTCTTGAAGTGGTGTTTCAATACCATCTTCTTCAAACACAATACCAGCACCTTCTTTTCTGTATATTTTTGTACGCTCGTTGATTGTGGTTAAATATCCTTCTGCGTCTACATTACATACACCCCTACTCACCGTACCGTTTTCACTTAATGTATTAGCTAGTTCGTAACCTAGTATGCAATATTCTTTTTCAGAACATGTGGTAGTTAAAAAAGTATAAGCTTCTACAAATGCTTCTTGTCCATAATAATCATCCGCATTGATCACAGCAAATGGTTCATGCACGACACCTTTAGTGCATAATAATGCATGTGCCGTTCCCCAAGGCTTGGTTCTTTCTTGAGGAATCGAAAAGCCTTCTGTGTATTGATCTAAAGACTGAAATACATATTCAATCTCAATCTTGCCTTTTAATTTTGGTTCTACAACCGCCTTGAATGCCTCTGCAAAATCTGCTCTAATGATGAATACTACTTTACCAAATCCCGCTCTGATGGCATCATAAATAGAATATTCCATGATGGTTTCTCCGCTTGGACCAAATCCTTCGGTTTGTTTCATGCTACCATATCTACTTGCCATCCCTGCTGCTAATACCACTAAAATCGGTGCACTCATTTTTTCCTTGTTTTAATTGTAATTTCACGATCCATTAAGGTCCTCAAAATTAGTTGATTTATTTTAAATATAAAATTTTGCATATAAAGCCTCCTATACAAGCTATACCTTCCTTTGGTCTTTTCCAAAAGGTGGACCTATTGAGGCTGGACCTATTACATCCAATTGTGAGTGGGAACAAATTCTATAAGCTTAGATATTATATTGAATTAGCATTAGCAAAAGGGGTTTCAACAGTGGCTAGTTTTGGTGGACCCTATTCTAACCACATTGTTGCATTGGCATATACAGCAAAGGAAGCAGGACTAAAAAGCATTGGCTATATCCGAACAAATGCCGATGAACCAATGACGCCTAGTTTAAAAGAAGCAAAGGCCTATGGGATGGAATTGGTTTATACAGGCAGGACAGATTTCCAATCTAAAAAAGAGGCTATTTTACAATCAAGTGAAGTGATGACTGATTGTTATTTTATTGACGAAGGCGGATATGGAACAATTGGTGCAAAAGGCGCTGCTACTATTTTAACAGAAAATAACACAACACGATATAACTATATTATTAGTGCTGTTGGCACGGGCACCATGCTTGCTGGAATAATCAATGCTGCAGAACCCAATCAAAAAATAATTGGTATCCCTGTTTTAAAAAACGAAGGCAGTATTGAATCAGAAATTAACGCATTGTTAGAAGATAAAAATAGACGCTATACTTTATTGCATCAATTTCACCAAGGTGGCTATGCCAAAACCAATCCTATGATGCTAGATTTTATGAACAGACTTTGGGATGCAGAAAAAATACCTACTGATATTGTATATACCAGTAAATTATTATTTGGTGTGGGACAATTGATCAAAGAAAATTATTTTGAAAAAAATGCAACCATCTTAGTCATACACAGTGGAGGTTTGCAGGGGAATCGGTCTTTGCCAGAAGGTAGCTTGGAATTCTAATAAACTAATTCGCAATCAAAGATGGTTTCAAAGTGCTTTTTAATTTTTTGTTTTACTGCTTCGTAATCTACTTTCCTTCCTAATTCTTTTTCCAAAGAAGTCACCGTTTTTCCTTGTATGCCACAAGGTACAATGAATTCAAAATGAGATAAGTCTGTATTCACATTCAGTGCAAAGCCATGCATGGTAATCCATCGACTACACTTAATGCCCATCGCACAAATTTTTCTTGCCACAAAAGGATCATGTGGGTCTAACCACACCCCTGTTTCTCCTGCACTTCTTTCTCCTTTTAATCCATACTCTGCAAGCACTTGTATAATCACTTCCTCTAAACTCCTTAAATACCAACCTAAGTCTGGTTTGAATTTATCTAAGTCGACAATCGGATAACCCACTACTTGTTGCAAGCCATGGTATGTGATATCGCCTCCTCTATTGATATGAAAAAACTCAATGCCCAGTGCTTTTAATTGTTCATCAGACACCAATACATTGGATCTATTTCCATTTTTACCCAATGTAAATACAGGTGTATGTTCCACCAAAATGAATCGATGTTGGGTTGCCGCCTCAGAGGCTTCCTTATTTTGAATTCTTGCTTCGGTCTTTAGCGCAACAGCTTCTTTTAAACGCTGTTCTTGATAATCCCAAGTTGGCTGGTAAGATTGTATTCCTAAATCTTCAAAAATTACTTGTTGGCGCATAGAACAAAGTTACAAACTAAGCGGCAATAACTTACTTTTGCATCATGTCAACAGAAGAGAAAGGGAAGCTTTCGATGGTGAACCAAGATTCATTGTCGGATATCCAACATAATGAAGCACTTCAATTAGAAAGCGAAGATGTTTATGAGAAACTGACCTATATCGTAGATAAAGGACAGGAACCTATGCGTATAGATAAATGGGTTCAAATGAGAATTGTGGGTTTAACAAGAAGCAAATTACAAAATGGCATTGAGGGTGGATTTTTAACAGTGAATGGAAAAGTAGTTAAAAGCAATTACCGCACCCGTCCGGGAGACGAAGTGGTTTATATGAGTTATGTCAACCCGGATTATACCGAATTGAAGCCAGAGGAAATGGCCTTGGATATTGTATATGAAGACGATGCCATCATGGTGATTAATAAGCCATCCAATATGGTGGTACATCCTGGCATTGGAAATTACACAGGCACTTTATTAAATGGTGTAGCATTTCATTTATTGCAACAGAACCCAAATTTGAACGAGGAAATTCTTCCAAGATTTGGCTTAGTACATCGTATTGATAAAAATACCACTGGTTTAATTGTACTTGCAAAAACACCGGAAGCTGCTAGTCATTTAGCAAAACAATTTTTTAACCATACGGTTGAACGAAAATATGTTGCCTTGGTTTGGGGTAATATGGAGGAAGACGAAGGCACAGTGAATGCGCACATCGCAAGACATAAAACTTTTCGTAAAATGTTTGACGCCTATCCTGAGGGAGAAGTTGGTAAGCATGCCATCACCCATTATAAAGTGATAGAACGATATAACTATACCACCCTTGTATCTTGCGTATTAGAAACAGGGAGAACGCATCAGATCCGTGTGCACATGAAACATATTGGACATACTTTATTCAATGACCAAGAATACGGAGGGGATAGAATTTTAAAAGGCACTATATATACTAAGTACAAACAATTTGTAGACAATTGTTTTGATGCTTGTCCTAGATGTGCTTTACATGCAGCTACACTTGGTTTTATTCATCCAAGTACTGAGGAGATGATGCGCTTTGATAGCCCATTGCCTTCTGATATGGAAGCAGCTATTACCAAATGGAAAAACTATAAAGCAGCGGCACATACTTAGTTGATCTACCCCCAACATTTTATGTAGGAATGATTACAAAAAGAAAAGTTGACTCCTAAAAAAATATACCGCATAAAAAAAGCCGCTTCGATTTCGAAGCGGCTTTTTACTTTGAAATGAATTCAAATTATTTTTTGTTTTGACTTGCAGCCATTGGAGACAATCCAATTGATTGACCTCTTGTAAAACCTTTAGACTTGAATAAAGCAAATTTGCTTGGCGCAGCTACATTTGGCCATTTGTTATTGCTCTCATCAATATCAGCAGTCTCACGCATTGGGTCTAATTGAATAGATACCGCTTTCTTGCTTGTCAAGAACACTTTAGTAACTTTGTTCTCGTTCTTTCTCCAGATCTGTGCTGGTAGACGTTGTGTTTCTTTAGTACCATCTTCAAAAGTAAATTCAAGGATGATTGGCATCACCAATCCACCTTTATTCAAGAAGCTTACTTCGTATAAATTGGCACTAGCATATTTTGCTTTCTCCGCATCAGTTAAACCTTCAGCTGCAGGCATGGCCATTGCTGGTTGCTTAGTCACAGAATCGTAAGGCTCTAAACCTCTATCATATCTCCAATAAAAATCACGTAAAGTGGTATCTACATCTGTTAAGAATACAATAGACTTATCATTTCTATTTCTGATTTTTGAAATGTCTTCAAAACTATTTACTTCTGGCTTAGCTAAACCTCTTGGTCCCATTGTTCTTGCTGCAGGCACTGCAATAGAAGCATCATACACTGCATACTTCACTGTGTCAATCGCGATATCTACTGGATCGATGCTGTAGAACCAACCTCTCCAGAACCAATCTAAATCTTCTGCACTTGCATCTTCGATTGTTCTAAATAAATCTGCAGGTGTTGGATGCTTGAATGCCCATCTTCTTGCGTATTCTTTAAATGAATAATCAAATAATTCACGACCCATAATGGTTTCACGTAAGATATTCAAACCAGTTGCTGGCTTCGCATAAGCGTTTGGCCCAAACTGAATGATATTTTCACTGTTCGTCATGATTGGCTCTAATTGATCCTTTGGCAATTTCATGTAATCTGCAATTGCAAAAGCAGGACCACGACGACTAGGGAATTTATTGTCATACAATTCCTCTGTTAAGTATTCAACATACGTATTTAAACCTTCGTCCATCCATGACCATTGACGCTCATCGCTGTTTACAATCATTGGGAAGAAGTTATGTCCAACTTCGTGAATGATTACGCCTAACATGCCATTTTTTGTTGCTTCAGTGTATGTGCCATCTTTTTCTGTACGGCCATAGTTGAAACAAATCATCGGGTATTCCATACCGTTAGAAGCTTCAATACTTTGAGCTACAGGATATGGATAAGGAATTGTGAACTTAGAATATGTCTTAATAGTGTGTGCTACTGCTTTAGAAGAGAATGGACGATATAATCCATAAGCCTCTTTTCCATAAGCACTCATACACATTACTTTCTTACCTTCTACATTTGCAGCTAATGCATCCCAAATAAATTTACGGCTTGATCCAAAAGCAAAGTCACGTACATTTTCTGCATTGAATACCCAAGTTTTTTGAGTTGTTGCTTTTGTTTTTTCTGCTTTCTTTGCTTCTTCTAAAGTCACCACTTCAACTGGTTCAGCCGAAGTTTGTGCTTTATTCCATCTAGCCAATTGAGCTGGACTCAATACTGCAGAATAGTTCTGACAAGCACCTGTTGCCATCACCACGTGGTCACTAGGAACAGTGATAGCCACTTTATAATTACCAAAAGTTAAAGCAAACTCACCTCTTCCAGTAAACTGGTGGTGTTGCCAACCTTGGAAATCAGAATACACTGCTAAACGTGGATACCATTGTGCCATTGTGAATAAGTGGTTGCCGTCTTCTGGAAAGAACTCAAATCCACCTCTACCACCTACAGTCATTCTATCTGTAATTTTATAATTCCAATCTACTTTAAAAGCAAATTTTTGACCTGGCTTCAATGCTGTTGGTAATTCAACACGCATCATTGTTTTGTTCACTGTGTATTTTAATTTAGCACCTAATAGATCGGTGATTTTTAAAATATTCACACCTAATCCATTATCAGTTTTTGCTTCTTCTAAATTATCAATCATTGCAGGACTCATGCCTCTGCCCATTGAACTACCATCAGGATAGCCAGCATTTTTTGTGGTGCTATGCTCGTTCTCATCCAATTGCAACCAGATATAAGTTAATACATCAGGAGAATTGTTGAAATAAGTAATTGTTTCAGCTCCATGTAACATTAAATTCTTTTCATCCAAAGTGGCTTTAATATCATAGTCGGCTCTTTGTTGCCAATACTTTGGACCTGGGGCACCACTCGCCGTTCTGTATTCATTTGGCGTTGGTAAAATAGTACCCAATTGTTCAAACTTGTTTCCATGGTTAGAACCAGGGTTGTTGCGAATATCTTGCGCCAAAACTGTCAAGACAGTTAAGCACATGATTCCGAATGACAATAATTTCTTCATTGTTGTTTCTTTTTCGAGGTTTAAAGTGATGCTATTCGATCTATGATCATACGTAAAGATAAGCATATCGCGAGGATGGACCCATACCGCACATACATTTTTCTAGGTATTTTAAGGGTAGATATGGTAAAAAAAGACAATACCAAAATCACCATTACAATCAATATTTGACCTATTTCAAGGCCAATATTGAAGGAAAATAAGGGTCCTAGCAAGGAATCCTCCTTGCCTAAAAGGCTTTTGAGGTAATTACTAAAACCTAAGCCATGAATCAGGCCAAAAAAAAGGGCTAGTCCATAATGGGCCGAATAACGCTGCTTAAACTCAAAGTCCTTCACCCAGAAATTGGTTACTGCCGTAATGAAAATGGTCACAGGTATCAAGAATTCAATCCAATTGACCGAAATATCTAATAAAGAAAGGGTACTTAATGCGAGTGTTAAAGAGTGACCAATCGTAAAAGCTGTTACTAAAATCAAAATTTTTTTCCAATCCGACCAGACAAAACGCAGGGTCAATGCCAACACAAATAAAATGTGATCTACCCCACCTAAATCAATGATATGCTTAAAACCAAGTCTTAGATATAAAAACAGCTCGTTCATAAATGAATTTTTCTGGTGTTAAATTAATGAAGACCTTTGTAACTACAAAATAAACTACTATGGTCTGGATTGGTTTGAAACATTGGATGGTATGGATGCTGACTGCAATGCACCCCTTTTATATTTCGGTGGTAGAAATTGAACACAATGCAAAAGAAGCCACTATTGAAATTAGTGCACGCACTTATACAGATGACTTAGAGAAAATGATTCAAAAAGAATACAATATAAAATTAGATTTGAGTCAAGCGAATCAAAAAGAGCAAGCTAATAAGTATA
>Ga0315906_10010568_pt1 | contig 10832 bp, 8 predicted proteins | sample LakEriMetagenome_4_FD_203526 | JGI IMG/M metagenome (GOLD analysis project Ga0315906, IMG submission 203526) | Freshwater fungal communities from buoy surface, Lake Erie, Ohio, United States - Buoy 2 MA122 | ecosystem: Environmental > Aquatic > Freshwater > Lake > Lake biofilm | place: USA: Lake...
AACCTTTGTTAAAGGATGGCATACAGGGTGATCAAGGACGGCAATGCGCAAAATGTCCTCGAAAGGAAAGGGCACATGCAGGAGCGGGGCACAAGTTTGTCCCTGCAAGATATATAATGATTACAGGCCGTGCAAATATATCACCAAATAATCCGAAGGCAATACAGGCTGCGCGGGTAAAAACGAATATGGATGGCGGTGAAATAAAGGTTGTCATAGGTTCTCAAGTAGCATCTGAAGGTATTGATTTCCGTTTCGTGCGCGAGATTTATATTTTTGATAGTTGGTTTCACTTGAATAAAATGGAACAAGTGTTGGGTCGTGGTATTCGTACATGTTCGCATGCCCTTTTACCCCCTGAACAAAGAAACTGCACGACACATTTATTAGTAAATACATTTGGAGGTGAAGAAGATACGGAAACGGCCGATTTATATATGTATCGTAATGCAATGACGAAGGCCATGTTAGTCGGTGCAGTAACACGTGTTTTGAAGCGATATGCGCTTGATTGCAATTTGAATCGTTCAGCGATTATAGTGACTGGGCTCGCCGATCAACGTCATGTAGATGCACAGGGGCGTATTCGCGAAGAAGTAAGTGTAAATGATACACCCTATACAAATGTATGTGACTGGATTGAAACATGTGAATATGAATGCGCGAGGCGAGTAGATATTAATATGGAAAAGTTGAATCAAAGCACTTACGATGATTATTCTGTGCGTTGGATGGAATCACATCTGAAAACTGCCATAAAAAGTATTTTTCAAGGAACGGGGAAATGGACAATGCGTCGTCACCCGATTTTTAAACAATGGATTGCAGAGTTAGAAGCAGGAATATCTGAATATGCCACTGCCACCCAAAATGATGCCGATTCTGTAGGGGTAGAAACGAACAGATTTAAAGAAGATTTAAAAGCTAAATTATCAAAGGGGCAATGGAACACAGAAATTGTAGATTTGTTACCTATACTAACTGCGCCCGATATACCCGTCCCTGATAAAATGCCTGCAACCGATGGAACAATCATAAATGACTGGGTGGTTTTGAATAAGTTTCGTGAAATGAAACGGGGGCGCGATTATACCATGAAAACAGAGGGATTCAATCCTGAACTTCTCTACGGAAAAGGGGGTAAAGTGCCCCTTGTTAATGATATATCGCCTCCACCAAAGGACGCTGGACAAACAGTATTTACGCTAGAAAACATACACGAAATGTTTTCTGGAGTTCCTAAGCGGGCACTTTCAGGGCTTCTTTCTGACATTGTAGGAAATCAGTCATTTCGTCTTCGGGTTGGAAAAGTGGATGGATATATTGTCTATCGAAACAAATATTTTATGTTTCAACCTGATTATTTATCTGATATTCGTGTCCCTCTTGCGCTACGCATTGCAGAAGTCCCTATAAGGAAAAGGGAATTCGAACCGGCAGAATACCAATTAAAACCAGTTGCGGAAGCTGCTGCACAAGAGGGGGTTGCAGCCGCACCCGCGGCTGTTGCTGCTGCTGCAGAAGAGGAAGTTGCGCCAGTAAATTTCTGGGCTGCTATTACAAAATGGGCTGGCGAAATTGAAGATAAAACCGCAGATAATGATGATATTCCAAAATACCTTCGTGAAAGTATTGGAACGCGCTATACAGGAGATGATGCTATTTTCCGCGAAAATGATCAGCTTATTATGATTAATTGGTTGTATTCGTATATTAAAAATGATCCAGATAGCGGAATTACCGAGGAAAGGCGTATTATCTATTTGAAGGCTTTGGCTCAAGCGCTATTAGAAATGATTTGGGATGAAAATATTCGCCCTAACGAACAAGAACAATTATTCTGGAGCGGTGATAAAAAAGCAAAAGAAGTTGCAACAAAAGAACAAGTCGTGGAGCAATCTGGAACATCTGCATTTCGTATTATGGATATTACGACAGGGACTATCAAATATAAATGTGGTCCCGGAAAAGCATGCTCAGATGCAGTTGCACGCATTTTTGATACGGATGCCAGCAATCCAATAAATACATTACAGGCAAATATTAATACTGCTGGACCCATATATGGATTTAATGTTCCAAAAGTAAAAGAGGGGCGGACAATATTTAAAACAAATGAGCGTTCTGTTCAGCCAGGTCAAAAACCTGAAAAGGGTAGTGAATGTTCTATTGTAAGCACAATCGCATTTCATATTCGTATGCTCAAAGATATCGCGGAGATACTTCAAAGTGAAAAATACTCCACTTTTATACTTGTAGAAAAGTATTTGGATATGCGAGAGAAGGGGACCGCAGTAGAAGAAGCAACTAAACGAAGAACGGGGATATATGCATTGAAGGGGAAGAAACCGTTTAAAACTCGCAGTTTTGAGAATGCCATTCGCGCATGCGCTTTAAAGAATATTATGTTGCGATGGCTCGATATTATGCAGGCAATGAATGCAGATGGAAAACGCTATTTCTATCGGCCGATTGCAGCATTCAAATCTGGACACAAGGGGGGTAAATAATAACGTGCGGGGGCTTAAAATTGATGAAATGGAATCCTATTAGGAAGGTAGGAAGATCACATGGAACACACCAGCGTATTTGAAGAGCAAGTGGCGCTCACACCGAAAGATATGCGTGTAAAAATCGAATCTGTCGAGGATATTCTTCGTGAAAAGCTGCAGCAGCGCTTAGAGGGGAGATGTTCTCGGCACGGCTTTGTTATTCCTGGATCGCTGAAGCTACTTTCTCGCTCAATGGGGTCACTAGAGAAGGGGCGCTTTACAGGGAGTCTTATCTTTCATATTCAGGCAGAGGGCAAAGTTCTGAACCCACCTGACGGTGCCATTATTGAAGGTCTTGTAATTCGCAAAAATAAAATGGGCATGTATGTTTCCTATATGGACGATGCTATTCGTGTTATTGTGCCGCGTGATCTTCATATTGGCAACGACGCCTTTGAAGCGGTAGAGATTGGTGAAAAGGTGGAGGTCGAAGTGAAAAAATCCCGTTTTCAAGTGAATGATCCGTATATTCTGAGCGTTGGAACATTCCGGTCTTCAAAGGGGAAAAAAGCCGCAAAAGCACCCGCTGCTGCTCCCCGCCAAGTGCCAGTCGAGGAGGCTGCTGAGGAGGCTGCTGAGGAGGCTGCTGAGGAGGCTGCTCAGGAGGATGCCGAGGAGGATGCCGAGGAGGATGCTGTGGAGGCCGAGGAGGCTGCAGATGGCGAGGAGGAGGCTGCTGCGGAAGATGAGGGCGCTGCCGACTGACAAGTAGAATAGAATGAGTGCTACTGCTGCTGTGCTAACAAATGATGAATACGAGGAGAGAAAAAGATTTTTGGATGATATTCGTGCGCTATCCAAATCTGAGTTAGAAGAACTCTATCGTATTTTGAAAAATTCGCGTTCTGAGTTCAGCGAGAATAGCAACGGTGTGTTTTTTGATCTCTGTAAGCTGCCTCCCGAGGTATTTGACGAAATGAAAAAGTTCATGGAGTTCTGTCATAAAACTCGCGACGATGAGGCACAGCGTGAAGAGGAGGAACGTAAGGCCCAGGAGGCGCTTGTCCTTGGAGGGGACTAAAGCCTCAGCACTATACTCCTATAGGAAATGGAGGTGTTACATAAAATCCAATCATGGGCCTTAGAAAATCCCCATCGGAACTGCAAAGTGACTCCGATAGAGATTTTAGCAATATCTGATACGCAAGAGGGAGAAAGTATTCCTGCGACTCTGGCGGGGGGTTGGGCGCCGACTCCGCTAGAGCCGCCTGGTCCTGTAAGTCTATATCTATGGAAGACAGATCCCGAGTTTCGTGGAGGAACACCGGCTGTTCGGCGCACGATTCTTCGTGATATGATTCTTAAAATCACGGAGCGCGCCGATGCAGAGTTACGCGGAGTGAAATGGCAGCGCAAGAAAATCCTTGAGCAGGTCGCCGCACAACAGACCTCCGCTGTGTCCCCCCCTATGGACACGCATGAACTTGATACGGGACTCTGTGCCCTGTTCGGTTATCAGAAAGTCTCGGTGGATGAGGCCAATAAGAAAGTGCGATTTTTTCCCGAAGATCCGCGTTCTTGGTCGGTGGATTTGCCCGTATGGGGGGCTACAGCGGGTTCGCGAGCAGTGCTTCATGCTGGTGGGGAAGGCTCGGTAGGGGTTGGTCTCGCCAAGTGGCTGGGGGAGCGCGAGCGCGAGGGCTGGAAGATTGATTGGCCCGACGCCGAGGGAACTCTGGAAGACATCAAGAGTAAGATGGCCCAGCGGAATGCAGGACTCGGTCCGCGCATCGATAAACCCAAGAAGGCCGATTGGGCCGCGGCTCTTGGGCGCGCAGAGGCTATTAGCGCGTTAGCAAAGTTTTTGTAACTTCTGGATAAACAACACATCTATAATCAGGTACGTAAGTAGAATGCGGAAGTTATTCATACTATTATTGATTGCGGCATTACTAGGGTGTTTGTTTAATAATAGAGATGGATATCACAACTACGCGACAACTGTTATAAGTTCAGAGCAACCAAATGACGTATATCTTCAGTGGTTACTAAAAGGTTATGGCTATGAAGGAAAACGCGTAGTAGATCCCGACTATAATATGCAAGAATCCACGCGTTTGAACAAAATGCTCAGTATGAATAATTATTACTCGCAGCCTGCGACACCCACTTTATTTTTATATTAAATTGCACAGTTAGGTAAGATGCGTAAAGTATTTATAGTTATAGCAGTCATATGTATCGCAGTTCTAGCAAATTTTGAATCTATTTGCACGGAAGGGTATTTAGATCAGATGACGGAAATGATAAATGCTCAAAAGAAGAATGACGAGTTTCTGAATTCCCTTTTACAGATGAAGGGTTATGCTGGAACGAAGGATCCCGATGAAAATGCAAAAGATCTCACAGAATCTGCGAGAATTATACATACATATTATTGCGCCGATGGAAGTCTGAAGTCCGATCATCTGTTCAACAGCTGTTTCTATGATATAAAGTCCCCCTGGTCGGTTGAAACACATCCTCTTCTTCACAACCCCTATACCACTCGCGAGCTTGCAGATGGACAAATGTGTTTAAAAGATGACGACTGCTATTCCAAACGCTGTGTATATAGCCGCTGTAAATCGTACAACAATATCCCTGCTGGATGGTCACCTCCTGGCTCTAGAACCACAGTGGGATCTGTCATATACAATACAGTGAAATACACCACTTTATTCGCACTGTCATTCGTCGTTTTTGCGCTCATATTTTTTGGGGGAGATAGCGATGTTAAATCTCCGAAGTCGCCGAAGACATGATACTCTTCATGTGACATTTACACGCAGTTTTATTGATAAAACCGCGCGTAAAGTAAAATTGCCTTGTTGCCACCCAAAGCTAAAGCTATACAAGTTATTAGAACTCGGCCTCCATGGAACTATTCTCTGCAGAGGCCGAAAATATCCGGAAAAGGGTGGAAGAATGGATCTCCCACCCCGACTATGAGCTGGAAGCGACCTTTGGCTCCTCGGGAGAAGTAGATGCAGTGACTTTCCTCGCGGTTGCACAGCGTCTTCGCGCGAAGGGCTATTCGGCCCTACCGCAAGAAGATCGTCTTACGGTTATCACCCCGGAACACATTCGTTTCACGATTTCCAGTCTCGGCATCATTCAGGCCTATTGCAAAGATGATGTAATGGCTGGAAAACCATATACCGTTATGATTAAGGATCGTGCGACAGCGGATTCCCAGATTGACCTTGACGACTACGAGACGCGTATTAAAATGCGGCGAGAGACGGATATGGCAAGTGATGACGCGGTTGTGAAGAAACTCTTTGAATCGTGGCCGCAACAACGCAAGGCCTTCCGCATGATTCGCCGCTGGTCATTTGAAAATGATGGTATTCGCATTGACATGTCTATTGTTCGCAGCACAAAGAGGCTCCGGCGGGGCGAGTTCCAGTGGCAGCGTTCTTTCCGGGACCAGGATGTTATGGCAAGTGTGCCTACATATGAGATTGAGGTGGAGCTTCTACATCGCCCAGATGACACGACCGATGGGGCTCTCAAGCGCCTCATTCGCGGCATTGGCGAGATCCTGCGGGGCATTCAAAAGAATACGATTCTCATTCGAAAGAGCGCACGCCAAAAAGTGCTGAGTGCATATTCTCAACTGACAGGTTCTGATCGCTTTCGCGGCCCTGCACTCCGCACACTTTTAAAGAAGAGTTTCAGTTCCGAACGCAGTGCAAAGACTCCCAATATCCGCGACGGCTATAATGTTACAGATAAAGCGGATGGTCTCCGAACTCTCGGCTTTGTAGATGCAAAAGGCGACTTTTATCTTATTGACATGGGCATGAATGTATATCGCACTGGGCTGCGCAATACGGAGTTGCGTCTCTCGCTAGTAGATGGTGAATGGGTGACGCAAACAAAAGATGATCCCCCGAGGCCTATGCAGCAGTTTCTCGTGTTTGATATCATCTTCGCAGTAGATAAGCGCGATGTGAGTAAATTCCCATTTGAAGAGGGGGCAACACCGCCTCCTGCAGAAGGTGAGCCGCCTCTGCCCACTCCGCCGCGCGAAGATAGTCGCCATTTCCAGCTGAATGCATGGGTTGAGCGATGGAACAAGGATACGGGGCCGAAAGTCACTGTTGCAAATCTCACGGAGGCGACGAAACTTCAGGTTTCTGCGAAGAAGTTCTTCTTCGGCAAAGCGGGCAATGACAGTATCTTTCGAATGGCAACGCGAGTTCTCACCGCTGCTAGACCCTATTATACAGATGGTCTGATCTTCACTCCGAATGCACTGCCTCTTCCCGAAAAGCCTGCCGCGACTTTCTGGGAGCAGTTCAAATGGAAGCCTCCCAAGGACAATACGATTGACTTCTTCGTCACAACCGAGAAAATGACAGGGTCTAAAACGCAAGATAAGGTCATTACGGGGATTAAAGCGGGGGCTACAGGTGAGACACTCACCTACAAGACGCTTCGCCTCTATGTTGGCTCGAATAACGAGAATGCACGTGATATTGTGCTGAATAATCGCGAACTCCCGCGGCGTGATCGCACACCCTATGGTGCTAAGAGTGAGAGGGAATACAAGCCGGTAATCTTTACGCCGAAGGAATTCCCTGATCCGATGGCTGCTATCTGCCGTATGGAGGTGAAAGAGGATCCCGATACAGGGGAGCAGTATATCATGACGGAACACAGTGAAGAGCCGATTCAGGACAAGACCATTGTGGAAATGGCGTATGATCCTTCGCAGCCGCCTGGTTGGCGCTGGAGGCCCTTACGTGTGCGCATGGACAAAACCGAGCGCCTTCAACGCGGCACACTTAGCCGCACTCTCAACTCCGAAGGCGTTGCAGAGGATGTATGGAACAGCATTTATGATCCTGTGACGGAATCCATGATTCGCACGGGGGCGGACGAGCCTACAGAAGCGGAACTCAGTCTCATTCGCACGGAAGCATCGGGGCGTGAAACCATTGCGCGGCGCTACTTTGACCGCGAGGAGCCCTTGATCGATGAGGCCCTTGTAAGTGGAATGAAGGCGTTCCACGGGCGTTACATTCGTGGCGAGATTCTGTATCGTGTCGCCCTATCAAGTGAAAGCAAGATTCTGATTGATACTGCGTGTGGGGTAGCAGGCGATCTCCATAACTGGATACGCGGGGGTGTAGATTTCGTCCTAGGAGTGGATTATGCGGCAAAGAATATTATGGACACGAAAGATAGTGCCTATACTCGTTATATGGGTGTTGCTATAGAACGCGGAGGCTTGAAGAATATTCCGCCGATGGTCTTTGCGATTGTAGATTCTACTAAACCTCTTGTCGATGGTTCTGCGGGTAACAATGATCAAGAAAAGGATATTCTCCGTTCCGTATTTGGTAAGGTGAAACCCACTGGATCTGTTCCTGCCTTTGTCGAAGAGTCTGGTGCAGGGCGTCTTAAGATGGGTGCAGACTGCATTTCCTGTATGTTCGCGATTCACTACTTCTTTGAGAATCCCGCGAAACTAAATGGCTTTATTGATAATCTTGCACAGACTCTAAAGGTGGGTGGATACTTTATTGGATCCTGCTTTGACGGTGAAAAGGTATTCAATCTGCTCCGCGACACTCCCATCGGAAAATCGAAGGCTGGGCAGCAGGGCACCACGACTCTATGGGAAATCACGAAACAGTATGATGTCGATGATATCCCTCCTGGCGACGCTGGCTGTGGTCTCGGTGTTGATGTGAATTTTATCTCTATAGGGATGCCCCACCGAGAATATCTGGTTCCATTCCGCCTCCTGGAAGAAAAGATGCGCCTCATTGGCTGTGAGTTACTCTCTTCGGATGAGTTGAAGGCGCTGGGAATGGTGAATTCCACGGCAACGTTTGATGTTTCGTGGGATATGGCGAAGGCGAAAGGCAAGGTATTTAAAATGATTGATTCGGTGAAGGATTTCTCCTTTATGAATCGGTGGTTTATCTTCAAACGGAATCGGCAGGCAACAATGGCAGAGGCAGAAGCTGCAGCTGCAGCAGAAGCTCCTGCACAGGCTGTCCCCATTGAACCCGCGGTTGGGCGTGCAGCGAATGCGAGAAATCGCGCCAATGCAGTTGCAAAAGCTGCTTCTGCTATCCAGAAATCTGCTAAGTATAATAATGTTGTTGCTGGAGTCGAGGCCCCTGCTGCTGGAACCGAGGCCGTGCCTAGAACTGTTGCCGTAGCGCCTGGTCCTGCAGCAGATCCTGCCGCAACAAAGGCATATGCTGTGGGCCAAATATTTCGATTCTCTACAACGGCATCCATTGCAAAAGATCAGCTTGGCATCAAAGATTTCGGCGCAGTGAGATGGCTAGCTCCTTCTGCCCCCTTTCCGATTAAGGATATGGAAGATGGAAAGGAGGTTCAGTATCCCACTATGGAACATTATATCGCAGGCATGCGTGTCAAACAGGGGGGGAAAAAGCCTGAAGTTGCTGCATCCCTCTTCAGTCGCGAAGGAACTATCCACCAACGCTTCCTGAATGATCGTCTCGGCATTTCAAATGGGGGGACAAAGCCACTCACAGAAGAACAGGACTTTGAACTCCTTACCACGGAGCTGGCCGCAGTAAAGAAGGCAACCGGCAATGTGCTTCTCAAGAAGACTTACGGAGTAAGTATCAACGAAGCCGAGTGGGCAACGATAAAGGATAAAGTGGTGGAGGAAGCCCTTAAACAGCGATGGACAGGGGATGCGCGCTTTCGCAAAATCGTTGAGACAGCGCGTAACCAGGGAAAATATCTACTGTATGACAGCACAGGTGCCACAACAAATATGGGTGGTTCATACAACAGGGCCACCGGGCGTATTGAGGGTGAAAATAAGGTCGGTAAGATCATTATGAAACTTGCCGGCTACCCCGAATAAGATAAACGGGCTAAACCAAGAGGAATACGCAAACGCTCGCCGTCCTCTAAAATACCGACCCACCCTAAAAGGGCAAATCCCTTTGTATTTAGTTCATTTTCAAACGATGTATTTTCATACGGGTATGCTTTGCCATAAGCAACCGCGTGAAAACTTTCAAACTTAGTCACTGCACGCATAAGAGCAGTTTTTGCTTCCTCGTAGCTTTTGAAAATAACAGGGGGGATTTCCGAAAGCTTGGGGATAGCATATGTATAATAGTTATTGTCCGAATCATAGAATACAATTACGAATGCGCCATTATCTGTTGCAATAGTTGTCATTTCTAATATTTCTAATATAAATGCCTGCGATAAAATTAAACGCAATGTTGCCCGGCATTACTTAGAAAGCAAATGCCCCAGCCTTGGCAAGAACTCTCTTTCAAGAATAAGCATCCACGTGATGACAAAATCGTATTTGACGAACCAACACATGTTTATACTGTAAATGGCAGCTCAAAAGGGATTGTATCTTGCACAAAGTTTCTGCACGAGTTCTTTCCCCACTTTGACGCCGATGCAGTGATCAAAAAGATGATGTCCTCGCCAAAATGGCCACAGAATAAGCACTATGGAAAGACGGCCGCACAAATCAAAAAGGAGTGGAATGATAGTGGTGCAGCGGCTTCAACTGCGGGAACGGCAATGCATCTTGCAATAGAACAGTTCCTCCACGGCCATCCGGAATTGATTGAGCCGGGTGTTCTTAAAACACCCGAGTGGTCCTATTTCATGAACTTCTGGAGGGAGGCAGATGGCGATTTGGTCCCCTATAGGAGTGAATGGGAAGTATGGAGTGAAGAACACAAACTGGCGGGATCGATTGATATGGTATTCTATCGCAAATCAGATGATTCTTATGTTATTTATGACTGGAAACGCTCGAAAGAAATCAAGACAGAAAACAGTTTTGGAAAGGGCTTTGGCCCCGTTGCACACCTAGATGACTGTAACTACTGGCACTACACGCTACAGTTGAATGTATATCGCTGGTTCTTAGAGACCTTCTACGGTCTGAAAATCAGTGATATGTATATTATGATCTTTCACCCAGATAACAACAATTATGAGCGTTTTCAGCTGGAACGCCTTGACAAGGAAGTAGAAGCTATGGTGGCGGCGCGTCTCCTTGCTGTGCGTGAGGGTGGGTCTAAGATTGTAAAGTTTGATACTGCCTCAGCGGTCAAGGGTTCTGCGGGGACATATTCTTTCTTGGACTAAGCTGCGGCCCCTGGAGCTTTTTTCGGTTGTATATGTGTAAGTAGCGTCTTTGCTTTATCGACAATCTCTCCAAGGCCTCGGGGCATTTCTACACGCTTTAAAAAGTTCGGTTCGCTGGGATTCAACATTAATAGCGCTGGACCCTCCATTGTTGCAACAAACACAGGC
>Ga0315906_10010571_pt1 | contig 10831 bp, 10 predicted proteins | sample LakEriMetagenome_4_FD_203526 | JGI IMG/M metagenome (GOLD analysis project Ga0315906, IMG submission 203526) | Freshwater fungal communities from buoy surface, Lake Erie, Ohio, United States - Buoy 2 MA122 | ecosystem: Environmental > Aquatic > Freshwater > Lake > Lake biofilm | place: USA...
CCTGCAGGACCTGATCCAATAATTAAACAGTCTACTTTTTCGATTGTTGTACTCATATTATTAATTGATTATTTTATAAATTAAATTTTTGCAAAAGTAATTTCTTAACTTAAATAAATCTAATTAAGATATTAATATATTATAAAAAATACTAAATACTTTTATTAAAATAAATCAGGGTTTGTATTTAGATTGATTTAAAATTTTTTGAGCAGGGGTAGAATTCATTAACTCATTAAGATTAATATCTTCATTTTTATTCATAAAATTTCTTACCAGTTGCCAACCTACCCACATTGCAATTCTTGGTGGACATTCTTTGCTGATTGCTGAAGTGAATGGCCCTTCGGATATGTATTCATTTACATGCTTAATATCATTTTTATACAAACGATCTTTTTCAGTAAAATATGCCCAGATTTTCTTTTCAAATTTATTACAGTAATTTATTTGTGTACTTGTATATCCAATTTTAACCGAATCGTTATACTCTGGCAAAACTGCATCCAGGCAATACAAAAATTTACCATAATATACCATGTAATCTAATAAGTTGTTCATTGGAACTTTTGTGTCGAATTGATTTAATAGCCAACCTTTCATCGCATCAGGAACAATATATTCGCTTCTAAGTTGACTAACTTTATACTTTGGCCATTGAAGCATTTCGTAAAATTTATTTTTTTCGCCAAGATACATTTCAAGACCTATGCCTAACGTAGAATGAATGGTTGTGATATTATAGTTAAATCCTGACTCAAAAGTTATTATCTGATCCGGTATTTTTTTATCAGGGAAATGATATTTGAAATAAGCAAATGCTTTATTAAGTTCATTTTCTTTTGCACTTATAACTTCATCAGTAAATGTATTCTGAACATCACGATGCATTATTTTCATTTCAGGATAATTTACAAATGCCAACACTGCCTTTTTTACTGAATCAGTTATATCACCCGGATTTAAAATTTCGTTTGTAAACGTTTCATAAAATAAATTGTATTTTTTATTTAGTTCGTTTGATTTCTGTAAGTAATTTTTTTCGTTTACTTCAAATAGATCTCTATCGAGGCGTTTAATTTTTAATTCAACTTTATTTTCGTTATTAAGTTTTACATTCAATCTGTCATCATTACAAGATGCAAGAATTAAAAAAATAACATACAAGAAAAATAAGTGAAGTTTTATTTTTGAATTCACCATAAAAAATTAAATTTGATGTCTGTAAATTTAATTGAAGTTTGTTATAATTTAATTTTAAAAACATGAAAAAAGTATTATTACTTATTTTAGTATTAACCACAGTTATGTCTAAAATTTATGCACAGGACGATAGAAAATTCAGATTTGGTATACACACAACACCTGCTATAAATTGGATGTCGCCAAATGATGAACGTAAAATGGTTAATAGTGGTGCAAAATTAAAAGCCGGTATTGGCTTGGTAATAGAATATAAAATTACTGATGTTGTTTCTTTTCAAACAGGTCTTGATATTACTGGAGCAGGCTTTAAAGCTAAATACAATACGGATACTGCTTTCTACATTAGCAAAGAAGATTTAATAAGCGAAGCTGTTATTAAAGGTGATTCTATAAATTCACCTTATCCACTTTTTGGATATGGATATTCCTCGGTAAGATTGAAAGAAAGATCATACAATACAACCTATTTAAGTATTCCATTATTATTAAAAATGAAAACAAAGGACATTAGCGGATTTACATATTTTGCTCAAATTGGAGGTAATTTATTTGGAAGATTAAATGCAACATCAACAGATGATGTTGAAAGAAATACTATTTCAGGAACTACTTTAGTTAAAAGAGATGAAACCATTGAAAATGTTAATATTACAAGTACTATGAACGTATTAACAGCATGCGGAAATATTGGTGCAGGATTAGAATACAACATTTCAGGGTCAACATCGCTATTTGCAAGTATCAATTATCAGCATCATTTTATGAATATGACAAAAGCTGATTCCGGAAATTTATTAAGATCTAGAATTGAAAGTTCAAAATCTTACATTTCTGAATTTCAGAATGGTGTAAAACTTAGACAAATTGTATTGTGTATAGGTGTATTATTCTAATTATTCAGAATAATTTTTTTGAAAAAAAAAGAGATCATACACTATATTTCCAAATGGTTAAAGCATTATGCTGAATCATCAGGAACAAATGGTTTTGTAGTTGGAATTTCAGGCGGAATAGACTCAGCTCTTACTTCAACTTTATGTGCGCTTACCGGTAAAAAAGTAATTGTTTTAAATTTGCCAATCCATCAACATGAAAAAGAATACAATAGAAGTCAGGAACACATCGATTGGCTTTTAAAAAATTATTCCAATGTTGTTTCTCATGAAGTAAATTTAACTTCTGTTTTAAGTGAAACAGAAAAAATATTCCCTGCCGAAATTCAGGATTTTTTAACCATGGCAAATACAAGAAGCAGGTTAAGAATGCTAACATTATATGCCTTTGCAGGGCATCATAAATTATTAGTGGCCGGAACTGGAAATAAAATTGAAGACTTTGGCATTGGTTTTTTTACAAAGTACGGCGATGGTGGAGTTGATATTAGTCCGATTGCCGATTTAATGAAAAGTGAAGTATATGCTTTAGCAGCTGAACTTGATGTTGTATCAAGTATTTTAAATGCCCGACCAACGGATGGATTATTTGCAGATGGTAGAACAGATGAAGATCAAATAGGCGCTACATACGATGAACTGGAATGGGCTATGAATTATATTTCATCTTCATCTAATTATAATTTATCAGAAAGACAAATGCATGTAATGGATATTTTTTTAAGCAGAAACAAAGCCAATAAACATAAAGTTGAGCCTATACCTGTTTGCATTATACCCGACGAATTAAAATAAAATTTATTTCTTACTATTTTCTGTAATAATTACATTTCTTTTAAGTAGTTAATTATTGCAATACTATTCACCTATAATTATAAAAAATGGGCGGAAACATTTTATTAGAAAATCAAAAAATAGTTGATGATATTTTAAAATACATAATTAAGATACACCCAAATGATATTTTAATTACTGAAAGCTCATTACTTGCTCTTCTGATAAAAGAGAAAGAATTTATAAGAGATTCTTTTTGCCATTTTAATGTTGTAATTACTCCAAAACAATTTAGCTTTTTAGATATGAAATAGCCATGTGCTTTGCGCACAAACACAAATGAAGATACATGGCGTATACCATATGACAAATAAAAAACAATAAAAATCTACATATGAAAGAATACATTCAAATTATTTTAGAGGAAAGAAATAAAAATTATTAATTTATGTCGAAAAACATCAGGAGAAAAAACTGGGCTTCAAAATTTATAAATGAACCAAGAATCCCTTTATTACATACTGATTATGGGCATAAAAAAGTAGAGTCAGATGATGATATAAAAAAGCTTTTTAAATTATTTAAACCAAGTTTTTTAGAAAATGAATTTCTTATTTTAATAAATATTATTAATAAAAATGGAGGAAAAGTTAGAAAAAATGGAATTGTAAAACTGAACATAAAAGTTATTGATAAAATTATAGATGAATATAAAATCGCATTAAAAGATTCTGATCTTAGTAAATAAAAATTATTTTTTAAGCGAACCCTGAAAATGGAATTAAAAAAATTAAAGACAGAATTTTTTCAGTAATAACTAATTTTTTCTATTTTTATTTAATCGAATTTTAAAGCAAAAAAATTGTACTTGAAAATTCGGTGAAAGAATACAATTAGCAAATTAAAATTAAATTTGTAGCTCAAAAATTTTAAAATGGAAATAAATAATCAAAATGAAAAACAATTACCAACTTTTCTTAAAGTAATTTGTATTATCACTTTTATTGGGGCAGGACTCTCTGTTTTTTCAAGTGTTTTTACATTTTATGCTTTACAAACTAAAAATAGTTTTAGTATTGCGATGCTACAGGCTCTTGCCGCAAAAAGCGAGGATATGGATTTAAATACTTTAATGTATAACACAAATGTGAATATGATTTCAAATTTTATTACTTCGCTTGTATGTATAATAGGTGCTTTTTTAATGTGGAAATTAAATAAAACAGGCTATTATGTTTATGTAGTTGCTGAAATTTGCTCTATTGTTTTTCCATTTATTTTCCCAACTGCACCAATTAGTGCATTATCTTTTATTGCGTTAATTTTTCCTTTAGGATTTATTGCAATGTATTCTGCTAACTTAAAGCATTTAAGTTAATTAACCTTACTCAGTAGGTTATGTCGATTTTTATTCAGGCCAAAGCATTCAATTATTTTATTCCTGGTTTTTTATTTTTAGTTTATTTTTAAGTCCGAAGTCGACAGTCACTAGTCACTAGTCGGGGGTAGTTACAATTTGATGATTTATTTATTCCTGGTTTTTTATTTCTTGTTTCTAGTGAAATATTTATCGCCCATCTCCATAGGAGAGGGGTTGGGGGTGAAGTTCAAAAAAACAAATAAGAAACTTGACAAAAGAAACAGTCTAACCTCTAGGCTTTTTCCTTTTAATTTTTTCCACTTTCAAAAAACAACCAAACAATAAACCTCAAATATTTCTTTTTTGTAATTTTTCAAAAACTAAATCGTAATTAATATTAGTAATTAATTAAAAAAATTATTGAATAAACTGCTACAAAATTATTTACAAATTTAAAAACAAGGTCATGAGAAAATTAGCAGTTTATTTTATTTTATTTTTCAGTATTAATCTATTTTCTAATGTAGATTATGCAAGAGTTTATATCATAAACAAAAATCCTTTACAGATACTTCATTTAAAAGAGGATGGTAGTTTTGAATTAATCAAATACAATCAAATTAATATTGATTACTTGCCTGTTGAGGTTATTGAAACAGGAAAATACAAAGAAGGTTTATGCTTTATTGTATTTAATTCTTTTAATAAAAAGCATTCTTTAATGGATGGAATAAAAATTTATAAAAATGGTGTTCTTTATAAAAATTTTTTCACTCATAAAAAAGAATATAAAACCGCAGATACAAATACCTATCATTCATTTTTAGCAAAACCAAAAATTCGACCTGAAAAAATAGAAAATCATGAAATGACCCTTGAAAGTCATGCAAGAAATTACCATACAAAAATTGCACATAAATATACCCCTGCTTTTGATTATTTAATAAAGACTAGTTACTGTGGTCACGGGTGTTATAACACTTATGTTAATGAAGTAAAAATAGATTGGAAGGGAGATACTTCAGCTTTAAGTTTATTAAAAGAATTTGGTACTGCTATTCATGAAACTACTCATCATCATAATGTCTATACTCGATTTTTAAATGGTTATTGGAATAAAAGATATTTTGTAGGTCCTGAAATTGAGATTGAAGTCCCAATAACCGGCACTTATCGATCCGAATTATTTATTACAATGGTTCCTGCTGATGCACCCTATAAAATTTTAAGATATAAATTATACATTGGAGTAAGAAGTCTAGTATCATCAAATATTGAAGGTATTTACGGCTTATTGGATGAATTTTCTGCATACAGAAATGATCTTAAAGCTTGTATAGATGGAATGAATAAGGCATTGGAATTAAATGATGAAAAAATTTATGATATTTTTTATGATCAGGCTTTAGATATATATTTTGCCTATCATGAGTTTAATCTTTTTATATCATGGTATTTACAATACGCTGAGAAAAAATATCCGGAAGTATATAAAAATTTAATGGCTAACAAAAACCTCAGGATTACTTATACTTTAATTGAAAAACTCTTTAAGGAGGATGTTGAATTTATAAATAAAACAGCTAAAAACTATCCAACCTATAAGTATGATTATTTAGAGGAACGATATACTAACTATACAAATAATTTATTAAAAGACAATGAAATTATTTTGGATAAATTCAAAATTAAAAATGTAGATAAAGATAATTGGAAATCATTTTTAAGTGATTTAAATGATAACATTTCAAAAAATGAAAAAATTAAATGAAATGCTATTTTATTAGAAAATTCAATTATAAATTTGTTTGATAAAAATAGACTAAATTAAATTAACTCATTCGCTTATCAAAACCGAACCAATCATGAAAAATTTAAGTTATACAAAAAGATTTTTATTTACTATTGTTTTATTTACTTCAATAACCGCTATTTCCTTTGCACAAAAACATAAGGGTAAATGCGGACTTGAAATTGAAAAAGCATTAAGCCAAAATGTACTTGGAAAAAATGTAGGTTACTATCTTGTGTTTAAAAACAATGCTCAATCAGCAGTTGATGCTATTACCTGGACAGCTAAATTTTACGATAATTTTAACGAATTTAAAGGAGAAAGAGAAGGGGTATGGAATTCAGGTAATTTCGTGGACCCAATATTACCAAATGAAACTGCAAAAAAAGTAGAGTCAAATTTTATTGATGGTGCAACTAAAGTTTTTATCACAATTAAAAAAGTACATTTTGTTGATGATAAAACTTGTAAATAATTCAAATTTACATTCTTTGAATACTTTTTCAACAAGTAATAATATCTGATAATCAAATAATTAAGCTATTTTTCAACCTTATTTTTTATAAAAAAATCCTATCTAATGATAGGATTTTATTATTTTTGCAAACCTTTTAAACTTATTAATAACTATTAAAATGAACGAATTAGGATTAAAACCCAAAAATTCAAGCGTGGCCGACTTAGGTTTAGGCAATGTTGCAATGGCTTATTGGAATTTACACCCTTCAGAGCTAGTTGAAGATACAATTATCTCAGGAGAAGGAATTTTAACTGATAAAGGTGCGCTAGCAATAGACACCGGTGAATTTACCGGTCGTTCACCTAAAGATAAGTTTGTTGTTTATGATGAAAACACAAAAGAAAGTGTTTGGTGGGGAGATGTAAACAACCGTTTTGAATCTGATAAATTTGATGTTCTACACAACAGAATGTTGGCTTACCTTGCAGGTAAAGAAATTTATGTACGTGATGCATATGCTTGCGCTGATCCAAGATACCGAATCAATATTCGTGTAGTAACCGAAAAACCTTGGAGCAACTTATTTGCAAATAATTTATTTCTTCGTCCTAAACGCGAAGAATTAGAAAATTTTCAACACGAATGGTTGATTATAAATGCACCAGGTTTTAAAGCAGATCCTAAAATTGATGGAACTCGTCAACATAATTTCGCTATTTTAAATTTCAGTAAAAAAACAATTTTAATTGGTGGTACAGGTTATACTGGTGAAATTAAAAAAGGAATTTTTGCAGTATTGAATTATATTTTACCTCACGAAAAAGGAGTTTTACCAATGCATTGCTCTGCAAACATTGGAAAAGATGGTGATACTGCAATTTTCTTTGGTTTATCGGGTACTGGTAAAACTACCTTGTCTGCTGATCCAAATAGAAAATTAATTGGTGATGATGAGCACGGATGGAGTGACAATTCTGTTTTCAACTTTGAAGGAGGTTGTTATGCAAAATGCGTTGATTTATCGGCAGAAAAAGAACCTCAAATATTTAATGCAATTAAGTTTGGTTCATTACTTGAAAATATAGATTTTTTTGATGGAACTACAACTGTTGATTATACTAACATTTCAAAAACAGAGAATACACGTGTAAGTTATCCATCTAACTACATTGATAATGCAGTTGATCCTGCAATAGGAGATATTCCAAAAAATATTTTCTTCTTAACGTGTGATGCTTTTGGTGTATTACCTCCAATTTCTAAATTAACTCCGGCTCAAGCGATGTATCACTTCATTAGCGGTTACACTGCTAAAGTTGCAGGTACAGAAATGGGAATTACTGAACCAACTTTAACTTTCTCTGCTTGTTTTGGTAAGGTGTTTTTACCTCTACATCCAACAAAATATGCTGAGTTATTAGGAGAAAAATTAAAGAAACACAATGTGAATGTTTGGTTATTAAATACAGGATGGGTAGGAGGTAAGTATGGTGTTGGAAGCCGTATTAAACTTTCTTACACACGTGCATTAATTACTGCGGCATTAAATGGAGAATTGGATAAAGTGGAATATGGTACTACTCCATATTTCAAATTAAATTTCCCTAAATCTTGCCCTAATGTTCCAACAGAAATTTTAGAACCAAAAAATGCTTGGCAAGACAAAGCGTTGTTTGAGCAAACTGCACAAAATTTAGCAGCTTCTTTTGTGAAAAACTTTGAGCAATATTCATCTGCTGCTAACGAAGAAATTTTAGCTGCTGCACCACGTGTGGTTGCTGTAGCATCTTAATTTTTTTGAATTGTAATTGTTGAAAAATTGCCCCGTAAGGGGCAGTTTAGTTTTTACTAACAAAGAAATTACGACTTGAGGAGGAAACTTATTTTTAATCATTTTTTGCTTAAATTCAGCTTTCTTTAACAAGTCGGTTTAGGATTTACGATTTATTTATTTCTTTTGCCATTTTTTAAATCGCTTAAAAGCGTCAGTATTTGAAAATGTATTGTTGCTTTCAATTTGAGATAAACTTTCAGTTATTGATTCCTGAACAGTGACAGGCAATTTATTCCACCATTCATTTTGTTCCTCATCAAATAATTCTTTGATTTTAGAAATAAGTGCTTTATTTTTTCATCTGAAAAATCATTGATTCGACCGGGAATGAAACTTTTGATAAGCAAAGCACAATGTTGAATAAATGATTTGAGCAATTATAATTTTACTTTGGAATTAACAAGGAACTATCGCCATAACTTAAAAAGCGATAATTATTTGCAAGTGCGTGATTATATATTTTTCTCCAGTCATTTCCTACCAAGGCCGCAATTAAAAGCAATAAAGTACTATTTGGCTGATGAAAATTAGTAATTAAACCCTTTACTGAACGTATCTTATAACCTGGCGCAATCAGTAATTGAGTTTTTGTTTTTAAGTAATCTTGTTTATTCTTTTCCATATAATTTAAAACTGCCTCTAATGCAATTTTATAATTAAAGTCTGAAGGAATTTCCAAATCATAAGCATCCCATTGATGTATCTGTAAATTATTTATTCCTTTGCTTAACTTAAGTCCAATCCAAAATAAAGATTCTAAAGTGCGGAGCGATGTAGTGCCAACAGCGAAGAGATTTTCAGAATTTTTTAGCATTCCATGCAATGTGGATTTAGAGACGATGATTTCTTCGCTGTGCATCTCATGATCCTTCATGCTCATTGATTTCACTGGTTTAAATGTGCCAGCGCCAACATGCAATACAACAAATTCAGTTGAAATATTATTTTTTTCTAAATCATTCAATACATCTTTACTGAAATGTAACCCAGCAGTTGGTGCTGCTACTGATCCTTCTTGCTTGGCATAAATTGTTTGATAACGTGTTTTATCGTTTTCATCCGGAATTCGTTTTAAATAGGGTGGAAGCGGAATAATACCAGCCAGATTAAGAATTTCTGCAAAGGTAATATTACCATTCCATTCAAATTCAACTTCAAAAACATCCGAAAGTTTAATCGGCTTATGTGCCTTTAATGTATATTCATTATTTTCAAAATCAAATGTTTTTATTAAATAATCGGTTGTAAAATCACGATTATTGCCGATTAGGCAAAGCCATTTTGATTTGCCTTTTTGCAACATCGCTGTTTCTATACTGATCCCTTTTACAGGCTCCAAAATAAAAATTTCAATTGGTTTACCTTTCTTTAAAAGTGTGTCAAATAGTATTCTGGCGCTCACTACTTTTGTGTTATTAAATACTAATGTAGAATTTGGAGGCAGTAAAGATGGTATTGATTTAAAAGCAAAGTCGGTAATTATTCCTTGTTTGTAAACTAATAATTTTGAATCAGAACGCTCTGAAAGTGGGGTTTTAGCAATTTTATCTTCAGGTAAATGATATGTGTAATCCTGTATTTTAATATCCCGTGACATACTTTTTTTTCTTCTATGTTTTATTTACAAAGATAAACATGGAGTTTACAATGAAAAATGATAAAATTAAATTTGATTGGATATCAAAATGTATCTGTTTTATCTAAATCTAAAGCAATTTGTCTTTTAATAAACAAAAACGAATTTTAAAAAATTATAGTAAAAAAAATGTTTTGTAAAAATTGTTTTTAAGACTTAAATAAGATTTCAAAAAATCAAATCAACTCTCCATTTCAAAATTGCTTAATGAAATCAACAAGCTCAGCGCAACGCATTTGTGTTTAACTCAATCTTTTTTTAATTATTTTTAATTATTTCGTTGTGTGCTTCGCAGTTGTGCGCGAAGCATATGGCTATTTCAAAAAAAAGTCCGATTGAGCCTCACATTGTTCCTTATTCTAATTTTAATTAATAATTCTATATTCGAACTCTTAAAAATATGAATTAGAAAGTGAAGTTCTTTTTTTACAAACTTTGGTAAAATAATTTTTTCTTTAAAATTTCAAGTTTAAAAATCTCAGCATATTATAACTTTAAATTCTTTTTTTATTTCTCCTTTTGAAAATATTTAATTTTAGGCGTAATTTTTGAAAGTTTTACAGTTATACATTTAAATACAAACTCATGAATCGTTTTTTTCATCTTTTATTTTTCTTTTTTGCTTGGCAATTTATTATTCAAGCTCAATTGAATTTACCTCCTGGTTCTTACACAAGTACTAATAAAAAAGCCATAAAACACCTTGAAGATGGCAAAAAAGAATTCGAATTAAAAAAAGACGATGACGCCGAAAAAAACTTTTTGAAAGCAATTAAAATTGATTCAAATTTTGTTGAACCACATATTGGTTTGGGATACTTATATGTAGATCATAGAAACATTGATAAAGCAATTTATCATTTTAAAAAAGCAACA
>Ga0315906_10010573_pt1 | contig 10830 bp, 5 predicted proteins | sample LakEriMetagenome_4_FD_203526 | JGI IMG/M metagenome (GOLD analysis project Ga0315906, IMG submission 203526) | Freshwater fungal communities from buoy surface, Lake Erie, Ohio, United States - Buoy 2 MA122 | ecosystem: Environmental > Aquatic > Freshwater > Lake > Lake biofilm | place: USA: Lake...
TATTTAGTTACATCGTAAAGACAAACAGGGAAATTGAGAAGACCGAAACTAAAGAAGAAAACGGTCAAAAGATCACTGTTACACAAAAAGTAAAAGAAGAAGTTCCTGTTCGAATTATCATTAAGCAGCCCTCGCGCAAAAATCTTGAGGACGCTGAACTGCAATTTAGCATCGAAATGTCAAGTTGTATTAAGAAGGGCATCTTGACAAAGGGAATGTTAACAAAAAAATATTCTGATACTGGTGGCGTATTATCGGAAGACGATGCTAAAGAACTTGTAGATCTTTATAATAAAATTACTCTACTTGAAAATGATTTGCTAAGGCTTACGTCAAAAAATGATTATGATCGTTCAGCAGAAGCGGAAATCATCAACAAGATAACAACACTGAGAATGAGAATGGTTCAAGTCGAGTCTATGTATAGGGCGCTTTTTGATAATACCGCCGATAACATTGCTCAAAATAATGTTATTAGATGGTTCTGTTTACACATGGCTCATACACAAGTAATGCCAGATGGAAATATTGAACCGATGTTTAAAGGAACCTCTACTGAACAAAAACTAGAATCACTTCACGAAATGGATGAGAACGAAGATGAAATTTACGCGAAAGCTTATCGCAAGCTTGCCACATTTATGTCTTTCTGGTTCTTCAGCAAAAATGCAAAACGTGAAGATTTTGAAAAATTAAACAATGACATCGAAACAGGAAAGTTTGATCAGCAGTAAACTATTCCTAACGTTTAACGAAATTATAAAGGGCTACTCCAAAAGAAAATTTAGGGGTAGCCCTATTTTCATTAAGCATTTGGGAATAAGTGAAAAAGCATTTTTTGATTTTCGTTTTCAAGAATTTTACGAATACGCTTTGTCGTCAGGCATTCTTTCTGAAGAAGAAGCTTTGAAAAAAATTATTGAAGATGGATTTTGGTCTGACAAAGAAGAAGAAGAAATAAATACTTTAAAAAAATATATTGATAGACTGATTCTCACCAAAAAGAATTTTGTTAGAAAACTTGAAATAGAAGCGATTAGTAAACAAATCGACGAAGAAAGACAAAAACTAGCAAAAAAAATTTCACAGAAAAAAGAGGCGCTTGGCAAAACAGCAGAAGAATACGCAAGCAATCGCTCAAATGATTACATCATATATGAATCACTGTTTACTGATGAAAGCCTAAGTAAACGAGTTTTTAGCGAAACTGAATTTGAAGAAATGACGTATGAAGATCTTATTGAATATATTTTATTTTTTAACGAATACATGGAAGATTTTAAAGAATATAATTTACAAAAAATTGCATTATTAGATTTTTTTCAGCCATACTACATTGTTTTAGATCAGCCAATGCAATTATGGGGTAAGCCAATGGTTTATCTTACTGATTTTCAAATCAGAACAACTATTTATGGCAAAATATTTAAAAATATATTTGAAACTACGGAATATATACCAGACGAAATTAGATATGACCCAGACAAACTTTTTGAATATACTGACAAATCAAAAGCCAAAAAGAATCTAGAATCAAAGCAAAAAAATAAAGATAAAGCTAGTGGAGAGGCTGTTTTCGGGGCGACAAAAGAAGAAATGGAAGAAATGAAGGCGGCTGGTACGAAAACCCTTAACGACGCCATGAAAACCAAAGGAGTTATGACTATGGACGAGCTTATTAAATTACACGGCGCAGACTAACTTTTTGGGTGTAAATATCTCAAAAGGCTAAAGGATGTCAAAAGGTATATCACTTCCGGTTGTCCAGTCTGGTTTAGAAGCTTCTATTCAACAAGGGGTTAAGAATGTTGGCAAAATTAACATTCCAGCTACCATTGATCCTAGTGCATTTAAAAATTTAGCCCAACCTCTTGGTCGAGTAAGCGGTCTAGCCACAGAGTTTGAAAAGTCAATTGCCGCATCAAATGCGCGTGTTTTGGCATTCGGAGCCTCAGTAGGAATTATTAATGGAGTTCAAAATGCTTTTGCTGATCTTGTTAGAACTGGTATAGAGGTTCAAAAAACACTTGCTGATATTGCTGCAATTAGTGGACAAGGTGGAAAGCAGTTATCTCAATTTGGAGACGCCTTATTTGATATCGGAAAAACTACTGGACAAACATTTAAAACCGCCGCTCAAGCTGCACTGGAATTTTCTCGTCAAGGTTTAAGTGTTGAAGAAACTCTTAAAAGAACAACTGACGCACTTACTTTAACTAGATTTACAACATTAAATGCCGCTGAAGCTGTTGATGTATTAACTGCTGCGGCAAATTCATTCGGTGAGACTGGAATCACAACCGCACAAATCATTAACAAATTGGTTGCGGTTGACACTAAGTTTGCCGTTTCGGCAGAAGATCTAGCAAACGGTCTTGCGCGTGCAGGATCAATTGCGCAAGAAGTAGGAGTCAATTTTGACCAATTAAATGCTGCAATTACAATTGCTCAAGAAAGAACTGCGCGTGGTGGTGCAGTTATCGGTAACGCTCTTAAAACAATTTTTACAAGATTAAGAAGCGACGAAACTGTTGAAGCTTTAAGATCAATTGGCGTAGAATCTTTAAATGCGCAAGGTCAATTAAAAGGCGCTATTCCATTGCTAGAAGAAGTTGCTCAAAAAATCCAAAATTTATCTGGAGGAGAAAGAGTTCAGATTCTTGAAGCTATAGCGAGCAAGTACAATATTAACATTTTATCTGCGCTTCTTAATGATTTAAATGGCGCTAATAGTAAATTTTCACAAGCTGTTGCAGTTTCGGCTGGAGCAAGCAATCAAGCTTACGAAAGACAAATAGAACTTAATAAAACTCTTGCTGCCCAAATCAACAACGCAACAGTATCTGTTACTCAATTATTCAATAAACTTTCAGAAATTGGAGTTACTGATAGTTTGGCCACATTGTTAAAATTTGTTAGTGATCTTATCAACGGTTTTAATAAAATTGTAGATTCAGAAGGGCTTGGAGGAAATATTGCCAAGGGTTTAATTAAAGGAATTTCAGATGTATTTTTTACTATTGGTTTGCCTATAATTGGAGCAATCTTTATAAAGCTAACGAGAGATATAGCTCAATTTGGTGTTGAATCATTAAAAACAATTTTAGGAATTAATCAACAAGTTAGAGAGCGCCAAGCTCTTGAACAAGCAGTTGTAAACACTCTTATTCAAGATCAGCAAGTAATGGCAAGTATTCTTGCTTTAAGTGGCAACCGCGCAAAACAAGAAGAGTATTTGCTTGGCGTTTATAATCGTCAGTTAAATGCATTGCAACAAGTTAAAAATATTGCGGCTTCAGTAACTCCAGCATTGATGGCGGGAGGATTAACTGCGACAACTGGTCGTATTGAAAGACGCGGCGCTGGTGGATATCTTCCCGCTCAAGAAGCTGCGGATGTTCGTCGTGGAGTTGGAGGAGCAAACCCATCTTCTAAAGTAGTATCGATTCCAAACTTTGCATTTGGTGGCGGTAAACGTGGCACGATGATTGCAAATACCAGTGAATACATTGTTCCTAATTTTGCTAATGGGGGTTCAGCTATATTTAATAAAGATATGGTTAGATCTTATGGCTTGCCAGCAGGAGCAAAAAAGATTTCTGCGGCTAGTGGATATGTGCCAAATTTTGTAGGTGGTGGAGGAGCAACTTGGAGAACTCATTATTATGTAAATGCTCAAGGAAACAAAATAACTCAACCTAAAGTCTGGGATTCTCTTTCAGAGGCTGAAAAAAAACAATATTCACGCAGAGAAACTTATCAAGATTTAACAGGTAAAACTCTTTCTGCATTGCATCCAGGTGGCGCCGTTATGTTACTGCCAACACAAGAAATGGCAGATGAAGTTAATGATAAATCAATGCGTCAAGGAGTTAAACCAAAAGAATTTAAAGATATAGCAGACTTTGTAAAATTTAGAGCTTATGGATTTCAAGGCAGCAGAGTAAAAAATCAAGTTAAATCAGAGGGAGAAAATGAGGGCGTCGCTATAGCGAGTATAGCAGAAAATATTAAAAAGGTTATTACAAATGAGGGCGCTAGAGTTGTTAATTTATTCAAGCCATTAACAAAGACGCCAATTAGCGGTAATGAATTTGAAAAACTTTATGATGAAAAGGGTGGCGCAGCTGGCGCTGCTGCTGGTGTTGCAGGTTCTATATTTGAAGCTGCAATGGATTATTCTTTTAATAATAAAAAATCAAGGGCAGCGCAACAAGCTATAGCAGCTGCCGAAGCAAATAATATTACATTTGACGTTCTTAATTTTAAACAGGCTAGAGTATTAAAAGCTGCATTTGGCGCATCTGGATCAACTGAAGCATTTGCCGATTATAAAATAAGTCCAGAAAGAGCAAGAACATTTGCAGATCAAATTATAAAAAATAATGTTTTTGCAAAAGCTTCAAGTGGATATGTTCCTAATTTTGCCGCAGGGTCTCCTCTTGGAGATGCAATTAATAGAGAAATGGCGGCGGGAGTAAGTCCAAGTAAAATTCGCATCACCCAAGATGGCCGTTTAAGAAACGCAGGAAATCCAAGCGGTCTTGCAGTTATAAACACAAGAGATGAACCTAATGGAAAGATACCAAATTTTGCGAGTAGAGGAAGACCAGATTCTCCTGCGGATATAAAAAGAGCAGAAAAAAGAGCCAAGGAGCGGCAGGCGAAGCAAGATGCAGAAGATATTGCGTTAGCTACAATGGGCGCTGGCGGATCGACAACTGTTGACGTAACTCCAAAAAAACTTGCAGAACCCGCAGAAAAATTAGCAGAATCTACAGAAAAAGCAAAAATTGGTCTTGATAAAATGTTTTATGCAATGTCTGGGCTGACAGTTATTACTTCTACATTAGAATCTTCTTTAGGTAAATTAAATAGTCCAATTGCTGATGCCGTTGTAGGTTTATCTAAACTTGCTCAAGGAGCTTCGCAAGGAGCTTTGCTGGGAACTACATTAAAAGATGTAGCAGGCTCAAAAATAGGCGCTGGATTTGGCAAAGCTTTGCCAATTGTAGGAGCAGTACTTGGCGCTGCTCAGACTGGATTAGACATGTGGGTAAGTAGTTCTTTGGCAAAGGATGAAAACGCTCCAGCAAAACAAGCTGGAATAGAATCAGTAAAAGACATAACAAAAGAGGCTGATATAAAATCAAAAATGGGAGAGCTAGGCAGAAAGATTATAGCTAACCCCAAAGATGATAAAACCAATGCTGCTTATGATGAATTAAAAAGAAAACTAGCAGAAATAAATAAATCTAAAGTCGATGCGGCGAAAGAAGAGAAAAAACAATCTGACGAATTGATTAAAAGGATTGCTTTAACTACAAAAATAAATAGTTTAAATGAAGCTGCGGCAGCTGGAGAAAATGCGGCTCAAGAAAAAAGAGCAAAACGTCAATCAGACTTTATTAGAAACTCAGTTTTTATGACTGAGTCACAAAAATTAGATGCAGATAATAATGAAAAATTATTACAAATAGAAGAAAAAAGAGATGATTTAAAAAAGTCAATTTTACTAAGCACGACAAAAGAACTTGCTCAAGGCAAGTTAACTACAACAGAAGCTAGCGCAGTAGAAAATTTGAGACTAAGATTAGAGGCTGGAGAAGATATCAAAAATGTAGAACAAGAACTGCTAAACTTAGGAATTCAAGGAAATAGTGAGGCGGCGTTAAAAATCAAAAATGCTCTTTCAGAATTAAAAATTGGAGATAGTAGATTAGTTACGGAATCAAAGATAACAAAAGAGAGACAAGAAGCTTCTAAATATGCAGACCAAGAAATAAAAGCTAATAAAATTAGACTTTCTATAATTCAAGATACGGTAACAGCACAAAGAAAATTAGTCGATACTAGAATCCAAGGAGCTAGATCTATTGAAGATTTAAAATCTCAAACTGCAATAATTGGAATTCAAAATCAAATATCAAGACAGCCATTTGCAACAAGGTCTCAAGAAGCTTCTCTTGCTAGATTAAACGCTGAACTAGCAAAACAAAATGAAATAAAGAGTATAAGTCGAAATTTTGATGATGCGATAAGGTCGTCAGAAAGAGACAAGCAGGACGCTTATTCAAAAACTGCTAGCGAGTTATATATGCTTACTGATGTGCAACAAGAGCAATTGCAACAATTAATTAAAACTAAAAATTTTAGCGGAGCGACAAATTTTGTAAAATCTTTGACTTTAATGGATCCTGGTGAAGGGGCGAGTTGGGACAGAGCAATGCTTGCAATTAATAATGCAGATAAACAACACTCAGAACAATTAACAACTCAAAATAAATTAAAAGAAATAGCTTTAGCTCAACTAAAGGAGCAACAAACATATGAATTAGCTATTATTAATTTAAGAGAAAAATCTCCAATGCAAGCTGGAGCAGTTAGGGCGATTAATGAAATTAGCAAAGAGGCTTATAATTTTCAAGAGACCTTTGCCTATAATACTACAAACGCATTTAGAGATGGTTTAAGAGATGCAATGTCGGCGGCTATTTCTCAAACCGATGACCTTGGGGCAGCGTTGCAGAATGTTGCAATGAATTTCTTAAAAACAATGCAGAATGCGTTTTTACAAAATGCCGCAAACAATGCTATGCTTGGATTAAGTTCAGTTTTTCCTTCTATTTTTCCCAAAATCCAAACAAAAGCTCGCGGAGGTCTTATTACCGGAGGGAGTGGATACCGCGATGATGTTCCCGCAATGCTTACTGGCGGTGAATTCGTTATGAGAAAATCGGCTGTGCAAAAATATGGCGCGGCCAATCTCGCCAAAATGAATAGTGGTGGAATTTTCTTACCCGGTGTTCGTGGTGGCGGGAATATAACTGGCTATGATCAATTAAGAGCTTTTGCCAACCAAACAACCACTAGTGGTGCGACAGATATATTAAGAGGTGGCGGCTCAAGCGCATTTATAAATCTTGAAGATCAAAGCTCAAGGCTTTCTAGGTTTGGATTGTTAAATGATGATACAATTAATCAAGAGATTCGTTCCGCACAAGAACAGGGATTAAATATTATTGCTCAAAGAGAAGCTTATAGAACGCAGCAAAGAAAAGCATTTCAGCAACAGTTAGTTGGAACTATTGCTTCAGCGGCGTTAATGGGAGGCATTAATAAATTAACGAGCATGGCGTCAATTAAAAGTCAAGTTATAAAAGGTTCTGGTGGTATAGAGCCATATAACATATTAGGACATAGTATCACTCCAGTTAATCCCACAATGACTCCATATAAAGTAAGAGGAGCTTATGGAGGTATGATTCGCCGTTATGCGTCTGGTGGCCCAGTTGACGATATTCCAGCGTTATTAATGAGCGGCGAATATGTAATGAATCGTGGCGCGACATCAAGATACGGCAGAAGATTTTTAGATTCGATGAATCAAGGACGTATGTCAAGATTCGCAGATGGCGGCGAGGTTGGAACCTCAACAACTACCACAGAATCTAATGCCAAAATGATGGGCGATGTCAGCATCAACATCAATGTTTCTGGTCAAGGGTCTCAGACCGAAACGCAAGGTAATACAAGTCAAGGTGGTATAGATTATAAGAAAATGTCGGAAAGGATAAAGGCTGTAGTGCTTGAAACCATAAACGAGGAAAAACGTTTGGGGGGAGCGCTCAGAACTAGATAATGTCAAAGGGCGCATCAATATCAAACTTTGAGGCTGAAGTTTTTCTTAGTGGCTACAAATTGTTTGGAGTCACTGATGTAAACTTCGGATATTCATTGCCAGTTGATCATATCAATGTTTTAGGGCATAATAAATTTAAAACATTTACATCTGGTCCACCACAATCATCTTTAAGTATTCAGAAGTATCTTTCTCCAAACGACTTTCTTTTAAACTTCACTGGAAATGCTGGCGTAAGTGGAGGCTTATTTTATGCAACTAGAGCGAGAGACTTTGGATTTAATTCGGCGTATTTAAATTCATATTCAGTTTCTTGTTCAGTTGGAAATTTTCCAAGTTTGAGCGTAGACTTTTCAATATTTGGCGATGTTGGTAGCGGGATAATACAAACAACAGCTAACGAAACTGGCGTTTTAAAAGTTATAAGACCAAGAGAAATTTTAATTGAATGTGATGGATCTGGAACCAATAGAATTGAGTCTTTTACATATAGCATCGAATGTCAAAGACAGCCACTTTATCACCCAACAGGCAAAGGGCCAATTGATGTTGTTACTTTAAGGCCATATAGAGTTACTGCTCAGTTTTCATTGGGCATTCATGATTACGAATCAAAAAGGCTTTTTGATTATGTTATTGACTCAAATAAAAGAAATATTAATATAACTGTAGGTTCTTTGGCGACATTTTCCATGTCTAATATGGAGTTTATTGGTGAAACAATTAATTCCTCTGCGACAGATGATGTTACTATGACCCTTAATTATCAAGGATTTATCTAATGTCATTCTTTTACGACAGAGACCAAAATGTAACAGGAACGATTCCAGCATCGTTCACATTTACTCCTTCGTATGGAATGCAGGTTTCATTTTCTTCTGAACTTGCTGAATATGGCACAGTGGATAATTATATATATAATATGCCTAAAGGGCTGAATCATTTGCAAATGCAAATATCAATGCCGTTTGAAAATCGCAAAGAAGAACAGGCAAGACAAATTGTTGGATTCTTTGAAAGTTTGCAGGGCACGGGATATTTTGCGTATACCGATGCGGCGCAAATATACAAGCCATTAAATTTATTTGTTAATAATATTGACAATACTTATAATGAAAATGATCTTTATAATATAAATGTTTCTGCCAGTACCGATCAAAGCTCAACATTATTAAATTGGAATAATTTATTTGTTACTGGATCAAATATAAAAGGCGATTGGGCCACATCTACTAGCTATTCAAAATATGATGTTGTTAGATACACAGGAAATGCAAGTTTCCCAAGTAATACTGGGAATTTATATGATTCGTTTTATTACTGCACAGGATCGACTTTTACTTCATCAAGTATATCTGCAACCAACACAATTCCAAATTCAGAAAAATGGACTAGAGAGTTTAATTTTCAACCCACATATTCAACGCAAGTGACCAAAGAAACATCGGTCATAAAAACTGAATTACCGTATTCATTTACAAAACGAACAAATTTTGGATTACATGCAAATGCGTTAAAAAATTTTAGATTAGATTTCAAAGGAATATCAGATACTGAAGCGCGATGTATTCTTCATTTTTTAATTTCACGACAGGGACATCGAAAGTTTCAATACAAATTTCCCAAAATATATAACCAAAATAAATATTTTTATGCGCCGCAATGGCAGCACACTTTTGTTTATAAAAATGTAAATGATATATCTATCACACTGATAGAAGACCCGCTTGGGGCAAGGAGGACTTATTAATGGCTAGAAAATGGATTTCATATGAAATGCAGTCTGTGTTTATTGGAGGTCCAGACGGATGGAACACTTCATATAATCAACAAGGATATATTTCTCGTCTTGATTTTATCCAAGATTACGCATTTTCTTTTGATGTTGATCGCCAAGCGTTAAAACAAATTGGTATTGAACCGTTAGCGGCAAAGCAAACTCAACTTGCACCAGACGTTAATTTAAAAGTATCTTATTATTTGAATGATGGTTGGAATGAAACATATTTAGGATTTGGTGTTTTATCTGGACAAAATTATCAAGCTATGATTGGCGATGGCATACTCAATCCAGCTTTTAATAGAAATTTTTATATAACAATTGCTCCAGATAATTATTCAGATTCAATATCGCAAACAAATTTGACAAATTATAATGTTTTAGGAATTGGAAATTCTTATATAAATTCATATACATTGCGAACAGCTGTTGGAGAAATGGCTAGTGTTTCTTGTGATTTTGTAGCTGCAAATGCATCAATAGCTAATCGCTCAACTAATATTTATATGCCATCTGTTGATGTTTTTAACAGCGGGCAAAATGCTTGGGATGCTTTGAAAGCATATAATCTTAGCGTATATGATAATAATAGAACAGGGAGATATATGGCTGGGTACAAACAGGAATTTACTGGTGGATGCCCATTTGGTAATACGTCATTTATAGTAACCGATGCTTATGGCGGCGATTCAATAACATTTGGAGAACTTTTTTCAAACTTACAATCTTTTGAACTTAATGTTAATTTTGAAAGAAAGGCGCTGTATGGATTTGGAAACAATTATCCTTTTAACAGAAAAATACTAAGACCAATAATGGCTACTGTTTCAATGGAAAATTTAGTTAGTGATTTTGCGGTAGAAAATTTAGCTCAGGTTTTTGAAAGGGAAGATGTTAATATTAGCGGATGCAATTTTGAACTTATATTTAAAAACAGTTCAAATCTACCAAGATTTGGTTTAAAAATTTTAAATGCCAAATTAGACTCTTATCAACTAGGCTCGCAAATTGGTGGTCAAACAAGAGTTAGTACAAATTGGTCATTCGAAATTACTAGTTCAATATACGGCTCTAATCTTTTAGTTTCTGGATCTAGGCCAAATAGAAATAATGGAGCTTATGCCACAGAGTCTATAAACTTCAATAATCCTTAATGTAAATAATCTATATGTCAACTGGTAGTAAAAATATAGCAAATTTAGAAGAAGTTAATATCTTAGACGATAAAGACCAGTTTTTATTTTATCAAAACTCCACTAAAAAAACTAAGCGTATTACAAAAGGTAATATGGCGAATAGTGGCGGAGGATTGAGGGGAACGTTCATTAATGCCACAACAAATGAAAATGTTTGGGGCGTTGCAGATTATGCTAGAACTACTGCTAACGCTGCAAACATTAGCTCATCT
>Ga0315906_10010574_pt1 | contig 10830 bp, 8 predicted proteins | sample LakEriMetagenome_4_FD_203526 | JGI IMG/M metagenome (GOLD analysis project Ga0315906, IMG submission 203526) | Freshwater fungal communities from buoy surface, Lake Erie, Ohio, United States - Buoy 2 MA122 | ecosystem: Environmental > Aquatic > Freshwater > Lake > Lake biofilm | place: USA: Lake...
TCGCCGACACGGCCGCACCGGTCACGGCGCTATCGCCGTTCGCGTCACCGGTACCATCGCCGGTCCGCCCGCAGGCGAGCAGCAGCAGGGCCGCCGACAGCGAGGCGGCACACCACGGGCGTCGCCGGAGGTTGCGCACGCCCGTCAAAAGGTCGAGACGCCGAGTGACGTGACGTCCGCCACTTCCATCGTCTCGTCGGTGAAGAACGGTTCGCCATACTGCGCGCGAATGAGCGAGCCGTAGTGCGCGGCCTGATGTCGCACGATGTCGTACAGCGGCTCGCCGTTGGGATAGACCTCGCCGGCCTGTGTGGTGCCATCGAACTGCGAGCCGTACACCTTGATCGCCGCGAGCTTGCGTTCGAACTGCGCCGTGATGTCCACCACGAAGGTGGGCTTGGTGTGATCCTCGCGGTACGTGATCACGTGCAGCAGCTTGAGCGGCCGAAAGGGCGCATGATCACCGGGGGCGTACTTCGCGAGCCCCGCGAGGAAGCACGCGTCGCGCACCAACTCGGTCGTACGCCGATGATCGGGGTGCCGTCCCCGTGGTGCCGGCGCGATCACGACTCTCGGGCGCAACTTGCGGATCATCTGGACCAGCATCGCGCGCGTCACATCGTCGTTCGTGATGCCCGCATCGGGAAGCCCGAGATTCTCGCGCACGTGCACACCCATCAGCGCCCGCGCCGTCTCCGCCTCCTGCGCCCGCAGCGCCGCCGAGCCGCGCGTCCCCATCTCGCCCTGCGTCAGGTCGAGAATGCCCACGTGTTTGCCGTCGTCGACCGCCTTGATGAGCGTGCCGCCGCAGGTGAGCTCCACGTCGTCGCGATGAGGGCCGATGGCCAGGAGGTCGAGGTTCATGCCGAAGCTTCGCGTGATCGCACTCGGTGCGCCAGTCGCCGAGCAGCTGCCCAACGGAAGCTCGCGTAGCGGAAGCTTGGACGGCGGGAAACTGAAAACGGGAACCACGCCAAGGCGCAGTCCCCGTTGTTCACTTTGCGGCTCCCTCTGCTCCCGCCCCTCGAGCTTCCGTTCGTCGTACTTCCGCAGTGTAGCTGCGTCTACGACTCCGCCCGCGCCAGGTACGCCGCCACCCGCTCCGCCACCTGCTGGCCACTGGCGATGCAGTCGCCCACGGACACGCCGTTGCGGTAGTTGCCGGCGAGATAGAGCCCGGGGTTCTGGCGCTCGGTGCTGTCGGCGGCGTCCTTCACCGACTGGTAGCCCACGGTGTACTGGGGGATGGCTCGCGACCAGTACACGTGCTTGGCGAACACGGGCTCGCCGCGTACGCCGAGCAGCTGACGCAGGTCGAGGAGCACGCGTTCCACGAGCAGGTCGGTGTCCTCGTGCGCGCGTTCGGCCTGTCGGGCGCCCCCTACGAAGCAGGTGATCGTGACGCAGTCGTCGGGGGAGCGGCTCGGGAACAGCGACGAACTGAACAGCGCGCCCAGCAGGGTGCGCCGCTCCGCCGCCGGGATGAGCACGCCGAAACCGTCGAGCGGGTGCGACACATCCTCCCGGCGGAAGCCGAGCGTGAGCGTGCTGACCGGCGGATACTCCACGCGCTCGATGGGCGCGGCGAACTTGCGCATGGCGGCGGGGAGCTCCATCGCGGCGAGCACGTGGGCCGGCGTGGCCATGACCACCGCCTCCACCAGCCGTGAGCGCGCCGCACCATCCTGACCGGCGTCCACCACCCAACGTGCGTCCTGCCGATGCACGAGCCGTACGGGGCAGCCAAGGCGCAGCGTGCCGGTGAGCGACGCCTCCAGCGCATCGGTCAGCGTCTGCATGCCGTCGACGAAGCTGATGAGCCGCGCGCGCGCCGGTGCGGACGACATGAGATGCCCCTTGTTGTCGCTCGCCTCGCCGGGCTCCGCACCGGGCTGCTGCTTGCGCTGCGCCATGAGCCCCTTGGAAAGCGACCCGTACTGCCGCTCGAGCTCGGCGACGCGCGGGAACGCATGCCCCATGCTCAGCGTCTCCGGGTCACCCGCGAAGATCCCCGAGATGAACGGGTCGACCGCATAGTCGAGCACCTCGTGCCCCAGCCGGCGGCGCACGAAGCTGGCGACCGACTCGTCACTGTCCTGCGTGCGGGTGCGTACGAGCGGCTCCAGCAGCACGCGCAGCTTCGCCTTGAACGACAGCAGGCGCGTGCTCAGCATGCTCGCCGGCGTGAGCGGGAACGGCAGCAGGCGCCCGTCGCGCACCACGTAGCGGCGGTTGGCGCCCGGGTTCGCCTCCACCACGTCGTCCTGCAGGTCGAGCCGTTGGAGCAGGGTGTCGACGGCCGGTGACGTCACGAACGAATTGGGGCCGTGTTCGGCGAGGAACCCGTCGGCGTGCGTGCTGCGAATCGCACCGCCCGCATGTCCGCTGGCTTCATACAGCGTGACGTTCACGCCACGCCGGCGCAGCTCCCAGGCCGCCACGAGTCCCGTGATGCCCGCGCCCACCACGGCTACGGAGCGGGGATCGCCTCCGTCGCTCTCAGTCGGCGGCACGTTGCCGATCATGTCCGCAAGCACCCGCATGGTTCACGCTCCAGCCACGTCCGCGACCCAGTCGCGTGGCTCGAGCATGCGGACGAGTCGGGCCTCGAAGGAATCAGGGGCATATCGGGGGGCATACTGCCACATCGCCAGCGGCGGAAGGCTCATGAGGACGCTTTCCACCCGTGCATTCGTCTGCAGTCCGAACGTCGTCCCGCGATCGTGCACGAGGTTGAACTCCACGTAGCGGCCACGCCGCACGAGCTGAAATTCGCGCTCGGCCTCGCCGAAGGCTTCGTCCCGACGCCGATCGACGATGGGCTCGTACGCGTGGCGCAGGACCCGCGCAACATCGGTCACGAACGCCTGCGCGGCGTCGTAGTCGACCTCGTACGGGTCGGCATCGGCTCGCAGGTGATCGAAGAAGATGCCGCCCACGCCGCGGGCTTCATGGTCGCGGTGCGGGTTCACGAAGTACTCGTCGCACCACTTCTTGAAGTCGGGATAGAACGCCCGGTGGTGCCGCGCGCACATGTCGCGCAGCGCCACGTGGAACGTGCGCGCGTCGTCCTCGTGCGGATAGAAGGGCGTGAGGTCGGTGCCGCCGCCGAACCAGCAGTCGGTGATGTGTCCGTGCTCGTCGGTGAGCTCGAAATAGCGCACGTTGAGGTGGACCGTGGGGACCTTGGGGTTGCGCGGATGCACCACGAGGCTCACCCCCGTGGCGAAGAAGTGCGTGGTGCCGCCCACGGCCCCGCGCCCGCCGAGACGCGCGGCGGCTGCCGCCGGCAGCACGCCCATGACCGCCGAGCGGTTGATGCCGGCCTTCTCGAAGGTCACGCCGTCGGTCATCACCCGCGCCACGCCGCCACCGCCACCGGGGCGCTCCCAACGGTCCTCGGTGAAGGTACCACCACGGTCCAGCCGGCCGAAAAAGGAGGTGAGCTCGTCGTGAAGGCCGGCAATCCAGCGCGTCACGTCACTGCGACGGTTCACGGCTGGTGCCGGTGCCAGCGTCTCGTCCGGATGTATCGCCACGGTCATGCGACCCCCGCCAGCTGAGCGTACGGTGTGTCAGCCCGATGCGCCTCGATGCGCGCTTCGGTCCACTCCCACTCCTTTACCGCGTTGATGAAGGCCCGCGCGTGGTCGGGCTTCATGTCGGGCAGGATCCCGTGCCCGAGATTCGCCACGTGACCGACGGGGCCGAAGGCCGCGATCATCTCGTGCGTGCGGCGGCGGATCTCGTCGGTGGGCGCATACAGCGTGCACGGATCGAGGTTGCCTTGCAGCGCCACATTGAACGGATCGGTCTGGCGGCGCGCATCCTGGGGCGTGGTGTGCCAGTCGACGCCGATGGCGTCGGCCTGCGTGGCCGCGGCGATCTCTGCGAGTGCCCATCCGCCGCCCGGCGCGAACACGATCACCGGCACCCCCGCCTCGCGGGCGCGAAGGGCGGCCTTGGCCAGATACGGCAGCGCGAACGTACGGAACTCGTGCGGGCCCAGGGCCCCCGCCCACGATTCGAAGAGCTGTACCACCTGCGCGCCCGCCGCCACCTGCGCCACGAGAAAGTCGCCGACCGCGGTGGCGAGCTTGTCGAGCAGCGCATGCGCCAGCGCCGGCTGCTCGAAGAGCATCTTCTTGGCGACGGCGAACTGCTTGGTGCCCTTGCCCTCGACCATGTAGGCAGCGAGGGTCCACGGCGCCCCCGCGAAACCGATGAGCGGCACGCGCCCGTTGAGTTCGCGCTTCGTCATGCGCAGGGCCGCGAGCATGTAGCCCAGCTGGTCCTCGGGCACGACCGGGTGCAGGCGCTCGAGATCGGCCGCGGAGCGGATGGGTGACGGAAACTGCGGCCCCACCCCTTCGTCGAGGGTGAGGTGCATCCCCATGGCCTCGGGGATCACGAGGATGTCGCTGAAGATGATCGCCGCGTCCACGCCGACGAGATCGATCGGCTGCAGCGTGACCTCCGTGGCCAGCTCCGGCGTGCGGCACATCGTCAGGAAGTCACTCTTCGCGCGCACCGCGCGGTATTCGGCGAGATACCGTCCGGCCTGCCGCATCATCCACACGGGGGGACGTTCCACGGCTTCGCGGCGCAGGGCGCGCAACAACAGGTCGTTCATACACAGGGGAGTGGCGGGCTCGGGGAAGCCCGGGTGAGCTCAGGGCGCCGGCAGGAGAGCGACCCGAGTGGCAAACCTGCACGGCGACGCGCCACCCGCGGCAGCGCGTCGCCGGTCGAACCAGTGTCAGTTGAACGGCTGCGACGCCGCCAGCGGTGCGACGTCGCGGACGTCGGCCGTCGCGCGGACCCGCGGAGACGGGGCCGGAGTGGGGACCGGCGCTGCCGCGGGCGCGGGTGAGACGGCGCGATGCGTGCCGGAGCGCCGCGTGTCGGCGGCGCCGGCACCACCGGCCGGGGCGAACATTTCGAGCAACATCATCGCGTGCTGATCGAGCGGCTCGCCGCGTTGTACCGCGCGACGGAGCGCCGCCATGGGACCGGCCAGCAGCTTCGCCACGATGCGCGACGCGGCCTTCTCGGCCACGCTGTCGTCCTTCGCATGGAAGGCTACCTCCCGGCGCGCCACATCCTCCAGCGCTTCGCGCAGCGGCTTGATCGCGTCGCGCGCCGGCATCGTGGCCAGCCACTCCATGAACGCGTCGGTTTCGTCGGCGCAGATCGTCTCGGCGTGGGGCACGGCATCCTTGCGCATGACCTCGGCCGAGAGCAGCGGCTGGTGCAGCGTGTCGAGGTCGATGAGCGTGATCCCCGACTCCTCGGTGACCGCCGGGTCGATGTTGCGCGGGACGCTGAGGTCCATCATGAGGAGCGCGTAGCCCGTGGCGGCGCAGGCCTCGCGCGCCCGATGCAACGCGGCCGCCTGTACCACCGGCACCTCGCTCCCCGTGGCCACGATCACCACGTCGGCCATGGCCGCTTCCACGTGCAGCGAATCCCACGGGGCGGCGCGACCCCCCACCATGCCGGCGAGGTTGGCAGCGTTCTCGAACGTACGGTTCACCACGACGATGTCGCGAGCGCCGAGCTTGTGCAGCTGCTTGGCGGCCCGCGCGCCGGTCTTGCCCGCGCCGACGATGAGGCAGCGCGCATTCTCGAGATTGCCGAAGCGCTGCGACGCCGTAATGGCCGCCTCCGCGCCCACCGAATTGCGGCCGGCGGTCAGCGATGTTTCCGTCTGGACCCGCTTGCCCGCGCGCAGCGCGGTTTCGAAGAGGCGATGCAGGACCGGCCCCGCCGCCTGCCCACGCGACGCGCGCTTGTACGCCGCCTTGAGCTGGCCGAGAATCTGCCCGTCGCCGAGCACCTGTGACTCCAGCCCGGACGCAATGCGGACCACGTGTTCGGCGGCCTCGCGCCCTTCGCGGCGCGTGGCCGTGGTGAGCAGCTGGTCGCCCTCCGATCGGGTGCGCATCCAGCGTCGCGCGAGCACCTGTACGGAGCGTTCGATCACCTGCGGATCGTCGCTGTCCACCCACGCATACAGCTCCGTGCGATTGCACGTGGCGATGAGCGCGGACTCGGTGATCACTTCGGTGCGCGCCGTGCGGTACAACTGCGTCAGGCGCTCCTCCGAGAGGTGGAAGCGCTCACGCGTTGCCACATCGGCGTGGCGGAAGTCGATGGCGATCGAAATCAGCATCGGGGATGGGATGCGGAGTCGGTGATCAGGCGGGCGCGAGCCCGGCCAGATGCGCCAGGTTCTTGAAGAAGATGCGCACGTGCGACATGGGTTTCGCGCGCACGAGCTGTTTACGCATGTATCCGTCGAACGTCAGCTGCTGCACATCCCGATCCCGGCAGATCGCCACGAAGCGCTCCCGCCGATCGTCGGTGGTGTACCAGAAACTCTGCATCACATCGAGTACGAAGAAGACGGGGCCGTGCAGCCGCATGAACCGCCGGCGCGCCGACTTGAGTGCCGACGCCTTCCCGGTCTGCAACGCCTCCTCCACCGCATCGGCCGCCAGTCTGCCGCCCGTCATGGCGTAGAAGATGCCCTCGCCGCTCGCGGGCGCCACCACGCCGGCGGCATCGCCCGCCACGAGGACATCGCGCCCGTTGTCCCAGCGGGGCAGGGGCTTGATGGGAATGGGGGCGCCTTCGCGCCGCACGGTCTCGAGCCGGTCCATGCCGGTGTCCGCGCGCAACCGCGCCACGGCTTCCTTGAGGCCGAATCCCTTCTGGAACGTCCCGGTCCCGATGGAGGTCGTGGCACCGTGCGGAAACACCCAGGCGTAGAAGTCCGGCGAGAGCGGGGCGTTGTAGTACACGTCCACGCGATCGTGCCCGAATACGTCGCTGTCGCGGGTGGGCGACTTCACGATCTCGTGATAGGCGAAGACGTGCTTCGCCTTGTGCGAGCCGGGAATGCACTGGCGCGCGACCGGTGAAAGTGCCCCGTCGGCGCCAACCACGTATCGGGCGCGCACACTACGGGTCGCCCCATGGCGCGAGCGGCCCTCGGTGTACGTGATGACTGCCGTCCCGTCGGCGTCACGCGAGAATTGCGTGAACGCCCCCGTGCGGCGCACGGCGCCCGCTTGGGCGGCGCGCGCGCGGAGCCACTCGTCGAACACGTCGCGATCGACCATGCCCACGAAACCGTCACCCACCGGGATGTCGACCTTCTTCGCGGTGGGGGAGATGACGCGGGCGGTGTTCACGCGCGCCACGAGCAGTGATTGCGGAATCTTGAAGTCGCGGAGCAGCTGCGGGGGGACCGCGCCGCCACAGGGCTTCGTGCGCCACGCGCGGTCGAGCAGGAGGACCTTGCGGCCGGCGCAGGCAAGTTCGTGCGCGGCCGTGGCGCCGGCCGGTCCGCCTCCCACCACCACGACGTCGAACAGCTCGCCGTCCTCGATCGGCGTGGCGCGCTCGAGCGGCGTCAGTGCCGCTGCGGGCACCCGGGTCTCGCCGGACTCTTCGTGCATGGCCTCGCTCCCTGTGTGGTGGTTCACTGCATCACCGCCGACAACATCTCACCACGCTGCTGGAACACCTGGGTGGCGCGCTCGCTCGACGCACTGCGCAACGCCAGCCACGCCGAGCCGCCGAAGAGCAGCGACTGCACGGCGAACACCGCCAGATATCCGCGAACCGGCGACTCGAACACGGCCCGCGCGACGTCCACGCCGGCGGCGCCGGACAGCGTGCCCACCGCATACGCGAGGGCCTGTGCCGCCCCGAACACGCCGAGACGCAGCCCGGCCCGTCCGTCCGTCTTGTCGCCGGTCAAGGCCATCATCGACCCGATCGCCCCGATCGCGAATACGCCGTTGGCAAGGCCGAGCAGCACCACGATCAGCGTGAACGTCGCGGGGGACGCCAGCGCCGGCGAGGCCACGAGGGCCAGATAGGCCACCGCCGAGGCCGCGCACCCTGCCGCCGCCCAGTGCCGGAGCTGCCCGGTGCGCGTGGCGATCAGGGCCGCCAGGATCATGCCGGCCAACACCCCGCCGTGATGTGCCCCGGACAGCTTCGTGCTCTCCCCCGGCGTCATGCCGAAGGCGATGCCGGCGAACGGCTCGAGGATGAGATCCTGCGCGCTGTAGGCGAACATCGCGAGGAAGATGAAGCCCGCGAAGAGACGGGCGGCCGGTTCCTGCCACACGGTGCGGAAGGCGGGAAGGAACGAGCCCGTGGCCTCGGTCGGTGCGACCTCCGGCATGACCGGGCGCGGCCCCCGCTCCACGCCGAGCGTGGCGAGCCACGCGACCACCAGACCGGCCGCGCCGATGCCGCCCGCGATGGCGATCAGCCGCGTGAACGAGAACGGATCGAGCAGCGCCCCCGACGTGGCGGCGGTAATGATGATCCCCACGATCATGAGGATCCACGTGATGGCGGCCGCCCCGGCGCGCTGCGACGGCTTGGCGCGCTCGCTCATGAGGGCGAGCAACGGCGTGCCCGACGCGCTCACGCCGGCGCCGAGCAGCATGCTGGCGAGCGCGGCGAGCACGACCCCGAGCACGGTGTGTGTCGCCATGACCGGAATGCTGGCCGCGACAGCGAGGCCACCAAGGGCGCAAACACCCATCCCGCCCAGGATCCACGGCGTCCGGCGGCCGTGGCCGTCGCTGTCGTGACCGAGCCGCGGCCGGAGATAGAGTTGCACCGCGAAGTGCAGCGCGACGAGCAGCCCGGGGATGAGCGCGGGGAGGCCGAGCTCCACCACGATCACGCGATTGATGGTCGTGGTGAGGAGTACCACCACGGCCCCGATGGCCGCCTGTACGAAGCCGAGACGCGTCAGCTGCCACCAGCTCATCCCCGCTTCGCTCGTCGTGCGGGCGACGCGGGAGGCAAGCGCGGACGGCGCCACGGCGGTCCCCATCAGCGGAGCCCCTCGCCGAAGGCGGTGATCATGGGCAGGGAGCGCACGGCGAAGGCCGAGACCATCATGCCGCTCACGTAGAACGGCACGCCGAACGCGGACAGATAGAGGGCGCGCTCGACCGGCTTCTGCACGAACCACCACATGAGCCCCGCCTGGATCGTGGCCAGCACGCCGATCGCGATGGCGAAGCCCGAACGGCCCCAGCTGACGAGCAGACCGATCACGACGGCCTGCGCGCTCAGCATCACGAGCGACGCCACCCAACCGGCCGCCGTCGGACCGAGCAGCACCGGCAGCGAGTTGACGCCCATCTTGCGGTCGCCGTCGATGGCCTTGAAATCGTTGAGCGTCATGATGCCGTGGGCCCCGATGCTGTAGAGCACCGCGAGCAGCAGCAGCGGCATGGGCGGCAGGACGTTCCCGAGCATGATCCCTGCGCCGGTGATCCAGGCCAGCCCTTCATAGGTGAAGCCGACGGTCGCGTTGCCGAGCCACCCATTGCGCTTGAAGCGGAACGGCGGCGCGCTGTAGGCCCAGGAAAAGGCGAGGGCGACCGCGACGGCTGCCAGGCCGAACTGTCCGAGCGGGAGCGCCCAGACGACACAGAGGGCGCTCCAGACGATGGCAATGGCGAGCCCCCATTGCCCCGGGACGCGCCCCGACGGAATCGGTCGGTGGGGTTCGTTGATGGCGTCGACATGACGATCGAACCAGTCATTGACCGCCTGACTGGAGGCACAGACCATCGGTCCCGTCAGTCCGATCCCCAGCGCCAGCGTCCAGAGACGCTCCGACGAGAGCGGTACGCCGGCGGAGATCGCTCCGCAGGTGAACGCCCACATCGGGGGGAACCACGTGACTGGCTTGAGCAACGTCAGGACCGCTTTCGGGTCCAGCCGTGCCGGGGCCGTACGTTCTGTGTAGCTGACGCCCATATGTGTCCAGTTTAGTTGACAGTGAGCTCATGCGACAGAGCCCGCGCGCGTTGCGTGTGGTGGAATGTTCGTTTTTTCGGGGGATGGAACGCCCGGTGATACCGGGGACTCGGGCGGGGATCGCTACCCGCCGACGTCTTCGTCCTTGTCGGAACCGGGGGTGACCAAGCGGTGTCGTCGCAATTTCACGTACAGGCTCTGGCGACTGACGCCGAGGACCTCGGCGGCCGACGTCCGATTGTCGTTGGTCAGTTCCAGTGCCGCTTCGATGAAGTGGCGTTCCACCAGGTCCACCGTGTCGCGGACGAGATCCCGCAGCGAGACGCGGCCGACCAGCGAGGTGAGTTCCTCGACGGCGCGGGTGAGGTCGCGCGCGCCCTGCGGGCCGCTCGCGAGGCGCCGGCCGATGTCGCGGATGGTGAAGCCGATGCACGGCTCCTCGCCTTCCGGTACCCACACCGCCGAGACCTCGACCTCCGACTGATTGCCGTGGCGTCCGCGCGCCGAGGTGGCCATGAGGCGCACCACGCCGTTCTTGCGCAGCATGCTCGTGAACACCGGGAAGTCGGCGCCGGGCCGGCCGATGTACGTGGACAGCGGCGTGCCGCGCACCTGTTCCTCGCTCGCGAGCTCGCTGATGTCGAGGAAGGCGCGGTTCGCCGTGAGGATCTGGCCATCGAGATCGGTCACCACGAACGCGTCGGGCGAGCGCTCGAGAAGGTCGAGCAGGCGTGACGGCGAGTTGGCGCCGGTACTCCCGGCCGGCGGCAGCTCGGCCGGCGAGAAGCGCACGAGCAGCAGCGTGGCCTGTTCCTGCCGGAAGCACGAGGCCGAGGCGTTGAAGGCCCGGCCGCCCTGCAGCGTCAGCGAGATCTCCCCGGCGCGCCCGGCGCTGCGGGCCGCGGCAACCAGGTCCTCCAGCGCGCGCGCGCCCGCCGCGTCCATGCCGAACGGGATTGCGCGGCCGATCAGGCGATCGGTGGGTTCGCCGAAGATCTGTCCCGCTGCGGCGTTGGCGTCGAG
>Ga0315906_10010575_pt1 | contig 10830 bp, 13 predicted proteins | sample LakEriMetagenome_4_FD_203526 | JGI IMG/M metagenome (GOLD analysis project Ga0315906, IMG submission 203526) | Freshwater fungal communities from buoy surface, Lake Erie, Ohio, United States - Buoy 2 MA122 | ecosystem: Environmental > Aquatic > Freshwater > Lake > Lake biofilm | place: USA...
GTTTGGCATAGTGCAATTATTTATGCTCTAGCTGTTGTTAATCTTGCGTAATGAGTCGTTAATTTTAATGCTGGTTTCCAGCTGTGTGAACGGGTGGTTTAATATTGCCCTTGCAAAATAAGCCAGTGCGGCTGTGTCTTTGGGGAAGCAACTGCCTGCATAGCCTCGCAGACCATCCTTGCCTGGAACCTGCATATGGCTAATACCCATGCGAGGATCTGCTGCCAATATTTCTGTAAACTCTCTCCAGTCTGCACCACCTGCACTTCTCAGCACATCGAACATCTCATTCATGAATGTGACTTTGGTTGCTAGGAAACTGTTGATACAGTATTTTACCATTGAGGCAGTTATGATATTTGTGTGGAATACCGGACAAGGTCTGCACACAGAATGATCTTTATATATCTGTTCCACTCTATCTGTGTTCGCTCGATCTCCACCCAACAGCAGCATGGGTGGATTTTTAAAGTCTTCAATATAGTTCTTTTCAGTTAAAAATTCCGGGTTTAAAACAATTTTAAGGTCTATACACTGCTCTACGATCTCTTTCAGTTTGTAAGCAGGCACAGTGCTCTTTACCACCACAAGATGACCTTTAATACGGTTTAAATCCGACAATACCTGTGACAGCAATTCAGTGTTGCATTCTCCTGATTCTGACTGTGGAGTGGGCACACACACGAATGAGACGTCTGGTCGAAATTTTACAAGATCTTTTATGGTGTTCTCACGGAAGTATTTAGGATCCACAATGAATTTTTTTGTATCTCGAGTGAATCCTTGATTCACTGCTGAGCCCACAAAACCATGTCCTACTATGCCTATTTTCATATCTGTATTATAAAGGTAAAATTGCTCAATGTCTATTATCTATTTTTACATTTAATCTGGCAAATCTTTAAAGGGTTAGAGTCAAAACTCTTTACCAATTCTTGCCATAGAACATCTCCTACCACTGCTTTTAATCCTCTGATTTTTATATTCAATTGTTCTCGATATTCAGCGACAAAAGGATTATTCACATATCCACTGTTAAACCATGGGCAAGGCAATAGCAATCCTTCCACATTAACGAACAGCTCTTTCTCGTTGTTCATACATTTGGCCCATGGGTGCCTATTTGTTCTATAATCTTTATCTGTGGGAAATGATTTTTTAAACACATAAGTTTCTTCAATGTATTGTCCTGCTGTGGCATAGTGAGTTTCTGGTTTTAAAGGATCATATCCATTCACTGCATATTGATTGTCAAATTTTGTACTCTTTACTGTTTTAAAATCATCACAGCCCACACTCTCTGCTAATTCTCTTATGCGGAACATGTCATATTCATTGTAGGAGAAATAGATAGCTTTCCATCTCACATGCACAGCACTGATTTTTTTTAATGTTCTTATGCCCAACAATATACTTTCAAAATCTGTGTTCACTCGGTAGCGATTGTTAGATTCTTGATTCCAACCATCCACACTGAAAGTGATGATATCATCTGCATCTAATAATTCGCCTAATTTTGTCCACCAATCCTCTTTTTTATAACTGCCGTTAGTTGTGATCTTTAAACGTATATCACTGTTATTTTTGATGTATTCTATTATGGGTAAGAAATCTCGAGCATAGATAGGATCACCTATGTCTCCACAAAATAAAAATTCTTCTATTTCTCTCAATATATCCGTGTTAAAAGCTGTTTGAAAATCTTGTAGGCTAAACTCTTTGTTTAGAGTATCCGGATGCAGTTCTGTGCGAGGACAACGTGGACATTTGATCACACATTTACTGCTGATCTCTAGATGTATCTTCCTGGTGTCGAACATATATAAATTAAGTATCTCACTTAATCTTTGTGGAAATATTTCTTTAACTGATCGTAACCGCCAATTAATTGATCGTCTAAGAATACCTGTGGCAGTGTCCTTGCGTGTGGGACCGTTTCCAGTAACTGCTCTCTGGTCCACGGTCCTTGGCTGATGTTTCTTTCTTCGTATTCTACTCCTTCATTTTTGAGTAGATTTTTAGCCATCACACAATATCCGCATTGATCTTTGCTCCAAACTACGGCTCGCATTAATCTCTCTTGCTGCCCAATAGTTGTAACAGTGAAACAAATATGTTGATGAAATCTAGATAAAGGCTCAGAGCTCCAAATGTTCTCACTCGAGAGCTGTCTCCACCTTCTAGATATATCTGTTTTAATTTTTGCATGTCATACGCAGTCAGTCCTGTGAATATTAATACTGCACACACGTTGATCACGAAAGCCAGTGCTGTCATCTGTAGCCAGATGTTCACTAGGCTGGCTATCACAATACCAATCAATCCCACGATGAGGAAAGTGCCCAAACTGGACAGATCCCGTTTGGTGGTATAACCTATGATAGCAAATGTTGAGAACACAATGGCAGCCAATAGGAATGCAGTGATCACACTGTGAGCTGTGTATATGAACAACAGAGCTCCCATACTCAATCCTTGTGCAGCGCCAAATCCCATCAACATCAATAGCAAGCCACGATCCGAGAACCTTTCGGCTCCAAAACTCATGGCTAGTACAAATGCCAGTGGTGCTAGAATGATGGTCCATGTCAATATGCCACCTGCATACAACATGGGCACCCGCATACCGATATAGGCAAACATGGCCGATATCAACAGAGCTGTGGTCATTCTAGAGAACACATCATTAAAATAGGATCTTAACCCTTGATTAATTGTTGTGTCCGTTGTACTCGTTCTGTCTATACTTCTCATTTTTACTCCTCCTTGTTAAAATCTATGCTGTTAGCAAATACATAGAATAATAAGTCGAATGTGAGGAAATTTAAAAATTCCCCCGCAGTATTTAACCTACTATCCAACACATATTCTGGTATTATGAACAGGTTCAATACCAATAGAAACACGTATGCGAACCTCAAACGGTCGGGTACTCGATAAAACAACCAACTAGTGATCACGAACAGAGTTCTCCACTCGAGCCAATAGGCGAGCTATTCTAGGAAATTGTTTTCTGCCAATCCAGTGTGTCCTCCATTCGGGATACCATCTTAGGAATCTGGGCCATGTTTCTGTTCTCACCATGTTCTTATGGAATGCTCTTACAGAACGGTGACAAGATTTTAACTCGGAGAAATATTGATCTGCTAGTAGCGGATACTGACTCAATCTTAATATTATGGTGTTGATTCTTGATATGGCATAATCTAGACTGCCTACCAGCATGCCATAATCACCGATGCAGTGTGCATGTCGTAGGTATTCTATGATGTCTTGGTTCTGTCTCACCATTGCATCTAGACGTTTAACGTAATCCATTTTATTTCTGTTTTTGTACTTTTACCTGTAGAGGGAAACCTTCTTCGCGAGCTAATAAAGTGGTCTCTATGCCTTTTTGTTCGGCTATTTCAAATAGATATGTGCCCACGATGCCCTGACCATTCTTATGGATAGCTTCTGTAATTCGCACAGCTTCATCTTGTGTCTTGTTAAAAATCTGTTTCAATACTGAAATAACGAATTCCACAGTGGTAACATCGTCGTTGAGGAACAGCACGTCATACATACCAGGTTCTTCGGTTTTGATCTTCTCCCTGGTTTCTGTTTTAATTGCTTCAGCTATATCTGCCATCATTGTCTCCTAATTATAGCATATTTAAGAAATATGTCTACAGGATTATGTAGGGCGATGTTGCCACCGCCCTATCCACGATGATCGTTATTTGATCTCAATCACTCGAGCTTTTTTGCTCTCTGGAACGATTCTCTCCATAGAAACAGTCAATAAACCGTCTTTTAACTCAGCACCTTTGATTTCTACATCATCAGACACTGTGAATGATTTACTGAAGTATCTTTTGGAAATACCCTTGTGGATAATATTACCATCTTCGTCTTTTTTATTAGACTCTGTTCGGTCTTTGGACTTGATGGTTAATATCCCTTCTGCAAATTCTACAGACACATCGTCTCTGCTGAATCCTGCTAGGGCTACTTCAACGTTGTACTCGTTAGCACCAGTCTTTACAATATTGTAAGGTGGGTAATTAACGGTTGGAACGTTAAAGAAATCGTCATTGAACATTCTTTCGAAGTGGTCAAAAACGTTGTCAAAACCTACTGTTACAGGTCTTAACTGATTAAAGATAGATAGTTGATTTTTAGTCATTTGCTTTCCTCCTATTGTTAGCAAGGTTAATGAACAGCCTATCTGTAGCACTGTTCAACTCTTATTTATACAGATTAATATAGTGATTTGGGGATATTTTTACGACCTTTTTACCAAAAAAAAAGTGTTCTAAAATAAGGACTTATTTTTTACGTTTTTTTAACCATGGATTGGCTTCTTCAATCCATTTTTTAGTGGCTCTTCTTTTGATCATTAGTGCTTCTTTACGAGCTAATCTTCTTTTAGCACTGCGAGGAGTAAAACTTTCTCTTTCTCTCATTTCCTCAAATACTTTATTATCTTTTAACATTTTTTTGATTTTGCGATATGCTCTTATGGCATCTCCTCCTGGAGGCACGTCCACCGAATAACCGCGGAACTGTTTTTCTCGTGGCGGGAATCTTCGCTCGTTATTATTTTGATTGGGATTATTATTTGGAATTCTGTTTGCTATATTTTTCATCTGTTTTGTTTTTAAATATTAACACAGGATCAGCACCCTTGTCAATGCATTCTTCTGTGATTTCAATTTTTACCACACCTTTATTACGCATTTCGTGAGCATCAAATTGATATGGTAAAAGAGCATCATCTAGTATGCTTTTTAATCCTCGAGCATTTGTGCCCAATTCTCGTGCTTTTTTAGCAATAGCTAATTTGGCACCTTTGGTTAGACTCAATTCAATGTCATCTAAACCAAATAGATATTGATACTGTTTGATCAGACTGTTTTTAGGCTCAGTCAGCACACTTACTAATTGTAACTCACTCAGGTTATTCACATGAGTGACCATGGAAAATCTACCCACAAATTCTGGTATCATACCATATTTGATTAGATCTTCAGGTTTGACTTCTGCTAGAAAACTTTTACCTTCTTTCTTACCCACTTCAGCACCAAAGCCCATGCCACCTGCATGTTTTCTTTCTAATTGTTTTTCAAGATCTGTAAAAGCACCTCCTACTATGAACAATATATTACGAGTGTCAATTTCTACCATGTTGCCATCTGGATGTTTTCTACCACCATGTGGTGGAACTCGGCACAGTGTGCCTTCCACTATTTTTAACAATCCCTGTTGCACACCTTCACCACTTACGTCTCGAGTGATACTGACACCCTCGCTCTTTTTAGCAATCTTGTCAATCTCGTCTATGAATATGATGCCTTTTTCAGTCATCTCTTTGTCGCCTTTGGCAGCATTGTACAGTTTGCTGATTACATTTTCCACATCATCACCCACATAGCCTGATTCAGTGAGGCTGGTCGCATCACTGATGCTGAATGGCACATTTAGGTATCGTGCTATGGTTCTTGCCAATAGAGTCTTGCCTGATCCTGTGGCACCCAATATCAGAACGTTGCTCTTTTCTAATTCAAAATCTTCAGGTGGCATCATGATACGTTTGTAGTGATTGCTCACTGCCACACTCATCACAGTCTTAGCATGATCTTGTCCCACAATATATTGATCTAAAAATTCTTTAATTTTTACAGGATTTAACAGCTCTCCTGATTTAACTTTTTCTTTCTTGGCTTTAATATTATCTTCTTCCAGTATCTCGTTACAAAGACCAATACATTCATTGCAGATAGACACCTTGTTGCCACCTACTATCATCTTTGTGACATCTTTTCTGCTCTTACTGCAGAAAGAACATGTGAGATTTTCTTCAGAAGTCATTTTTTACTTTCATTTAATTTTTGAAATAGATGTACCACAGATTCTGTTCTATTTCTGTTGAGTACATTTAATATTTTTGCTTCTGCTTCATTGCCGTTTATAAAATATGTTTTGGACAGTGTTAATATGTATCCACTCCATACCATCAATGGTTTGCTGATATAATCCATATTTAAAATCACAGTGGTGGACACTTTGCAGGCATTCAATAACCAATTATAATCTCTATTAGTTTGATTATGCTTCCATTCTTTTACATAGGTTTCATAACTGGGATCGGTTTTTTCCACAGTATCAGTCACAGAAAAGTTATTGTCATCCCACAGATACACAGTGACGTCTTCATTGGGCATGTATCGATTTAATTGATCTGCAAAACTGTCCTTATCTCTCTTGCTAAAATTAATTAAGCAAAAACTAGTGTTTTGATTTTGAAAAAAATCAGGAGGAGTTACCAGTGTGATCTGTCCCAGCCTAGCTGTGGTTTCTAATTTATTCATTGGAATTCATTAAACCAATTATAACTTGTTGATCTTCCTGTGATAAATCAGCGAGTTTTATTTCGCCTTGCTCTATTTTAGTTATCAGTGAGTTGATTCTATCTTCAATTCTTCTTCTATACTCATCGTTACTCAACATCTTGATTTTATGTTTGGTAATTTTTTCATGAGGTATCTTTGCTTCAACAGTGATGGATTCTGCTATGTCGTGTATGTCTTCTGCTGGAGTTGGTTCTATGTTTGGTAAAATAATTTCATTCTTCTCTGGTTCTTTAACTTCTAATATTTTACTCCAACCATTGCTGTCTTTCTGCTCTTCATTCTGTACATAGGTACTTTTTTTATCCTGCATGATTGCAGGGTCTGGGTGCTCACTTAATATCAGTGATACTGTGTGTGCTATATCCTCAGGCAACTGTTCTGCTGTGACTGTGCCTCTCAATACATCATCCACATAGTCTTGAAAATATTTTCTGCGACTAGTAGTTATTGGCAAATGATTTTTACTATCATTCTCTGTAACTGGCACAGCAGCAAGAAACTTTTGTTTATTAATCTCATCTCGTTCTTGTTTTAATTCCTCTTCAGAAGCATCTTGAAACAATCCATTTTCTTTATGGAAAGTCTCTAATTTTTCTTTGCTCTCTACAGGATCTATTTTTGGGGCTGGTTCTAATTTAACAGGTTTATTTTTTTTAACAAATACCTGTCCTAATCGTCCAACAAATGATTTATTCTCTGATTCTACAACTTCTGTAAAATTGGGTATTATTCTGCCAGTGTTTTCTTCTGGTTCATTATATTGGGTTATTATTTCCTCAGGTCTTTTTTTTTCTGATTCTGCTTCAGCAGTTTTGATCTCTATGGCATCTTTAATCACATAGCTCACAGTGTCTTCTGTTTTCTTCTCTTCTTCTTTTACAGGAACAATTTCGATGGTTTTAACTTCTGGTTTAGGAGCTCGCTCATTAAACTTTGCTAATTTCTCCTGCCAGTCTTTTAATTGAGATTCATATTTCTTTTTTATATTATCTATGATATTACTTTTGGGTTCTATCACTGGAGGTAAATCTAAGTCTGGTCTTTCTAAATCTATAATGTCTTTCGGCTTCTCCATCAGTGTAGGGAATTGTCTTGCAAAACTTTGGTTAGCAGCCACCAACATTAGAACTGCCAGTGGATCAAACACAAATATGATTATAATGATAACCCATCTCACAGCCGCTTCTACATCAACCTCTTTAGCCAATCCCACATCCACTGCCAGTGCACCAATGTATTTGATCGGTCCTATTTCAGCATCAATTTTTATCTGTGCTGATTGTAGTGGAGCTCGTTGACCAATTAACTGTTGTATCTTCTGCTGACTACGAGCAATCTGTGCTTCTGCTGCAGAGTTGTTGCCAGAGTTAGCTGTGGTTAGCTGTTTAATTTCTGCGTCAATTCTGTCTCGTTCTGCTTTCTGTTGATTCTTTAAATCTATACCTTTTGCTACTTTGTCATTGAATATGGTACTGGTAGCACCTTGTGAAGTGTAGGCTTCCACTTCTTTGTCCATCTGTTTAATTTTATCTCTCAATTGAGCAATACGTTCTCCTGTGCCGCCACCTGCACCTGAGTTACGTTTAATAATTTCCTGCTGACGATCTATCACATCCTGCTCAGCTTTGATCTGACTATTGATAATAGCAATTGATTGTGTGTTGTTACTACTTTGGAAATTCGTTTCTAGATGTGCTTTGGATAGGAATCCAAAAATACCCATGCTGGTGATCAAACTTAGAATGATCACTGCTGAAAATAGATAGATTCTTAGAGCTCGATTTGTGACATGCCAGTTTCTATACAGCCACGAAGCACAGACCAGTTTGCCTGCTTCCAGCACTGAACCCATTAGAACCACAGGCCAATAAGCACCTGGGAATATGGTTGCCAGTCCTACAATGGAATAGAATGCTGCCACAGCGGATATACTGAGTGCTGATATGAGTGTTAATATTGCAATGAACATATGAGTGTATTTAATATAGCATGATAACGAGTTAACTGCTACTGATTTTTTACTTTACCAATTAACATATAAATATGATTACAATGGCAGCAAACGGCATATCAACACTGACTATAGCAAGTGGAACTATTCTCACAAAAAATATCAATCCACCACATACTAATGCTGAGATTGTTCCACCTTACTCAGCTATTTGGAGTTTGAATTATGCGGGTGCTTTGGGAGCAACAGACAGTGTCTCATACAAACTGTATGTAACATCGTTGGGAATAGGCTCTGCTTTCACATTGACCAGTCATTCAACAGGTGATTTTGCAGTGACAGCAGGCAACTTCTTGTATGATGAATATGGAACCAGTATTGGCATCATCAAGGGCAACGCCACAATAGACAATTACATGGCCAAAGCCGCAGCAGTTTGTGGTTCATTGAATGCCACTATAATAACTGCCGCAACATACAAAGGCACATGGAACGCTTTTACTAACACTCCCACACTGACTGATGGTGTTGGCACTTTGGGAGATGCTTACGATAACACTGTTGCTGGAACCAGCGGTGCCTACCCTGCGTATGGCGAACAAGACTGGCGCATCTATGATGGAGCTGTCTGGCAAAGAGTTGATAAAATAACTACCACACAGTGGACCATAAAACCAGCAGCTGGCGGTTTAGCAGACAAAGAAGCTAGACAGACGGCCAAACTCGACATTGCTCAAGCCAAACGAGAAGGCAGAGTAGTAGCTGACGATGGCTCCATTAGTGGTGCTGTTGATTCAACTAAAAATTATTATCGTGCTAGAAATCAGTATGATATCACTCAATTACCTACTCAATACTCTGGTGGCAATTTAACGGATAATCCAAACACCGGTGGATTAATTGAAGGTCGTCCTTGGACTACTTAATTTAAATCATGGCTTACGATAGACCCAATACAACTGATTACACGCACCCACAAGAGAATAATCTATTGAATGTCCACAAGGCCATGGAGTACAATGCTCTAGGACAACCAATCATAAGAACAGCAGGCAATAGTTCCAATTACAGTTCCGCAGGTAATATTGATGGAGGCAGAGACGCATTTGGACGACTGAGAATATCTGAACCTTTCACACTGTTCGACAGCTCATTTCGTTTTGGTGACAACTCATACTGTTGGAGCACCTATCAAACATCTGGTGATGCTGTTGTGTCACACTTGACCAATGAGAGTTCTATGAGCTTGTACCTTGGTACCACTGCCGATGAAGAGATCATCAGAGAGACCAAAACAGTGTTCCAATACCAACCTGGTAAGTCACTGTTGATACTGAACACTTTCGTTATGGCAGCTGCCAAAGCCAATCTACGACAGAGAGTGGGATATTTTGGTGCCAATAACGGTTTTTATTTTGAACAGAGCGGCACAGGCTACAACATTGTGAAAAGAAGCTATTCCAACGGTTCCATAGACAACACAGCCATAGCACAGGCTGATTGGAATGTGGATAAGCTGGATGGCACTGGTCCTTCCAAGATCACAGCAGATTTCAGCAAAGCACAAATATTTTGGATGGATGTGGAATGGTTGGGAGTGGGATCTGTGAGAACTGGATTTGTGATCAATGGCCAGTTCGTTATTTGCCACATATTTCATCATGCCAATTCTGTTTCCAAAGTCTACATGACCTCTGCCACATTGCCTTTAAGATATGAAATTAAAAATACCGGAACCACTGATTCTGCCAGCACCATGCGACAGATATGTTCTTCCATAATGAGCGAAGGCGGATACAGTCCCAGCAACATCACACGAGCTGTATCATCAGCAATCACAGGCAAAAACATATCCGACACTGTGTACACACCCCTGGTAACCATACGATTGCGTTCTGGCAGAGAAGATGCCATTGCCATACCCAACAGTGTGGATGTGTATGGATTGCAACAGGCTGCTTTCAAATGGCGACTGATACAGGGAGGTGTACTCAACGATAACACTTGGGACACTGTGGATTCTGAGTCATCTGTGGAATACAATCTTGCTGCCACCACAGTCACAGGAGGAACCATACTGTTGGAAGGCATATTCATTGGTGCTGTTAAAGGTGGAGCAGAAGGCATAGACCTAACCAAACATATGTTGGCTTATCAATTGCGAAGAAGACTGGACAACACTCGAGAAAATTTAACTCTAGCAGTACTTGCCACAACCAACAATGATGATGCTGTGGGCAACATCATTTGGCAAGAAGACAACTAATAGATCAGTCTAGAAAAATCCAATCACTGTTGCCGCTTTTACAGGCCTTATTTGTCCAATGACGAGAACTACCGTTTATTTCTATCAGTGCTTGATACACTCTACAGTAGCCAGTGCTGGTTTGAAAACTGTGTATGACTCTTACTTTGCCTTGTGCTAATCTTTCTCGGTTATTCCAAGCAGTGATTGGTCCATTGGGAGAGTTGTTCAGTGCATGA
>Ga0315906_10010577_pt1 | contig 10829 bp, 10 predicted proteins | sample LakEriMetagenome_4_FD_203526 | JGI IMG/M metagenome (GOLD analysis project Ga0315906, IMG submission 203526) | Freshwater fungal communities from buoy surface, Lake Erie, Ohio, United States - Buoy 2 MA122 | ecosystem: Environmental > Aquatic > Freshwater > Lake > Lake biofilm | place: USA...
ACTGAAGTTGCATCGCACCGATGCGATCTTCGCCTCGTTCTTCGGCCCGGCCGCTGCGCGGTTGCTGGAGGGGATCGAGGCCTTCGGCCTGCGCGGCGCGCGCCTGTGTGGTCCAGGCTGGCTGGTCGCTGCGCTCGACCTGCCGCGCATCGGCGCTCGCGCGGCGGGGATCGTCGGCGCGACCGCCTATCTGCCGGAACTCGACACCGAAGCGAACCGCGCCTTCGTCGCGGCCTTCACGCGTCGGCACGGCCGGCCGCCGAGCGAGTTCGCGGCCCAGGGCTACGACGCGGCGCGGCTGGTTCTGGCGGGCATCGAGGCGCTGGAAGGCAATGTCGCCAACCGGCGCGCGACCGCGGCGATCCTGGCACGCAGCCCGTTCGAGGGCGCGCGCGGGCGCCTCGCGCTCGATCCGCGCACCAACAATATCGTCCAGGACATCCACATCTTCGAGACGCGGCTGCGGCCGGGCGGCGAGGGCATCGACTTCCACATGCTGGCGCGGGTGCCGCAAGTGCGGGTCGACCCGGAGCCCTGCCAGATGGGGTGATGCGCGGCGGCGGTTCAGTCCCTGGGACGTCGGCGCTTCTTCGGCGCGCCGCCGGTCTCGCCTTCGCCGTCCGGCGTTTCGCCCCAGCGCTGGACGAGGCGCGTGTCGATCCCGAAGAGATCTAGGCAGCGACCGACCGAATGGTCGACGATGTCGTCGATGCTCCGCGGGGCACCGTAGAAGGCCGGCACAGGAGGCGCCACGATGGCGCCCGCTTCGGTCGCCGCGGCCATCGCCCGGATATGGCCGAGATGGAGCGGCGTCTCCCGCACCATCAGGACGAGGCGGCGGCGTTCCTTGAGGACCACATCCGCGGCGCGGGTCAGCAGGCCCGTGGTCTGGCCATAGGCGATCTCGGACAGGCTACGGATCGAGCACGGCGCCACGAGCATGCCGATCGTGCGGAAGGACCCGGACGAGATCGGCGCGCCGACATCGCCCGGCTTGTGGACATGCGTGGCAAGGGCATGCACGTCGCGCAGTTTCAGCCGTGTCTCGTAGGCCAGGGTCAGTTCGGCGGACGGGGTCATGACCAGATGGGTCTCGAAGCCCAGCTTGCCGAGCGTTTCCAGGGCGCGCACGCCGTAGATGACGCCGGATGCGCCGGAGATGCCGATCACGATGCGAGAAGGTTGGGTCATGCGACACATCATTCCATCGACTGGCGCGCGGGGACACGCCGTTCTTTACCTTCGATTAAGCTATCGACCTCATCATCCCAGGTCTTGATTAAGGAGTCGCCATGCTGATCGCCGCCGTTTTGCGTCCTTCCGATGACTTCCCTGCTGATCGACGTGCATTTCGCCGTCACTCGGTCAACCTTGGCGCGAATTTTGACTTCGACGGGCAACCAAGCCCCGTCTCCTGCCTCGTGATCGACGTCTCGCAGGGCGGTGCCCAGATCATGGGTCGCCTGCCCGAGGGCGTCGTCGATGCGAAGCTCGAGATCGACGGTTTCGATCCGCTGCCCTGCCGCGTGATCTGGCGGACCGAGACGAAATTCGGGCTACGCTTCCTTAACGAACCCAAGGATGTCGCGGCGCGGCTCGCGAAGCTGATCAAGGGCGAGTGAATACGGCATTCGCCGGGGCGGGTTCGGCGAACTCGCTCCGGCGATAGCCCTGGAGAAAGAGCAGCGCGGTGAGGTCGCCATGGGCGACCGACATCCGCGCCGCGGCGGCGACCCGGGGCTTGGCGCGAAAGGCGACGCCGAAGCCGGCGAGACCGAGCATGTCGAGGTCGTTCGCCCCGTCGCCGGTCGCGATCGTCTCGTCGAGGCCCAGGCCGTGTGTCCGCGCGAGCCTTCGTAACGCCTCTGCCTTGCCAGCCGCGTCCAGAATGGGTTCGCGCACCGCACCGGCCAGCAGCTTGCCGTCGATCAGGATCTCGTTCGCCTCGTCGTGATCGGCAGCGAGGCCTTCGCGGACCCGGCGCGAGAAGACGGTGAAGCCGCCGGAGACGATCGCCGTGAACGCGCCGGCACCACGCATCGTGGCGATCAGCGTCGCGGCGCCGGGCATGGCGACGATACGGCCTGCCGCAGCGTCGAGGAGCGCGGCCGGGCGTCCGGCGAGCAATCCCACCCGCGCCCGCAGCGATTGCTTGAAGTCGATCTCGCCGTTCATCGCGCGTGCCGTGACCGCGGCGACTTGCGGGCCGATCCCCATCATCTCCGCCAGTTCGTCGAGCATCTCGTTGCGGATGAGCGTCGATTCCATGTCTGCCACGAGCAGACGCTTGCGACGTTTCGCGAGTTCCACGAGGTTGACATCGACATCTTGTCCGGCGAGTGCGGCTCGCGCCGCCGCAAGAGTGGCACGCGGATCGGCATCCGGGGCGATCGGCAGGTCGCAGGCCTCCGCAGGTGCCAGCCAGTCGGGGGCGCCGAGGCCACCGACATGGACGAGGCTTGCGAGCCGGGCGCGATCGAGGCGACCTTCGGGGGCGACGAGCGAAAGGATCCAGGACATGCGCCGCGCGATCTACGCGAGAATTCCGGAGCGCGCCAGGGCGCCGTCGGCGCCGTGAACCGGCGACCACCGGTCATCGTCGTCGGCGGGCCGACGGCATCGGGAAAATCGGCCCTGGCCCTGGCCGTGGCCCGCGCCTGCGACGGCGTGGTGATCAATGCCGATTCGATGCAGATCTATGGCGAGTTGCGGGTGCTCTCGGCGCGCCCTGGCCCGGACGACGAGGCGGCGGCGCCGCATCGCCTTTACGGGGTGCTCTCCGCGCGCATGCGCGGTTCGGCGGGTCTCTGGCGCGCCATGGCGCTCGCCGAGATCGACGCCGCCTGGAGCCAGGGCCGGCAGCCGATCGTGGTCGGCGGCACCGGCCTCTATCTGCGGGTTCTGGAGGGCGGGATCGCCCCGGTGCCCGCGATCCCGGATGAAATTCGTGTCGCGCTGCGCGCGGTGCATGCCGAGCGCGGCGACCTTGGCCTGCACCGCATGCTGGCGGATCGGGACCCCGCATCGGCCGCGCGTCTGGCTCCAGCCGATGTCCACCGGGTCCTGCGCGCGCTGGAGGTGATCGAGGCGACCGGGCGCAGCCTCGCGGCTTTTCACGCCGAGCAGCCCGTGCCGCCGCCGCTGCCGTGCCGGCGTATCCTGCTCGCGCCGCCCCGTGAGGCCCTGGTGGCGGCCATCGACCGGCGTTGCGCGGCGATGGTCGGTGCCGGCGCGCTCGACGAGGTGGCGGCGCTGCTCGACGTGGCGACCGATCCGGATCTTCCGGCGCGCAAGGCCGTCGGCGTGCCGGAACTGGCCCGGCATCTGGCGGGGGAGACCGGTCTGGAGGCGGCGCTGGCGGCGTTCCAGCTATCGACGCGGCGCTATGCCAAGCGCCAGATGACATGGTTCCGGCACCAGTTTCCCGAATCCCTGGTCATCGACGCGCAATATTCGGAAAGCCTGACCCCAAAAATCTTTCAGTTTATTAGAGACGGTGATTGACCGGCGCCTGGTCGGCGATTAGGTTACGCGGCCTTCGCTGCGCTGCAGCAGCGTTGTCATGTCCATAGCCCTTGTCGAGAAAGCGAGACGTCAGATGTCCTCCGTCGCCGATGCCGCCCGCCCAGCCTCCCAGGCCGAGATGTCGGGTTCGGAAATCATCCTCAAGGCGTTGGTGGACCAGGGCGTAGAGTATATTTTCGGCTATCCCGGCGGCGCCGTATTGCCGATCTACGACGCGATCTTCCAGCAGAACGCGCTGCGTCACATCCTCGTCCGCCAGGAAGGCGGCGCGGTCCACGCGGCCGAGGGCTATGCGCGTTCGACCGGCAAGGTGGGCGTCGTGCTCGTGACCTCGGGGCCCGGCGCGACCAATGCCGTGACCGGCCTGACCGATGCGCTCATGGACTCGATCCCCATCATCTGCCTCACAGGCCAGGTGCCGACGCATCTGATCGGCAACGACGCCTTTCAGGAGGCCGACACGACCGGCATCACGCGGCCCTGCACGAAGCACAACTACCTCGTGAAGGACGTGACCCAACTGGCGCGCGTGATGCACGAGGCCTTCCATGTGGCCACCAGCGGCCGGCCCGGTCCGGTGGTGATCGATCTGCCCAAGGACGTGCTCTTCGCCAAGGGCCCCTATCGCGCGCCGGAGACCGTGCGTCATCGCAGCTACAACCCCCGCCGCGAGCCTGACATGGCGCGCGTCGCGGAGGCGGTGGATCTGCTCGTCAACGCGAAACGCCCGATCATCTATGGCGGCGGCGGCATCATCAATTCCGGCCCCGAAGCGTCGCGGCTGGTGACGGATTTCGTGCGCCGCAGCGGCTTTCCGTGCACGCTGACGCTGATGGGGCTGGGGGCCGTGCCGGCCGCCGATCCGCATTTCCTCGGTATGCTGGGGATGCACGGCAGCTACGAAGCCAACATGGCCATGCATGATTGCGACGTCATGATCGCGATCGGCTCGCGCTTCGACGACCGGGTGACGGGCCGGCTCAACGCGTTCTCCCCGAATTCGCGCAAGATCCATATCGACATCGATCCGTCCTCGATCAACAAGAACGTGCGCGTCGACGTGCCGATCATCGGCGACGTGGCGGTGACGATGCGCGCGCTGCTCGCCGAATGGCAGCGCCGCGATCCCACGCTCGACCGCAAGGCGATCGCCGCGTGGTGGGAGCGGATCGAACAGTGGCGCGGGCGGAACTGCTTCGCCTTCGCCCAGGGGCCGGACATCATCAAGCCGCAATACGCGGTCGAGCGCCTCTACCAGCTGACCAAGGATCGCGAGACCTACATCACGACCGAGGTCGGCCAGCACCAGATGTGGGCCGCTCAGCTCTATCGTTTCGAGAAGCCGAACCGGTGGATGACGTCCGGCGGTCTGGGCACCATGGGCTATGGTCTGCCGGCGGCGATGGGCGTGCAACTCGCGCATCCCGACGCGCTGGTCGTCGACGTCGCCGGCGAGGCCTCGACGTTGATGAACATCCAGGAGCTTTCGACGATCGTCCAGTACCGGTTGCCGGTCAAGGTCTTCATCCTCAACAACCGCTACATGGGGATGGTGCGCCAGTGGCAGGAGCTGCTGCACGGGAACCGCTATTCCGAGAGCTACATGGACGCGCTGCCGGATTTCGTGAAGCTGGCGGAGGCCTTCGGCTGCGTCGGCCTGCGTTGCACGAAGCCTGGCGATCTTGACGGCGTCATCCGGGAAATGATGGCCAATGGCCGTCCGACCATCGTCGACGTCGCCGTCGACGAGAAGGAGAATTGCTTCCCGATGATCCCCTCGGGCGCCGCCCACAACGAGATGATCCTGGGGCCGTCGAGCGACGGCAAGCCGGGCAAGCCCGTCTCCGAAGAGGGCATGGTCCTCGTCTGACCGCCCGTCCGGACCGCAAAGAAAGATCCGTCCCATGCCCGTGCAGCATCCTGTCGAACGTCATACCATCGCCGTCATCGCCGACAACGAACCCGGCGTGCTCGCCCGTATCGTCGGCCTGTTCGCCGGCCGCGGCTACAACATCGAGAGCCTGACCGTCGCCGAGACCGATGCCGACAAGCATCTCTCGCGCTTCACCGTGGTCACGTCCGGCACGCCGATGGTGATCGAGCAGATCAAGTCCCAGCTCGACCGGCTCGTCCCCGTCCACAGCGTCAGCGACATGACGCTGGGTGGTCCGCATGTCGAGCGCGAACTCGCGCTTCTCAAGGTGGTCGGCACCGGCGAAAAGCGGGTGGAGAGCCTGCGTCTCGCCGATGTCTTCCGCGCCAAGGTGATCGACTCGACGACCGAGTCCTTCGTCTTCGAGATCACCGGGGCCACCGACAAGGTCGACGCCTTCATCGGTATCCTGCGGCCCCTCGGCCTCGTCGAGGTCAGCCGGACCGGCGTCGCCGCGATCGCGCGCGGCAAGACACCGATGTGAGCGACTGGCTCCTGCCGCTGGCGTCCATCGCGCTCGCCAATCTGCTGGGCGCGATGTCGCCGGGGCCAGCCTTCGTCCTGGTCCTGCGCGTCGCGACGGCGGGCGGCCGCGATGCCGCATGGAGGCCCATTGCCGGCCTGGCGTTGGGCGCGGCGGTCTGGACCGCCGCGGCGCTCTGGGGCCTGCAAGCCCTGTTCGCCGCGCTGCCCTGGCTTGCGCGAATCCTGCCGCTGGGCGGTGGCGCGTTCCTGATCTGGTTCGCGCTGCGGATCTGGCGCGGCGCCGCATCGCCGCCGCCCGGCGTTGAGGCCGGCGGCGTGCCCGAGGCCGGCTTCGGCCATGCTCTGCTGCTTCAGGTCTCGAACCCGAAGGTGATGGTTTTCTTCGGCTCGCTGTTTCTGGCGGTGCTGCCGCCGCAATTGCCGCTCTGGGTCGAGTTGACCATCGTCGCGATGATCTTCGCGAACGAGTTCGTCTGGTACGGGATCGTCGCGGCGGTGTTCGGGAGCGCCCCGGCGCGCGCCGTCTATGCGCGCGCCAAGGCGCCGATCGACCGGGTCATGGCGCTGCTGCTGCTGGCGCTCGGCGGGCGCCTCGTCGTCTCGGTACTGGCGGGCTGACCCGACGCGGCGTCGCCTCAGCGGATGAAGTACCAGCCGGCCATGAAAAGGCCACCAGCGGTGACCAGCACGCGCATCGCCATGTCCGGAATCACCCGCGCGAGCTTGCCGCCGGCGAAGCCGCCGACCAGGGCGCCGGACAGCACCGCGATGGCGGCTGGCCAGTCCACTTCGCCGCGGACGATGAAGGTCAGCGCCGAGGTGGTCGTGATGACCACGCCCATCATGTTCTTGAGCGCGTTGGTCTGCTTGACGTCCTGGATCCCGGCGATGGCGTAGCCAGCCATCATGATCACGCCGAGACCGGCACCGAAGAAGCCGCCATACATCGAGAAGGCGAACTCGCAGACCCGGCCGATGGCCTGCATCGCCGGGGATTTGCCGCCGCCGCCGCCGCGCGTGGTCAGCCAGCGCGTGATCGGCTTCGAGAACCCGAAGATCAGGCTGGCAGCGAGCAGCAGCCAGGGGACGAGGCTGCGGAAGACCGCGGGATCCATCGCGATCAGCAGTTGTGCGCCGACGAACCCGCCTGCGAGGCCGACCGCGAAGCTGACCATGGTTCGAGGTCCGAGATCGCGCAGGTCGCGGAACTGGGCGACGACCGAGGTCAGCCGACCCGGCCAGAGCGCGACCTGGCTCGTCGCGTTGGCGAGTTTCGGCGGCAGTCCAAAGGCGAGCAGGGCGGGGAAGGTGACCAGCGTACCGCCTCCGGCCAGCGCATTGATGACGCCGCCCGCGAGGCCGGCGGCGGCGAGGAGGAGGGCGGTTGCGATATCCATGGTGTGGCCTTCCGGAACCTGATGCGTTGCGGACCCCCTCGACACCCTGGGAGGGACTGTGCTTCAAACCGCGCGCCGTCTGGGACATGCCCGTGCGGCGCCGTTCCAAGTCTCCAGCCGGGGGTTTCCTTCGATGCGTGTCTACTACGATCGCGATGCCGACGTGAACCTGATCAAGGGCAAGAAGATCGCCATGATCGGTTTCGGCAGCCAGGGTCATGCCCATGCGCTCAATCTGCGCGATAGCGGCGTCAAGGAAGTCGCCGCGGCGCTGCGTCCGGGTTCGCCGTCGGCGAAGAAGGCCGAGGGCTACGGCTTCAAGGTGATGACGGTCGCCGAAGCCGCGAAATGGGCCGACGTGCTCATGATGGTGACGCCCGACGAACTCCAGGCGAGCATCTGGAAGAACGAAATTCGGGACAACATGAAGCCGGGCGCGGCCATCGCCTTCGCCCACGGCCTCAACATCCACTTCAACCTGATCGAACCGCGCCCCGATATCGACGTGTTCATGATCGCGCCGAAGGGCCCTGGCCACACGGTGCGGTCCGAATACCAGAAGGGCGGCGGCGTTCCCTGCCTCGTCGCGATCCATCAGAACGCGAGCGGCAATGCGCTCGAGGTCGCGCTCAGCTATTCGGCCGCCGTCGGCGGCGGCCGCGCGGGCACGATCGAGACGACGTTCAAGGAGGAATGCGAGACCGACCTGTTCGGCGAGCAGGTCGTGCTCTGCGGCGGCCTCTGCGCGCTGATCATGGCGGGCTACGAGACGCTGGTCGAGGCGGGCTATGCGCCGGAAATGGCGTATTTCGAGTGCCTCCACGAGGTGAAGCTGATCGTCGACCTCATCTACGAGGGCGGCATGGCGAACATGCGCTACTCGATCTCCAACACCGCCGAGTACGGCGACTATACGCGCGGCCCGCGGATCATCACCCCGGCCGTGAAGGAGGAGATGAAGCGCATCCTCGACGACATCCAGTCCGGCCGTTTCGCCCGCGATTGGGTGCTCGAGAACGCCGCCGGCCAGGCCAGCTTCAAGGCCATGCGCCGCCGTAACGCGGAGCACCCGATCGAGCAGGTCGGCGAGAAGCTGCGCGCGATGATGCCGTGGATCGCGAAGAACAAGCTCGTCGACAAAGCGAAGAACTGAACGCCGCGCCCGCCACGAGCGGGTGCGCGACGTGGGCCGGCGCCGCGAGGCGCCGGCCTTCGCATGTGTGGCGGCTGGCAGGGCGCGGCAGGCTGGCTTAGAACATGGCCACGCCGTCAAGGGAGTGTCCTGTCATGCAGATCCTGTTCAAGAACGCCGCGGTCTTCGACGGGATGTCCGACGTCCTGCGTCCCGGCTGCGACGTGCTGGTCGAGGCAGGCGAGATCCGCGAGGTGTCCGAGCGCCCGATCGCGGCGCCCGGGGCGTCGGTCATGGACGTCGCCGGCCGTACGCTGATGCCCGGACTGATCGACTGCCATGTCCACGTCACCGCGACGATGCTGGATCTCGGCGCGAATGCGCGCGTTCCGCATACGCTGCAGGCCTATCGCGTCATGCCGATCCTGCGCGGCATGCTCGATCGCGGTTTCACCAGCGTGCGCGACGCGGGCGGCGCCGACTATGCGCTCTCGGTTGCCGTCGACACCGGGATCGTCCAGGGCCCGCGTCTCTTCGTGTCCGGTCAGGCCCTCAGCCAGACCGGCGGCCATGCCGATTTCCGCGGCCGCTGGGACGAGAATGAACCGCCCTGCGGCTGCTGCCGGCGCCTGGGACGGCTTGGCCGCGTCGTCGACGGCGTCGATTCCTGCCGCCGGGCGGTGCGCGAGGAGATCAAGGCCGGGGCGAGCCAGATCAAGGTCATGGCGTCGGGCGGCGTCGCCTCGCCGACCGATCCGATCGGCTTCACCGGCTTCTCCGAGGACGAGTTGCGGGCGATCTGCGCCGAGGCGGAGGCCGCCCAGACCTATGTGATGGCGCATGCCTACACGCCGGCGGCCATCCGGCGTGCCGTCGCCTGTGGTGTACGGACGATCGAGCACGGCAATCTCGCCGACGACGCGGCCGCCCAGGCCATGGCCGCCGCAGGGGCGATCGCCGTGCCGACGCTCGTGACCTATGACGCGCTGGCCGACCAGGGGGCCGCGCTCGGCTTCCCGCCCGACAGCGTCGCGAAGATCGACGCGGTGCGGGGAGCCGGGCTCGAGTCGCTGGACATCTTCCGCCGGGCCGGCACCAAGATGGCGTTCGGCACCGATCTGCTCGGCGAACTTCACCCCCGTCAGTCGGATGAATTCCTGATCCGCACCAAGGTCCTGTCCCCCGCCGAGGTGCTTCGCCAGGCGACGTCCGGCGCGGCCGAGGTGCTGCGCATGGAGGGCCGACTCGGGGTCGTCCAGGCCGGCGCGATCGCCGATCTCCTGGTGGTCGACGGCGATCCGCTGCGGGACATTTCGGTCCTGTGCGACCAGGGGCGCCGGCTCGACGTGGTCATGAAGGCCGGCGCCTTCCATCGCAACCGCCTCGGCTGAGGTCGGCAGGATTTCCACAGGGTCCGGACTCGACTCGGCGCATGAGGGCTGGCAGATAAACCCTTGCCCGCGGATGGCGAAGCCGCCCGCCGCGGGAGGCGTCCGGGGCGGCCGGCTGACCGGACGTGCCGGGCTTATTTTGGCCGTTTTCCTGCGCGAGCTTCGCGTGCCGTCGCGGTCGGTCGCTGTGGTGTATCAGGAGCTTCGATGTTCGGGCGATTGCTGGGCCTTCTTTCCGCCGACATGGCCATCGACCTCGGCACCGCGAACACGCTGGTCTACGTGAAGGGGCGCGGTATCGTCCTCAACGAGCCATCGGTGGTCGCGATCGCCGAGGTGAAGGGCAAGAAACAGGTTCTGGCGGTCGGCGACGAGGCCAAGCTGATGCTCGGCCGCACGCCCGGAAACATCACTGCGATCAGGCCCTTGCGCGACGGTGTCATCGCCGATTTCGAAGTCGCGGAGGAGATGATCAAGCATTTCATCCGCAAGGTGCATAACCGCCGTACCTTCGCCTCGCCGCAGGTCATCGTCTGCGTGCCTTCCGGCTCGACCGCGGTCGAGCGGCGCGCGATCCAGGAATCCGCCGAGGCGGCGGGGGCGCGGCGGGTCTTCCTGATCGAGGAACCGATGGCGGCCGCGATCGGCGCCGGGCTGCCGGTGACGGAGCCGACCGGGTCGATGGTCGTCGACATCGGCGGCGGGACGACCGAAGTCGCCGTGCTGTCGCTCGGCGGGATCGTCTACTCGAAATCCGTGCGTGTCGGCGGCGACAAGATGGACGAGGCGATCATCGCCTATATCCGCCGCAACCATAATCTGCTGGTCGGCGAATCCTCCGCCGAGCGCATCAAGAAGGAAATCGGATCGGCCGCCCCGCCAGAGGATGGCGAGGGCAGGCTGATGGAGATCAAGGGGCGCGACCTGATGAATGGCGTACCCAAGGAACTCGTGATCTCCGAGCG
>Ga0315906_10010579_pt1 | contig 10828 bp, 3 predicted proteins | sample LakEriMetagenome_4_FD_203526 | JGI IMG/M metagenome (GOLD analysis project Ga0315906, IMG submission 203526) | Freshwater fungal communities from buoy surface, Lake Erie, Ohio, United States - Buoy 2 MA122 | ecosystem: Environmental > Aquatic > Freshwater > Lake > Lake biofilm | place: USA: Lake...
CAACTCTGTTAACGTAACAGGAACGGATCCGATAAACGGTCGAGCGCTCGAAGTGCTGGGAGGCACCAACTACACCATCAAGAACAACATCTTCGCCAACAATGGTGGAGGGTACGCGGCTTATGTGACGGCGCCCGTTTCCACCTTCAACCTCGATTACAACGACTACTACAGCACTAAACGCCGCATCGCCTATTTCCAGAATACCAACTATGATACATTATTGGTGTTTGCGGCTGCTACGGGCAAGGATGCCAACTCCAAATCGGTAAACCCGTTCTACACAACCAACACCAACCTGCAAGCCAACCATACGCTGCTCAACGAAACAGGAACGGTTGTGGCCTCGGTGGATACCGACATCGACAACACTTTGCGTTCGGCCACGCCCGACATCGGCGCCAAGGAGTTTTCGCTTTGTGCCGATGATGCCGGTGTGAACGAGTTCTGGGGACTGAGCAATCCGCTGCCCGTTGGCAATAACGACATCCAAGTGGTGTTGCAGAACCAGGGTACCAACATGATTACATCCGCAACCATTTATTGGCAAGTAAACGGAGTGTCCCAAACCCCTATCGTTTGGAATGGATACTTGCCCTACAAGGAAGATACAATTATAACCATCGGTACCTACAACTTCCCCGCCGGAAAATCCTTCCAACTCAAGGCTTGGACTGCAGACCCCAGTACCGTGGCCGATTGTAATACCTATAATGATACGATCAATGTGTTCGACCTGGCCACACCTCTGTGTGGTGTGTACACCATCGGCGGCGTGAGCCCAGACTTCCCCACCTTTTACGATGCCTCTGTGGCCTTGAACAACGCGGGCGTTGCCTGTCCGGTCATCTTCAAGGTACGCAATGGAACCTACAATGAGCAGATCAAACTGTATGACATACCAGGTTCCTCTGCACTAAACCCCGTCATGTTTGAAAGTGAAAGTGGCGATTCATCTCAAGCTCAACTGTATTACCAAGTGAGCAACCCCTCAAACGATTTTACCCTAAGCATGTTGGGAACCGGATATGTGAGTTTCCGTAAGCTTGGTGTGCGCCGCAACAACGGCAGCGTGTCAGTGTCCATCCAAAACCGTGCACACAACATAGGATTTGAAAACTGCCGTATTGGGAACTTCCTAACTCCCAACGCGGGATTGGACTCGGTGTTGACCGTTCGCAACAACAACTTTCAAGGTTTTCATATCGACTTGAGGCATTCCCCTGGAAACATATCGTCGAGCATCATAATAGAAAATAACTATGTCGACAACATGTACATGGATTATTGCCGTAATGTGTTCATAAAAGGGAACCGCAACAACAGTTCTCCCACTTCTTTTTTGAATGAGCTGAATGTTTGGAGATCCAGCAACCTGACAATTCAAAACAACCGCTTCAACCGCTTATACTGTCAATATGACACCTTGGTAAACATATTCGCAAACGTGGGCGGACCGGAGTATTATACCTGGAACATATATACAAGCTCATGTAGAAAGGTTGTCATTAATGACAACATCATCAATGCCCGCAGATATGGAATCGCTTCAGATTATGGCGACAGCACATACATAAGGAAAAACATCATAACGGGCACATCCACATTTGAGAATGACGGATTCGGAATATATGTTTTGGACATTGCAGGTGAGGTTTTGGTTGACAGCAATCAGATAGCCAACTATTTGCAATACGGCATTTACAGTCGTTCCATATCGGGTTCAAACTGGACAATCAGAAAAAACACCATACACAACGTGCGCGATTGGGGAATTGGACTTGACGGAAACGGAGGCAAATACACCGAAAACAAGATAACGGGTATTGCCGCAGGTGCGGGCATTAGAGTGAGCGCCGCTAACACGCTCGTGGCCAACAACTACATACAGTCGCAAGGACTTGGGGTGTCTAAGGGAATCAGTCTCCAAACGGGAGGAACAGGTTCCACCATCGTGTTCAACTCTGTTAACGTAACAGGAACGGATCCGATAAACGGTCGAGCGCTCGAAGTGCTGGGAGGCACCAACTACACCATCAAGAACAACATCTTCGCCAACAATGGTGGAGGGTACGCGGCTTATGTGCCATCGATGCCCTTGTTGCGCGATTGGGATTACAACTGCTACTATACACCAGCCACCAACTTCGCCAACCTGACGGGCACCAATTACTCCCAGCTTCCTTTGTGGGGGGCAGCCATCATTGGCGATGCAAACTCTAAAAAACTGAATCCTTTCTACCAATCCACTACTGAGTTGCTGCCATTCCAAAAGCAAGTCAATGGTGCGGGTACGGCCGCAGCTGGAGTGTTCCTTGATATCGATGGTGAGTTACGCAACCAGCAAGCACCGGATATGGGGGCACAGGAATTCATGGTGGACTTCGGCATCACCCGATTGATCAGTCCTAATAACACTTGTGCCCAGAATGACAGTACCCCAGTTAAGATTTATCTGCGCCAATTCGGTGATATTCCGTTCATCAACCTCAAGGTGGCCTATCAAGTCAACAATGGTCCCATTTACATTGATACCATACCTGGTTCAATCTCCAATGACATTGAGTACACCTTCCAGGATTTCCAAGACTTATCTGTAGCGGGCAACTACGAGTTCAAGGTTTGGTTGGTAGATAATGGAGATGACAACATCAACAACGACACCATCCGTGTGATACGCATGAACAAACCAGCTCCCGTGGTTGACTTCAATTTTGTTACGCAATGTGCCAACACTTCCGTACCATTCAGCGGAACCGCTTCAGTTACCCCAGGATTCATCGATCGCTACGAGTGGAGCTTCGGCGACTCTACCTATGGCCTGGGACAAACCCCTGTGCATATTTATGCATTGGCAGGCACCTACAATGTGGCTTTGCAAGCATACAGCGACCAAGGATGTTATACCGAAATTGTGAAGCCGATAACGCTTAATGCCACCCCTGACGCACGATTTACGGTGTCTAACGTTTGCGTCAACAATGCACTTACCATCAACAACCAAACGGTGATGGCCGGAGGCACGGGAACCATCAGCTACCTATGGGATTTCGGTGACGGCACTACTTCAACGAGCACCACGCCTACGCATGTGTATGCATCGGCAGGTACTTACACCATACTGCTCACAGCCACATCCAACAACGGTTGTATAGACACCTTAACACGCGTGATTACGGTAAATCCGCTTCCTACATTGGCTATGAACCTCGGTTCGGTATATGAAGTTTCTGACGGTGCCGTTTCGGTGAATCCCACACCAGCAGGAGGTGTGTTGGTTGGTCCGGGCATAACGGGACAAACGTTCATTCCCGCTCTGGCAGGTATTGGCACACATGTGGTGAAATACTTTTACACCAATCCGGCTACAGGCTGTGGCGATTCTTTGCTTCGCACGGTGGTTGTAATACCAACGGTGATTCCTCCAACAATCGTTACCCAACCAAGCAGTGTGGTTGCTTGTGAAGGAGCATCGACATCGTTGGTTGTTTCGGCTACGGGATTACCCATCCAATACCAATGGTATTATAACTCCACTGCCATCGTTGGGGCCACCAATGATACGCTCTTGTTAAATGGGTTATCGGCAATAAATGTGGGCGCATACCATGTGGTGGCATACAATGATGCAGACACCGTTAGCAGCGATACGATACAGGTAGTTGTGAACCCAACAACTTATGGCAGTGAAACGATTAGCGCCAACTTCTCCTACACTTGGAATGGCACGACCTACACACAAAGCGGCGTATACACGTACACCACTGTGAATGCAGCCGGATGCGACTCCATTGCAACACTCCAATTGACCATAATCACGGTTTGTCCTAACACAGTGGATGCGGAAATCTGCGAGGGTGAGAGATACGAGCTACCTGACGGTAGCATCGTCTCCACATCAGGCAGCTATGTGGTACAGATCCCTTCGATTTCCGGTTGCGACAGCATCATCACCACCAACCTGATTGTAAATCCGATTTACAGTTCAAATGAACTGGTGTTTATCTGTCCAGGCACAAGTTACACTTTGCCGAATGGACAATCTGTGACAAGTGCAGGAATATATTCAAGCAACTTGACTACTGTTTCTGGTTGCGACAGCATCATCATTACCGAAATCCGGTTATATCCGGGTCTGAGTGTTGCAATTGTTTCCAACCCTTGGGCGTGTGGCGAAGGATACTCGGCCTATGCGAGTGTAACGGGAGGTACTTCGCCGTTCACCTACCTGTGGAGCAACGGCCAAACATCCGATTACATCAACCATCTGGTAACAGGCATTTATACGGTTACCGTGACGGATGCTAATGGTTGCAAAGCCACCATTTCCCGTAACATATCAGCCCCTGCACCATTCAGGACGCAGACACAGGGCGGATGGGGATCAGATCCCTCAGGCACTAACCCTGGCACGTATCTAGTAAACAACTTTGCGGCACTATTCCCGGCCCCGGCATATCTTACCGTGGGATGCACCCGAAGACTGCAATTGACCAGTGCGTCGGCGGTTAACGCCTTCCTGCCTTCATCAGGAACATCTAAGGCTTTACCAGCTGGAACTACCATCAATCCAGGTGCTGGACTCAAGAACACCTTCGCTGGTCAGGTGGTGGCCTTAACAATCAACGTAAGAGCTGACTTGTACGACGCGAATTTCGGAAGAGTCAACTATGCCTTACGAGATTTGGTTGTTTCCAATGGTACATTCGCAGGATGGACGGTTCAACAGGTGTTGGATGAATCAAACAAAAAGCTGGGAGGATGTACATCACCTTACACATTCTCGCAGCTGAATGATATCTGCACCATAATCAACCAAAACTATAACAACGGCTTTGTGGATGCGGGAGGATTGATTTGTGTGCCTGCTCCTCCTGCACCGATACGGATGTCTCCAAATGAGGGATCATCTGTTGAAGTGTTCCCCAATCCGAATCGCGGATCGTTCACCATTTCGTTTGAAGTCACCACCGACTCACGTGTAGAGTTGATGTTGCTGGATCTTTCTGGTAAAGTACTTCGCACCATCAGCAAAGAAGTTACGGCAGGATTGTATGAAGACAAAGAGCTCAGCGAAGGTTTACAACTCAGTCCGGGCATCTACCTCGTTCGCTTCCGCGAAGGCGACAAGCCAGCGGTGACGCGCAAGGTGATTGTAGCAGGAGAGTAACGCCAATCGCATCCTATGAAAAAATCCGCCCCGGAAACGGTGGCGGATTTTTTTATGTATAGAAGTTTTTTCTTGGCCAATTAGCGTGTCTGAACAATCATTTTTTATAGACTTGATATTCAGCCAATATCAAGTTGCTCATTGTCAAATCAAGTAATTAGGAATTGCCATTATTGTTAAAAAATAAATTTGTGTCGTATTGAAATAGGCCCTACTTTGTGACCCGATACAGAATTCCAGTAGCTCTGTGTGGGTCGGGTTTCGACATTTGCTGATGAAAGATTTCAACCTTCACCAGTTTGAATCAGTGCGATGATTACGCGTTTCTGGAATTAATAATTAAATATTTTTAAGTTTTAATTTATTCTATTGCGCTTACTATTTGAACTATAATATATTTTAAAAAATCTCTAACCAATGATTAAATTTAAAAAACTAATTGCGCTGATGATTTATGTCATTCAGGCACAACTTGCTTACTCCACACATCTCAGTGGTGGGGACCTTACATATAAGGCATTAGGCGGAAATGTTTACGAACTAACCTTGACAGTTTACAGGGATTGTCAAGGTGTAAATGTAGCTCCCACTTACAATATTAATTGCATTTCTGCTGAAGGCCAATCAATTTCATGTACTGTATATCCGGCGCCCGGAACAGGAAATGAGATTACGTTTCCATGTTTTAGTTCTAGCACATTTTGCAGCGGAGGGAATACTCCCGGATACCAGCGTTACGAGTACCGAGGTCAGGTGGTTTTGCCGCCTAGTAGTAATTGGCAGCTTACATGGGAAAACTGCGCACGTAATTGTGCAATTAATACAGCTATAGGTAACTGTAATGCTTTTACTGATTTCTGTTTCTTTATAGAAGCTAATCTCAATAATCTAAACACGCCAGGTGATAATTCCCCTGTTTTCACAAACTTCCCCGTTTCTTTTTTGTGTCTTGGACAAAATTTTACCTACAATCATGGTGCATTGGACACGGAGGGAGATTCTTTAGTTTATTCATTTATTCCTCCCAGGACCCTAGAAGGCGATTTAATCACTTTTGCGCCTGGATATTCAGCAAGCAATTTTTTGAGTTCCTCAACGCCCATTACTTTAAGTAGTACAACTGGCGATATAAATTTAACGCCGTCCTCATTCGAGGTGGGAATTACCGCTATAAGAGTGGATGTTTATCGTAATGGTGTTTGGATTGGCAACGTTATGCGAGATATTCAATTCGTTGTTCAGGATTGCACCCCCAATATTCTACCAACGGCTACTGGTATCAATGGCACTAGTGATTTTGATACCTTGGTTTGTGCTGGCACCCCGCTATGTTTTGACATATTCACGAATGATGTAAACCCTGGTCAGGTACTCACAGTTAATTGGAACAATGGCATACCAGGAGGAACATTCGTAACCAATGGTGCTGCATTGCCAACAGCAACATTCTGTTGGACTCCTACCCAGGCGGATGCCCGTCCACAGCCGTACTCTTTTACGATTTTAGTAAAGGACGACAATTGTGCATACAATGCATTTCAGGTTTATTCATATCAAATTTATGTGCCTTTCGTACCGCTGGACTCACTTGTTGTAGAGCCACATTGTGATTCCACGGAATTGGGGGCAATTTACTTGACTGAATCTGCGGTTGGCATGCCTTTCCAATGGCAATGGAGTACTGGACAGACCACCTCCTCGTTGGTTGATGTGGCGCCTGGAACGTACACCGTTTCAGTAACCAATGTGATCGGTTGTGAAGCAACCAAAACCTTTACCATAAATCCTGCACCTCCCAGTTTAAACGTGTCATGCCTACTTACTGATTCCGCATCAAATCTTTCCTCAACCGATGGGGTATTGTTGGCACTTGCTACCGGAGGCACAAGTCCTTACACTTATAGTTGGTCGAATGGTGTTACTACCGATGTTAATGCTGGTTTGGCTCCAGGCACCTATACGGTTACAGTCACTGATTTTTGGGGTTGTGTTGATTCAAGTGTTTGCACGGTAGTCACAACTTGCCCAACGATTTCTTGTTCTGGAGCAGGCATTAGCTGCTTGAGCTTGTGCAACGGTAGGGCCGAGGTTTCTGTAAGTGGAGATCCTGCGGGAATTTCTTTTACTTGGAACACAACACCTCCTAGTTTTGGTCCTTCGGTTTCTAATTTATGCCCAGGAGTTTATACGGTGTACTCCAATAACGACAATAATTGTGTTGATTCATGCATGATTGTAATACCTAACACCCCTTGTGATGGTTACGTAACCTATACGCAAGGGGGATATGGATATAAGCCATCAGGTAATAATCCGGCCATGTACGTGAAGAATAATTTCAATACGGTTTTCCCTAATGGATTGGTGATTGGTTGTAACAATAAAATTACCCTTACAAATTTCAAGGCCGTACATACATTTTTGCCAAGCAGTGGCACTCCTGCATTATTGCCTGTTGGCAATTGGATCAATCCACCAAGCACGTATAAGAACACCTTAGCGGGTCAACTTGTAGCAGCTAAACTTAATCTCGGATTTGATTCTGCCAGTACTTCATTTGCTCCCGCATCGGGAAGCGTTGGAGATTTGATAATGGTGTTAGGGCCATTTAATGGATGGACAGTGAGGGAAATCATTGAAGAAGCCGATCGTGCAATCGGCGGTTGCGGCTCCACCTTCTCCTTATCCCAGTTGAATCTTGCATTGACAAGATTCAATGAAAACTATAATGCGGCGTCGGGAATACCGGTTAATAACTGTTATTTCAGTTGTCCTCTTTCAGGCAGCACAACACCTCGCTATATTGCATCCAACAATCCAACTCAAGAACTGAATTGGGATTTAATTCCCAACCCCGCAACAGATTTTGTAAATGTGTTGTTAAAAGGTGAAGTTGATGGTCAAGTAACCATCCAAATATTTGAATTAAACGGTAAGCTTGTTAAAAAGGCATTTGATGCAGCATTAACAGCTACAAGTGAAAAATCTATTGCTGTAGATATTTCAGGAATTGAGAGTGGCATGTACCTGTTGAAATTATCAAACAGCCATATTTCATCTACCAAACGTCTGCTGATAGTTAAACCTTAAATGCAGCATATTTTAGTATCCGATAGGCATCTATCTGGTGCGCTTCCGTGAAGGCGACAAGCCTGCTGTGACTAGCAAGGTGATTGTAGCAGGAGAGTAACGCCAATCGCATCCTATGAAAAAATCCGCCCCGGAAACGGTGGCGGATTTTTTTATGAGTAAAACCAAAGGTCAATCATAATTCATCCCCCGAAGTAGTGCTGCGCACACTACGGGGTTCAATCGTATGTCGTCAATCATACATCGTAAATCGTACATCATCCCCCGAAGTAGTGCTGCGCACACTACGGGGTTCAATCTTCAATCCCCTTAATCACCACCACCATCTCCCCTCTTGGTTCGGTTGCATTGAAGTGCGCTAATAACTCGGTGGCGGTGCCACGTAGTGTTTGCTCATGAAGCTTGGTGAGTTCGCGGCAGACTGATACACGGCGGTCGGGACCGAAAAATTCGACGATTTGCTCGAGCGTTTTAATGATGCAGTGAGGAGATTCGTAGAGCGTGGCATGAAAGGATTCACCACACCTGAAACACACAACAAGTGGTCGTTACGCGCAATGGATTGTTACGATTCTTCACTGCGGTACTCGAAAGAGCGCAAGCAGTTCGGCCGCCCAATTGGTGGTTTCCAATTGCAACAAAAGAAATTGGCCGAGATGATTACCGAAATAACCAAAGCACAACTTTTGACTTGGCGCTTAGGTGTTTTGAAAAACGAAAACCGCGCTACACCGGCACAAATCTCCATGGCCAAGCGCAACAACGTTAACATGGCTCTGGAAATCGCTCGCGAAGCACGCCAAATACACGGCGGCATGGGCATCACGGGCGAATACCCGATCATGCGCCACATGATGAACCTCGAGTCGGTTGTCACTTACGAAGGCACCCACGACATCCACTTGCTGATTACAGGAATGGATGTGACCGGGGAGAATGCGTTTACGTGATGGACGAAACTGGAAAAGCCAGGTCAGGTTTGATTTACATGTATCAAAGCAAGCTTAGAAATACTTGAGGACCGAAGGTTTTGTCGTGTACGCTATAGTTTAATCCGAAAAATCCCCTGATATGCTTCTCTCTGTTTTCAAACATTGATCGTACTCCAAAATTGAGCACTTCATTCTTTTCAGTTGAAGCACGGTAATTGAGGTCGGTGAACACACAATAGCGAGGTGTAAAAAAATAAAAGCACGAGCCGCTGTATTCCTTTTGTGATGATGAATAATTAGCAACAGCGTCTACTTTGTTATTGGTGAATTTTATGGCTGCAAAGTATTGTTGATCCTGTTGATAATACCCCGCTATCCTTAATTTTTTATAATCCATGCGAATATGGTTCGCCCATTGCTGGTTCTGATAATGGATAGCATAGGAAACGAGAAAGTTTCCATTGTGTGAATACCTGATGGCGGCACCGGGTTTGCTTCCTATGATCCGCGATTGTGCATATGTTTCAACTTGGCTCTGCCAGGTTGTAGGATTTGGTCTGACTGTTGTGGTGGGCGTTACGAGCACTCCTCCGCGAATCTGCCAATGGTCATTGAATTTAGTGATGAACTCAAATGCGGGAAATGAGCCGGCAATATTTTTACTGTTTATCTGAAATGCCGCCTGAGTCTCCACTAAAAAAACATTGCTGATCTTTTGTGTGATGACTGAACCCACCCTAGCAGATGCCAACGAAGAAGCAACGAAACTATCGACAGGAATTGTTATTACAGAATTGAAACCGCCATATAATTTATTGATTGTAGTATACTCATTGATGACCCAATTCTCTCTTTGTGCATGTGCTGATCCGATAAACAGAAGCCACACAATGAAAGATAAAAATGCTTTGCGGTTATTTTTCATGGTCAAATTTAACTTCATTAATAAATGTCTTAATTTCAAATTGCAAAAAACTATATGAAAAGCCACTAGCTCAGATTATGGAAAAGTATTCGACGAATCCATTCATCGGAAGCCCATGCCCTATATTCACTTGGCAATATTAAAATGAATACAACACGAGGAGGTTTGTTCATGAGAAACCGTTAATCCTCCAACCCTTTTACCACCACCACCATCTCCCCTCTTGGTTCGTGTGTTTTAAAATGTTCGAGTAGTTCGATGGCGGTTCCTCTGAGGGTTTCTTCGTATAGTTTAGAAATCTCACGTGACAGACTGACCTTCCTATCAGGTCCGAAAAACCCTACGATTTGCTCTAGTGTTTTGATGATTTTGTGTGGCGACTCATATATCACTACCGTCTCCGTCATCTGCGCAAGCAATTGCAACCTGGTTTGACGACCTTTTTTCATCGGCAAGAATCCTTCGAAATGGAATCGGTCGCATGGCATGCCGGATATCACCAACGCAGGAACGAAAGCCGTAGGGCCAGGTAAACACTCTACATGACAATCCACCTTGAGCGCTTCACGCACCAACAAAAATCCGGGATCGGAGATACCCGGCGTACCTGCATCACTCACCAAAACCACTGCATTACCGGCTTGAATCAATCGCACCACTTCAGGCGCCGACTGATGCTCGTTGTGCTGGTGATGCGCCATCACTTTTTTG
>Ga0315906_10010580_pt1 | contig 10827 bp, 8 predicted proteins | sample LakEriMetagenome_4_FD_203526 | JGI IMG/M metagenome (GOLD analysis project Ga0315906, IMG submission 203526) | Freshwater fungal communities from buoy surface, Lake Erie, Ohio, United States - Buoy 2 MA122 | ecosystem: Environmental > Aquatic > Freshwater > Lake > Lake biofilm | place: USA: Lake...
GCCGATTGTCCCGGGCACTCGGAAGCCGGAATCCGTGTTCCACCAGGATGTCCTTGCGACTGCGGTCACCGGCGAACTGTCCGTGCAATTGAGGCACCGCGACGTGGCTCTCGTCGATGACCAACAAGTAATCCTTCGGGAAGTAGTCCAGCAGGGTGAAGGGTGGTTCGCCCGGAGAGCGGCCGTCGATGTGCATCGAATAGTTCTCGATGCCGTTGCAGTATCCGACCTCTTGCATCATCTCCAGATCGTGCTGGGTGCGCATCTGCAGACGTTGGGCCTCGAGCAACTTGCCCTCGGCCTTGAAGAAAGCGAGGCGCTCCTGAAGTTCGGCCTCGATACCGATCACCGCGCGCCGCATTCGCTCCTCGCCGGTGACGTAATGGGTGGCCGGGAACACGACGGTCGCCGGCAACTCCCGCAGGGTCTCCCCCGTGAGAGGGTCGATCATCGTCAGGCGATCGACCGTGTCACCGAACATCTCCACCCGGAGAACAGACTCCTCGTACGCGGGATGGATCTCGATCGTGTCGCCCCGAACACGAAAATTTCCACGGCCGAGGCTCATGTCGTTGCGGTCGTACTGAAGGTCCACCAGGCGACGCAAGACGCTGCGCATGTCGTAGTCCACCCCGACGTGGAGTTCCAACAATTGCCCCCGGTACTCGTCGGGATCGCCCATTCCGTAAATGCACGACACGGACGCCACGACGATGGTGTCCCGACGGGTCAGGAGCGCCGCCGTCGCCGAGTGGCGCAGACGATCGATGTCGTCATTGATCGAGGAGTCCTTCTCGATGAAAGTGTCGCTCGAGGCGATGTAGGCCTCGGGCTGGTAGTAGTCGTAGTAGCTGACGAAATATTCGACCCGATTGTCGGGGAAGAATTCCTTCATCTCCTGAGCCAATTGAGCCGCGAGGCTCTTGTTGGGCGCCAGGATCAGCGTCGGTCGTTGTGTTCGCTCGATCGTCCAGGCGATGGTGGCACTCTTTCCGGATCCGGTGATGCCGAGAAGGGTCTGATACCGGAGACCGGACTCGATCCCTTCGGAGAGTTCCTCGATCGCTTTGGGTTGATCACCGGCCGGCGAATAATCCGCGACGACGCGAAACGGGATTCCGTCCCGGGATTCGACGACGCTGGCCACCGAACGATCCTAGATCGTGTCGCGTCACCTCACGAACATGTGTTCCCGAGAATCATGTCTTCGGCTTGGGTGTGACGGGTTCGTAGTCCGCGGGCAGTTGGGGCAAGGACGTCAACCAGTTCCACAGACGGTCGATTTGTGGCTCGAGGTCCTCGGGAGCTCCGCTGTTGTCCACGACGAAGTCGGCAGTGGCCAGTCGTTCGTCCCGCGAGGCCTGACGGGCGATGCGGGCGCGCGCATCGGCCTCGTCGAAGCCCCGATGTTTCACCAGGCGCTCGACCTGCGTCTCCACGGGCACGTCGACCACGATTCGCCCCTGCAAACCCTCCCGGGGGTTCTCGGTGAGCAACGGGATGTCGAGGATCACGACGTTCGTGGTCGTGCGTTGTTCGATCATGCGTCGGTTCATCTCACGACCGACGGCCGGATGAACGATCGCGTTCAAGGCCTTCAACGCCTCGGGATCCGTGAAGACGATGTCGGCCAGGGCCTGACGCTGGAGCGAACCATCGGCCGCGAGAACCTCGGGGCCGAATCGTTCGGCGAGTTCGATCAGCACCGGCGAACCCGGCATCTGAACGTCGCGCGTGATGGCATCGGCATCCAGGATCACCGCACCCCGCGCGGCGAGTCGAGCCGACACCGTGGACTTACCCGAACCGATGCCACCGGTGAGGCCGACCAAGATCATGGCGACACGCTAGGCGGAAGTGCGACCGGTACCCTGCCCCTGTGCCCGATCGTCGTCGTCGCCGGTCCCCGAACCATCCCGCGTTGCGCCCCATTCCCGTGCAGGACGCGACCGGCGAGATGTCGTGGCCTCTCGTCGAACGACGACGTGCGGTCCGCACCGACGACCCCGTGGGCCAGATCGACCAACTGGCTCGGGCCAACGAACTTCTTCTGGCGCTCCAGAAGATGGCCGTCACCCTGTCCTCCAGTCTCGACGTCGACGAGGTCATCCAACGTGGGGTCGAGCAGGCTCGACGAGTCGTCAAGGCCGACACCATCATCGTGGCTTTGTACGACCGCTCCGACGATCGATGGAGCCTTGTGGCCGGACCGGACTCCGTGGTCGACGTCGCCGTGCTGCCGGCCGACTCGCCCGTCGCACGTTGTGTCGACAGTGACCGCCCCCTCGTCCTGACCGGTGGGCAGTTGTGGTCCGAGGCCGACCACGGGGTGTACCAGGTTCTGCGCGCCCGTGGCGACGTTCTGGGCTTCCTCGCCGGCGAGTGGTCGGGGGGTCACGAACCCGCGATCGCCGAGCGGGAAGCGATCGTCGGGGTGGCCGACGCCCTGGCTCTGGCCCTCGACAACGCTCGGATCTTCTCCCGTCTCGCCGACCGTGTGGCCCACGACGAACGGTCGCGCGTGGCTCGCGAATTGCACGACCGGGTTTCGGGTTCGCTCGCGGCCATCGGGTACGAATTGGATGACGTCGCGAGGGGGCTCGGCGAGGTCGAGCGTGCCGCCATCACCCGGGTGCGCGCGCATCTCGGCGAGACCGTCACCGATTTGCGGGATTTGTTGGACGACCTGCGCACCGACCGCGACGGTCACTCCATCGATCGTGGATCCATCGCGACCTTGATCGAACGCACGACGCGCCGTTCGGGCATCGCCGTGACCCTCCGACACGATCTCGATCCGTCGTCGGCGACATTCGACGTCCTGCGCACCGATGGCTCCGCCACCGAACTTCATCTGATGATCCGCGAGGCCCTTCTGAACGCCGAACGACACTCCGGAGCCGGGAACATCCTCGTCGAGCTGGAGGAGAAAGAGGGATCCGTCGTCATCCGGGTGTCCGACGACGGTCGGGGATTCGACCACACGAAGGTCGGCCATGGATTGTCCGGAATGCGCGAGCGCGCCGACTGGATCGGAGCCTCGCTCGACGTCGCACCGGATACCCGTGGCACCGTGGTCACGATCACGTTGCCGGTCGAACTTCAGAGCGCACCATGAGCGAACGCGTCCTCCTGGTCGACGACCATCAATTGCTTCGCGATGCGCTCCGACGGAACCTCGAGGCCTCCGGATTCGAGATCGTCGCCGAGGCCGGTGATGGTCCTTCCGCCGTGGCCTTGGCACTCCAGCATCGACCCGATCTCATCCTGATGGACGTCTCGATGCCCGGGGGCGACGGAATCTCGGCCACTCGATCGATCATGCGCGCCGATGCTCGGCGCCGCATCCTGGTGTTGTCGATGCACACCGACGGTCGCACCATTCGGGAGGCCATCAACGCCGGTGCGGTCGGCTACATCGACAAGTCCTCTTCCATCGATCAGGTCGTGACGTTGATGCGACAGATCCTCAGCGGTGACATCACGTTGTCCGCACCGGTCGCCGACGCGATGCTGAAGGTGGTCGAGAGCACCCCCGACCACGAGTTGTCCGAACGCGAGTTGGAAGTACTGCGCGTCGTGGCCACGGGATGTTCGACCCCCGAGGTGGCCGAGCGCTTGTTCATCAGCCAAAAGACGGTGAAGAATCACCTCGCGTCGATCTACGCCAAGCTGGACGCGCGCGACCGGACCGAAGCCGTCGTCAAAGCGATCCGTATGGGCATCGTGCGCATCGGCGACGACGAGTGAACGTGTGAACTGGGTTCAGGCTTCCGGTGCGGCTTCGGCGGCACCTTCGCCACCCTCGCCGTAGTACTCGGCCCACGTGGCTTCGCGCGATGCGTCATCGGCGCCCGCGGTCCAGTTGCCGTGCTCGTCCACTTCGAAGTGCTTGCGGTACTCCTCGGCCAACTCTCCACCCTCGGCGGCCTGCTTGATCGACAGGCTGATGCGACGACGGGCGAGGTCCAGGTCGATGATCTTGACCCACAACTCTTCCCCGGGCGCCACGACCTGCTCGGGTGCCTCGACGTGCTGGGTGCTCATCTCGCTGATGTGCACGAGTCCTTCGATGCCCTCGCCCACCTGGACGAAACCACCGAAGGGCACCAACTTGGTGACGCGACCGTAGACCAACTGACCGACCTCGTGACCGGACGCGAAGACCTCCCAGGGATCCTTCTGGGTCTGCTTGCGCGACAGGCTGATGCGCTCGCGCTCGTAGTCGATGTCGAGCACCTTGACCGTGACGGGGTCACCGATCTTGACCTCCGAACCCGGATGATCGACGTGGTTCCAGGAGAGTTCGCTGACGTGAATGAGTCCGTCCATGCCGCCGAGGTCCACGAAGGCGCCGAAGGCCACCACGCTCGACACCACACCGTCGCGGACGTCGCCCACCTTGAGATTCGTGAGGAAGCCGTCGCGGGCCTCCTTCTGGGTCTCCTCGAGGTACGAACGGCGCGAGAGGACGACGTTGTTGCGGTTCTTGTCGAGCTCGATGATCTTGGCCTGAAGGACCTTGCCCACGTAGGGCTGCAGATCGCGAACGCGGCGCAGCTCGACCAACGAGGCCGGAAGGAATCCGCGCAAGCCGATGTCGACGATGAGTCCACCCTTGACGACCTCGATGACGAGACCTTCCACCATCTCCTCGGCTTCCTTCTTCTTCTCGATGTTGCCCCACGCGCGCTCGTACTGCGCGCGCTTCTTGGAGAGGATCAGACGGCCTTCCTTGTCCTCCATCGTGAGAACCAGCGCCTCGACCTCTTCTCCCAACTTGACGATCTCGCTCGGATCGACGTCGTTGCGGATGCTCAACTCGCGACCGGGGATGACTCCCTCGCTCTTGTATCCGATGTCGACGAGAACCTCGTCCTTGTCGATCTTGACAACCGTTCCGCGCACGACCTCGCCGTCGGCGAGTTTGGTCATCGTGCCCTCGATGGCATCGGCGAATGTGCCCGCCAGGTCGTTCTCGGTGATCTTGCGGGGGGTGTAGTTGCCGTCTGCGTCGACCGTTCCCATGGGAGCGAATTCGGACGAGGCGGGGGTCAAGGTGTCGGACAAGGGACTGATCGCTTTCGGATATGGACTAGAGGGACAGGGACGTGCCGGCGGGCGGAACCCGACGAGCCCCGCAAAGTTACCAGCCCCCGCCGGCGATTCCCCCGGGCCGAAACGGCCGAGACCCTGCTCAGACCCGCCGCGCCACGACCAAGAACTCCGGGCTGTCGACCGAGGGTGCGGAGTCGCCGTAGGCCCCCGGCTCGACCGAGGAGATCCGGTCCACCGTCAGGCCCTGGGCGGCCAACAACAGTCGCAGCTCGCGGGGGGTGTAACAACCCGTCCAGAGCCGCACGTCCTTGCCCTCACCGGAGGAATTTCGCACCACGGTGTTCTCCACCGAGACCCCGGTCGCCGGGTCGAAAGTGGCCTCCACGTGGTGTTTCACCACGAAGAACGCATTGAAGGCGGTCAGGGCGAGTCGACCCCCCGAACGAAGACACGCCGCGATCCCCGCGATCACGTCGTGGTCCTGTCGATCGTCGAGGTGCATACCGAAGGCGCCTTGGCACAAGCAGATCGCCGCGTCGAAGGAGCCGTGCAGATGGGTCGCCGACGTCAGCTCGCGGGCATCCCCACGTTCGAAGGTCGCCCCGTCGGGGGCGTCCGTGCGGGCCACGTCGATGAAGTCGGCGCTGATGTCGATGCCGTGACACCGGATGCCGCGACGCGCCAGTTCTCGCGAATGACGCCCGGGGCCACACCCCACGTCGAGAACACGCATTCCGGGTACGAGCCCGAGCACGTCCGCCAAGTGTTCACACTCCTGCGTCGTGCCCATGGTGAACGAGTAGCGCAGATACGCCGCGCCCATGTGACGCGCCAGTGCCTCGAACCAATGCGCGTCGCCGTTCTCGGGCGACGACGGCGCACTCATCCCTTTGCGTCGGCCCAGGACCGACCCCAGGCCGAATTGACCGCCAACGGGACCTTCAACGCGACCGCGTTCTGCATGATGTCGAGCACCAACGCCTCGACGCGATCGATCTCGCCAACGGGAGCCTCGACGATGACCTCGTCGTGAACCTGCAGGACCAGACGCGAGGCGAGACCCTCCCCCTCGAGCGCACGATCGATTCCGATGAGGGCGATCTTGAAGATGTCGGCCGCCAAACCCTGGATTCCCGCGTTCATCGCCTGCCGTTCGCCCATCTGACGAACCCGGAAGTTGGAACTCTCCAACTCGGGAATGCGGCGACGGCGTCCGAACATGGTGAGCGTGTATCCCCGCGTCTTGGCCTCGGCCACGGTTCGTTCCATGTACGCGTGCACGTTGGGAAAGGCGGCGAAATACGCGTCGAGAATGTCGGCGGCCTCACCGGTCGGAATGCCCAGACGTTGTCCGAGCCCGTAGGCCTCCATGCCGTACGCGAGTCCGTACGAGACCATCTTCGCCCGCGAGCGCTGTTCGTGCGTGACGGCGCCGACGTCGACGCCGAACACCCGCGCCGCGGTGGCGTTGTGAACGTCGCGACCCTCGCGGAACGCCCCGATCAATCCCGGATCGTCAGCCAAGTGCGCGATGCAACGCAGCTCGATCTGGTTGTAGTCGGCGACCATCAGGCGCGCGCCCGGGTTCGGAATGAAAGCCGTGCGAAACACCCGACCCTCCTCGGTTCGCACCGGAATGTTGTGCAGGTTGGGACGATCACTCGACAAACGTCCGGTGCGGGCCACGGTCTGGTTGAAAGTCGCGTGGATACGCCCGTCGGGGGCCACCTCGGCCAGCAAGCCCTCCCCGTAGGTGCCGCGCAGTTTGTCGACCTCGCGAAACCGAAGAAGGGGATCGATGAACGCGGGCCACTCGTCACGCAACTTTTCCAACGTGGCCGCATCGGTGGAGTATCCGGTCTTGGTCTTCTTCGGTGGCGTCAGTCCTTTCTCGTCGAAGAGGATTCGCCCGAGTTGGGACGGCGAGTTCGGATTGAACGCGCTCCCGGCGACGCGTTGCAGGGTTTCACCGAGTTCACGGGTCTCGAGTGACAGTCGCTCGGCGATGTCCGAAAGGGCCGTTCGGTCGACGGCGATGCCGACGTGTTCCATACGAGCCAGGATTCGCACCAAGGGGTTCTCGATGTCGTCGTGCAGCGAGGTCATCGACTGCGACTCCAACGATCGACGCAACGGATCGACCATGTGCGCGATCGCCAGCGCGTCTCGGCCCGCCTCGGCCGCATCCGTCAATGCGGTTCCGTCGAGATCCAACTCTCCGCGGTCGGTGGCGTCGGCCCCGAACTCGAAGTCCGTGTAACGCGTCAGCAGATCGGACACCGTGTAGTCACTCTTGGCCGGATCGATCAGATACGCGGCGATCGCCGTGTCGAGTCGGAGACCCTTCATGTCGACACCCCGGTCGAGCAGGGATCGCATCAGGTTCTTCGCGTCATGCCCCACGAAGGGCGCCGACGACAACCACTCGCGGACGCCGTCCTCGTCGAGTTCGCCCGCGTCGAACCACGTGGTCTCACAGGCGTCGACGTCGAGGCTCACCGCCAGTCCGATCAATTCCGACCGCCCGGGTTGACCGGTCCATCGTCCGGCGATCGCCACCTCGGACGCGACTCGCAGGCGCTCGAGTCGCTCTCTGATCGGGAGACTCACGACCTCGGCCGACAGGATCTGCCGCTCGGCACTCACGGAGGCGGGGCTCTCGTGGGGGGAATCGGTCGCGGTCGCTCCGCTTTTTCCGAGCAGCCCGAGCACCTCCCGGAGGCGTTGACCCATCGTTCGGAACTCCAGTGCCCGGAACAGTTCGCCCACCTTGTCCAGGTCGGGCGTGATGTCCACGTGCGCGAGGTCGACGTCGATGGGCGCGTCATGGCGCAACACCATGAGCTCGAGGTTCTTGCGCGCCCGCGTTTCGTTCTCCCGCAACGCCGCCTGGAGCTTGGGTGTTTGCTCGCCGACATTGGCGAAGATGCCGTCTAGATTCTCGTACTGAGCGATCAATTTGGCTGCGGTCTTCTCCCCCACACCGGGCACCCCGGGCAGATTGTCGCTCGGATCTCCGCGCAGGGCCGCGTACGCCGGATACTGATCGGGACGCACACCGGTCTTGTCGAGGATGCCCGCCTCGTCGTAGAGGGCGTAATCGGTGACGCCGCGCTTGTTGTACAGAACCCGCACCCCGGGATCACGAACCAACTGGTAGCTGTCCCGGTCGCCGGTGACGATGATGACCCGAAAGCCACCTTCGACCGCACGGTCCGCCACCGTGGCGATGATGTCGTCGGCCTCGAACCCGACGCATTCGATGGACGTGATCCCCAGCGCCGACAGCACCTCTTTGACAATGCCCATTTGTTGACGAAGGATGTCGGGGGTCTCGTCGCGCTGGGCCTTGTACGACGGTTCGGCCAGGTGTCGGAACGTGGGCTCGGGTCGATCGAACGCCACGACCACACCGTCGGGTCGACGATCCTTGAGCACTGTCAGCAACATCGACGTGAAGCCGAACACCGCGTTGGTCACCTGCCCCGACGCGGTGACCATGTCGGACGGTATGCCGAAGAACGCACGGTACGTGAGAGAGTTCCCGTCGAGGACGAGCAAGGTCCGATCGGCTTCGGTCATGACCCGATCATCGCACGAGCACGCGACCCTCGGAGTGCTCGCGCACGCTCGATCACGTGGGGCGGAGTTCGCCGGAGAGGATCCGCTCGGCGACCTCGCGCATCTTGGATCGCTCCTTCATGGCGGTGCGCTGAATGAACGAGAAGGCGTCCTGCTCCTTCATCGCGAACTCGTCGATGAGTCGGCCCTTGGCTCGGTCGATCATCTTGCGGGCCTCCAACTGCTCACCGAGGGCGTCGACGTGTCCGGACAGAGCCTGCAACTCTCGGAAACGGCCGATGGCCACCTCGATGGCCGGAATCAGGTCACTCTTCTGGTACGGCTTCACCAGATACGCGAGAGCGCCGGCGTCGCGGGCCTGTTCGATGATCTCACGCTGACTGAAAGCCGTCAGGACGAGCACACCACAAATGCGTTCGTCTCCGATCACCTTGGCCACCTCGAGGCCGTCCATCCCCGGCATCTTGACGTCGAGAATGGCCAGGTCGGGACGCAGATCGCGCACGAGTTCGAGGGCCTGATCACCGCGACCGGTCTCACCGATCACCGTGTAACCCTCCTCTTCGAGGGTCTCTTTCAGGTCGAGGCGGATGATGGCCTCGTCCTCGGCGATGACGACGCGAACGCTCACGACGTCATTCAACCACCAAACCCCACGTCCGACGAAGGTGGGATCCACACCTCGTGTCGATGCGAGACCTGCTCAGTGCCGGATCTGCTCGAGCAATTGGTCCTGGCGCGCCTCGAGTTCGGCGATCGCCTCGCGGACGGAGTTCCGGTGTTTCAGCATCGCGTCGGCGTGGCGACGCGCCTCGCGATACTCCAGATCGGCTCCCGGTGTCTCGGAGACCAAGGCGCGCAAGCCCATCTCCTCGGCCTCGTCGCTCAAGTGGGCCAGCTGCTCCTCGACGACGGCCAGAGACGCCCGCAAGGAGCGCAGTTTGCCTCCGACGTCGCGCAGACGACGCTCCACGAGGCGACGACCCATGCCCGCAGTGTACGGAACGGGGAACTCGCCGGACGCCGGAACCGGAGACGACGCGATCGACTGCGCGTCGACGGCAGAAATTGTGCCCCGGGTGGGATTCGAACCCACACCGTACGGAGTTTGAAGCCGCTGCCTCTGCCGTTGGGCTACCGGGGCGTAGCCGCCACGCTACCCGACCGCTCCGTGAGTCCACACGGCCGACCTCGGCCGGTTCCGTCCGGCGTCGCATTGATCACGGTCGGCGGTCGGCAAGGGTCTAAGTTCTCCTTCGTGCTCGCGTTCACGTTTCCCGGTCAGGGTTCCCAGCGTCCCGGCATGGGTCGCCCGTGGGCCGACCATGAATCGTGGGAGTTGGTGGCCGAGGCGAGCGACGTGGCCGGTCGCGACGTGGCCCGTTTGCTGCTCGACGCCGACGCGGACGAGTTGAAAGACACCCGCAACGCCCAGCTGACCACCTTCGTGTCGAGCCTCATGGTCCTCGACGCGGTCGAGCGCCTCGGTGTCGAACCGAGCTTCTGCGCCGGTCACAGTCTCGGGGAGTACACCGCTCTCACCGCCACCGGCGCTTTGGGCTTCGACGACGGTGTGCGTCTCGTCTGCGAGCGCGCCGACGCCATGCACGAGGCGGGTCGATCGAATCCGGGAACCATGTCGGCCATCCTCGGACTCGACGACGAGCTCGTCGAGGTGGCCTGTCGTCGCGCCGACTCCGACGTGTGGGTCGCCAACTTCAACGCGCCCGGGCAGATCGTCATCGCCGGGTCTCCCGACGGAGTCGCCAAGGCCATCGAGATCGCCAAGGAACTGGGCGCCAAGAAGGCGATGTCGTTGCCGGTCAGCGGCGCCTTCCACACGCCGTTCATGACGCCCGCGCGCGATCGACTGCGTCAGGCCATCGCCGCCGCCAACCCGCGCGACACCGATGTTCCGGTGATCTCGAATGTGGACGCCGCCGCCCACGACCACGGCGACGAGTGGGCGAGTTTGTTGTCGGCCCAACTGTCCAGCCCCGTTAGATGGCGGCAATGTTTGGTCAGCCTGTCGGAGTTGGGCGTCACCAGCTTCGCCGAGTTCGGCCCCGGCGGAGTCCTCACCGGCATGGCCAAGCGAACCATCGACGGGGCGCGCACGATCTCCATCGCCACGCCCGACGATCTCGACAAGTTCATCGAATGGGTCAACGCCTCCTCGCCCACCAC
>Ga0315906_10010582_pt1 | contig 10826 bp, 8 predicted proteins | sample LakEriMetagenome_4_FD_203526 | JGI IMG/M metagenome (GOLD analysis project Ga0315906, IMG submission 203526) | Freshwater fungal communities from buoy surface, Lake Erie, Ohio, United States - Buoy 2 MA122 | ecosystem: Environmental > Aquatic > Freshwater > Lake > Lake biofilm | place: USA: Lake...
CATCGATTTCACGATCCTGTCGAAAACCCGCACCACATCTTCCACCCTTTTCACTTTCCTGAAATTCGAGGTGTGTACGATCAGCTTTTCACCATTGGGTGCCAATGATTGCTTTAACTGCACGGATGCTTCCTTTCCGAAGCGGGTCAGGTCGACGAAATTATAAATGACCCTGATCTCCTTCTCAATCTTGAAATTCCTATAAGTATCACGTTTCAGACTCTCTGAAACAGCGGTTATTCCATCAGAGTTATTGATTGCAAAAGTGACCACTGGCTCATAGCTGAGATCTTTTCCAACCAAAGTGATATCAGTACCATGGAGGGTAGTCACAACAGGGATATTGATGCCATAAGTTGCAAGGATCTGTTTTGCAAGCCATGCAACGGAGGCATGCGGTATAGCGTAGTGTACATGAAGTATGTCAAGCTTCTCAGACCTCGCCACATCCACCAGTTTACTAGCCAAGGCGCTTTCATAAGGGGCATAATCGAACAATGGGTAGGATGAGACCGACACCTCATGATAAGTTATGTTTTGGGAAAAAAAATCCAGACGAACGGGCATGCTGTAGGTTATGAAATGAACCTGATGACCATTCAATGCAAGTGCCTTACCCAGCTCGGTTGCCACAACTCCACTTCCACCGAAAGTGGGATAACATACGATTCCAATATTCATGTTACAATTTCATTAAAAGCTATTGATTCGGCATGCGCGCCTTGCGCAATATCACATCGTAAGCAGCTTGCATGGCCGAGGGTCTGTAGCGACCTTTCGAAAGCTTATTGGGTTCTGCATTGGGATAAACGCGGTTCGATAAAAAGACAAAGACCAGGTCGTGTTCAGGATCCGCCCAAACTGCCGTACCCGTGAAACCAGTATGCCCGAAGGTGAACACCGAGGCAAGCTTAGCTGTGTTTTCAGGTTCTCCTTTGCGACGATCTGGCTTATCGAAAAGCAACCCCCTGTAACTGTCGCCAGCAGCAAACTTCGAAGTGAATAATTGAACTGTCTGGGAACTTATGAAACGCATACCCCCGTATTCACCGCCGTTCATCAGCATCTGCATTATGACGGCCAAACTATAGGAATCGCTAAACAGTCCTGCATGTCCTGAAACTCCGCCCATCATGGCCGCAGCAGGATCGTGAACGTATCCCTTTATGACCTTTTTGCGGAAAGCGGTATCACGCTCAGTGGGCGGTATCCTATTCAAGGGGATGGAAGTCCAGGGATTGTACATGATGTTGGAAAGGCCTAGCGGTTTGTAAAAATTATCGTAAACATAACGATCAAGAGGCACTCCACTGATCTGCTCAATGATACGTTGCATGATGATTAGACCCAAGTCAGAATAAACAAGCTTCCCTTTTGTACCCAGCGGCGAATCAACTATCACATCCCACATGGTTGAACCATATGATTTAGCAATGAATAAGCTATCGCAGACAGTGACACTATAGTTCGCGTCCGGTTTCTTATGGTAGAAATTATAGGATGGCTTACCGTTTTCCAATGTTTGCTGGTAAAATGGAATCCAGGATTTAAGACCCGCGGTGTGCGTCATGATATCGGAAACAGACAAATCCTTCTTATTGGAGTTCTTCAACTCGTGTAGATAGAAAGATACGGGCTTATTTATATCCAATTTACCCTGATCAACGAGCCGCATGGCAGCAAGAGCGGTGGATGCGACTTTTGTTACTGAAGCAACATCATAAACATCTGTAAGCTCGACATTGCGCGCCTCACGGTCATAGGTGTGCTTCCCGAATGCCTTATGATAAACGATTCGGTCTTTCCAGGCAACCAAAACCTGGCAACCGGGAGCGGCCTTGTCCGTGATCATCCGCTTGCAGATGGAGTCGATTTGCCTGAAATCGGCAGGATTCAATCCGACATCGAAAGGGTCAGCGTTACGAAGCCGAAGCATGGCTGATCGCAAACTGACACCATCGCCCATCTTGAACAAAGAAGGAGTTGATGCCGGCAACCGAGCGCTTGCTCCTGAAACCCCGAAAACCAAATTTGCAACCGCCTTCTGGGCGTTTTCGGTATCCTCATGTGCAAGAATCAATGCATGACAATCCTTAACGGAAGGAACCCTCGACAAGGAATATGCTGTGCCAAAAACAGCCACCACAACCTTCGTTTTACTCGATAGCCGTTTGATGACATTATCAACCCATGTTGGAATACCATATCCACTGGAGGCTTTTATATTGGTGTTGTGGATTCCGACCACCACATAATCATGCTCAGCAAGGTCATTGACCAACTTCACAATTGTGCTCTCCTTTGGTTCCTTAGGACCCCAATAACGTTGCATGGGTGCCATGGCCGACATGTATTTGTACATTGCACCTGATCCATCATCATTGATGGTGAGTGAAGCCATAGAACAATGATGATCCATTCGCAGCGGGACAGAGGCATCACGGTTATAAACCAGCACCAATGATTTCTCGTATGCCAACTCGGCAAGATGCTTGGCGTAAGGAGTATTCAAATCCTTGGCCAAACCATTCAAATCAACGGGAGCATACTTGTGTAATCCGGCTTTGTATTTGGCCTTCAAGACCCGTTTGACCTTTATGTTGATTTCACTGGTGTCCAGTTCACCATTGGAAACGGCTTGACGGACAGCTTTCCAGGCAACAGGAACATCTTTGGAGAAAAGGAGAACATCGTTACCCGCCTTAAGAGCTAATATTTCCAACTCACCCGATTGAAAATGATCTGCCACACCTTTCATATTCAAGGCATCTGTGAAAATCAATCCATCAAATCCCATTTTCTTCCGAAGGAGCCCATTAACTATCTCAGGAGACAATGTTGAAGCTCGTTTCGGCGTTGGATCCAAAGCTGGTATGTTCAAATGAGCGACCATAATGGAAGCCACCCCTTCCCTGATGATCTCACGGAAAGGGTACAGCTCAACAGAGTCCAATTGCCCCTCAAGTTCCCTAACAACAGGAAGTGTGAAATGAGAGTCTGAGTCGGTGTTTCCATGCCCTGGAAAATGCTTGCCACACGCCAAAACCCCATGTTGGCGCATACCCTCCATGTATTTTATGGCCATTCGGGCAACGAGTTTCTTATCCTCACCAAAGGAGCGGCTGCTGATCACCGGATTGATGGGATTCGTGTTTACATCCACAACGGGAGCAAAATTCACATGGATACCCATCCTTTTGCATTGTCGACCGATTTCAGCACCAACCCGGAACATCAGAGAGTCGTCATTGGATGCACCAAGGGTCATTTGCCTTGGGAACCTGGTGGTGGAATCCAAACGCATGGAAAGCCCCCACTCACCATCGATGCCCACCAAAAGCGGTGTTTTTGATTGTGATTGGAAAAGATTTGTCATGGATGCCTGCCTGAAGGGAGATCCCTGAAAAAAAATCACTCCACCTATATGGAAATTCCTGACCAGATTTGAAACGGCTTTAACGTGTGCATCATCCTTGTTGGAATAGGCCTCCACCATGAACAGCTGTCCAACTTTTCGATCCCAATCCATTGTATTGATCACCGAATCGGCGTAAGAAGTAGCCAATGAATCAAGGGTACGATCATTTCTAGCCGAAGTATCGGGGGCTTTCAATCCGCTCACTGGCGCATTGGAAGTCAAAACACCCATTACACAGGCCGACAAGGTGAAAACCAAACGAAATCCCAACATATTTCAAAATTAATGACTTAATGAAGCAAAACCACAGATCCAAAAATGGTCGAAATGGTTTGTTTTCAACAATCGATTTAGAGAAACTTTATCCGAATATTTACACTAAATTTGTGATGCTTTTCAATATGGATGAATACACCCTTTTTTCTTGCATGAAACCCGATAGCATTTTCAATACCCTTTCCGAAAGCAGCTCTTTTTCAATTGTTTTTTCAAGCCGATTTCAAAAAGTTGGATATGACCTTAAGCAATTCTTTATAAACCTCCGTCGGGAGCACCAACAAATCGATTAAAAATCCATCAAAACCAATCCATGAGCGATATCATCAAGCTCCTGCCTGATTCCGTAGCCAATCAAATCGCCGCCGGGGAGGTCATACAAAGGCCCGCCTCCGCAATCAAGGAGCTAATGGAGAATGCCATTGACGCTGGAGCGGTCAGAATTCAGGTTGTTGTAAAGGATTCAGGAAAATCGTTCATGCAGGTGATTGATGATGGCCACGGGATGAGTGAAACTGATGCCAGGCTTTCTTTTGAAAGACATGCCACCTCAAAAATCAACCAGGCGAATGACCTGTTTGCCATCAGGACCATGGGCTTTCGCGGAGAAGCACTAGCATCCATAGCTGCAGTGGCCATGGTTGAAATGAAAACCAGGCTACATTCCAATGATGTTGGGACAGAACTGGAAATCGCTGGCAGCAAGGTGGAGTCGCAACAGCCAACCGCTTGCCCAACAGGTACGGCAATCACCATCAAAAACCTATTCTACAACATTCCTGCAAGAAGGAATTTCCTCAAGTCCAACGCATCGGAAACCCGTCATATTGTAGAGGAATTTCAACGCGTGGCGTTGGCATTCCCGGAAAAATCGTTCTCCCTGACCCAAGACGGTGTTCAAGTGTTCAATCTAACTGCTGGCAACCTGAAGCAGCGGATCACTGGAATATTCGGGAACGGCTACAATGAGCGGATTGTTCCGACACAAGAGGACACCACCATTTTAAAGATAGAGGGTTACATCGGCAAACCCGAGTTCGCAAAAAAAACAAGGGGCGAACAATTCCTATTTGTCAATCGTCGATTTATCAAAAGCTCTTACATAAACCACGCCATCAGCGACGCCTTTGCCGATTTACTCCCACCCAACACCTTCCCATCCTACTTCCTATTCATTGAAATCGATCCATCCAAAATTGATATCAACATCCACCCTACCAAAACTGAAATAAAATTCGAGGATGAAAAGTCGATTTATGCGATTATTAGGGCCGCAACCAAAAGGGCCCTGGGTAAATTCAGCATAACCCCGTCCTTGGATTTCGACCAGGAAACCGCTTTCAACATACCTGTAAGCATGTATGGCACCCTGCCGAGGCAACCTGAGGTCAAGGTCGACAAAAGCTACAACCCTTTCACGGCCGAAAACAACGCAAAGAAAAACACGCATGGGTGGGAAAACCTATACATCAAATCATCGGACCAACCTTCTGACCTGTTCGAAGTCGAACCTGCTTCCAGACCAAATCAAAAAATAAAAATATTCGGACAATTCGCCCTTAAATACATTTTGGCATGCAATTCAGAGGGTATGCTCTTGATTGACCAGAAAAGGGCTCACGAACGCATCCTTTACGAAAGGCACGCAAAGCTTCTAAGCCAATCAGCCCAGGCCATACAGCAGGATCTTTTCCCAATTAAAATCGAATTCTCCACGGCAGATGCTCATCTGATAAAAGAAATTGAACCAGAATTGAAGAAAATCGGATTTGACATAAGTGAACTCGGTGGCACCACTTTTGTTTTGAACGGCGTCCCCTCTGGTACCGAACGAGGCAGGGAAAAGTACATTTTGGAAGCGATTCTTGAATCCTATAAAAACCAGTCCACGCTATCCAACGATCAGCAAACGGAAAAAATCCTAAGAAGTTTTGCATCCACTATTGCCATTTCATACGGAGTTACCTTGAATATGGAAGAGATGGAGAGAATCGTACATGACCTATTTGAATGCGATGTAAAGGAATGGAGTCCAACCGGTAAAAAAACATTCAAACTCCTTACCGAACAGGATTTGCATTCATTATTTTAACGAACCCAAACCAGACCAGCAATCATGTCATACCAGGATTACAGACCCGCTCCATTCAATATACTGCCAAACGTGGTCAAAAACCTGCTTATCATCAACGGGATATTTCTCTTGGCCGACACGGTTTTGTCGAACCAGCTGGGACTTAGCATCAATGAGATGCTAGGATTGTACTTCCCACTATCAGACAAATTCGCTCCGTACCAATTCATCACCCACCTGTTCCTGCACGGAAACTTCCTCCACTTGTTTAGCAACATGTTTGCACTTTGGATGTTCGGTGCCGTACTGGAAAATCATTGGGGACCCAAGCGGTTCTTGGTTTATTATTTCGCAACCGGACTGGGAGCAGCCGTAATCCACTTACTATGGAACTGGTATGACTGGAACACTAATCCAAACTCCAATGCCATGTACTCCTACGTGGTTGGAGCTTCAGGCGCCGTTTTCGGAGTTTTGCTGGCGTTTGGCATGATGTTTCCAAATACGCTCATCTATGTGTTTTTTGCAATTCCGATAAAAGCCAAATACTTCGTCATTATCTACGGATTGCTAGAGCTTTATTCGGGTCTATCCAACAACCCACTTGACAATACGGCCCATTTCGCTCATCTTGGAGGAATGCTATTCGGCTTTATTCTCATTAAATACTGGAAACAAAAGGACAGACGATACTTCGGATAAATGAGAGTAAGGGACGAAATAAGAATAACCTTTAGCGGGAAGGACCACCTTCTCGTCCTGCTCATCATCAATCTCTCCGTATTCCTGGTGTATTCCCTATCCAACCTGGCCTTATTCCTTGTAGGCAATGGGGGTGGAAGGCAGATCATTGAATATGTCGGGATGCCATCCCATTTCGATTTGCTTCTTTCAAGACCGTGGACCGTGGTCACTTACATGTTTGTGCATTTCGATTTCTTTCATGTACTGTTCAATCTTTTGGTATTGTTTTGGACTGGCAGGATATTAAGCGATCAAGTAAGTCAAAAGAAGCTGACAGCAACATATTTACTAGGGGGGCTATTTGGCGGAACCGCATTTTTTCTAATCACCAATTTAATACCTGCGCTCCAGTCGACCGCGGGCCCCACCTACTTGATTGGAGCATCCGCAGGAGTGCTATCCATAATGGTGGCCGCCGCAATGGTTGCTCCCGAACACCCCGTACACCTATTGCTTTTCGGAGAGATAAAATTGAAATATGTTGCAATCGGACTGGTTGTCCTTTATCTTATATCCATACCAAATGGGAACAGTGGAGGACATATAGCGCACTTAGGAGGTGCACTTGCAGGGTACACCTATATTAAATTATTAAGGTCAGGGGTGAATATGGGAGGTTGGATCGAATACCTTCTTGAAATACCCAAAAACATCTCCACTAAGGGAAAAATCAAGGTCGTCCATTCAAGCAAGCATCCGACCCGGAACAGTTCCAAATCCCACAACAAAGATCAGCAAGCGGTAATTGACAGTATTTTGGATAAAATAAGCAGGTCGGGATACGACAGCTTGACGAAGTCGGAACGGGAAACACTTTTTAAAATGAGTGACGAAAACCGTAACAAATAGGATCACACTTGAAACTAGTCCGGATCTTCTCGACGCTGTTTACGATTGCCATCTCAATGGCAACGATTGCCTCAGCCCTATCGGGATACGTTGACCCCAGCAACTGGTGGTTCATCTCAATCACTGGGTTGGTTTTCATCCCTTTGGTTTTTCTGAACGCCATGGTTTTCATGGCTTGGCTGTTTATTGACCGTAAAGCTTCAATCATACCATTGACTGCACTTTTGATATCATTGATAAAGTTGCCTTTGGTTGCCCAATTTGGGGGCAAGGACGGACCTTTGGAAAAGGGCATCGATAATCCAAACCAACTCAAAGTGGTTAGTTTCAATGTGAGATTGTTTGATTTATACAATTGGTCCAATAGTGAAAAAACAAGACAAGAGATTTTTCAACTCATCAAAGAAATGGATCCGGATGTTGTTTGCTTCCAAGAGTTTTTCGACTCTAAGTCCAGGGGATTGGACAACATCCATGACATCAAGCTGCTACTAGACATGCCTTATCACCATACAGCATATTCGATTACGAAATTCACATCAGACCATTACGGAATAGCCACATTTTCAAAATATCCGATCCTTAATAAAGAGGTTATCACAAGCAGTAAAAAATCGACCAACCTATCCATTTTCAGCGACATAAAAGTTGGAGCAGACACCATCAAGGTCATAAACTGCCATCTCCAATCCATAAGGTTCAACGCCAACGATTATGCCTTTCTGGAGGACCCGACCAATGCATCTACACCGAAACACCAAATCTCAAAAACATTCAACATCCTTAAAAGGATGAAAAAAGCCTATTCTTTCAGATCAGAGCAGGCAAAAAAGATATCCGAAGTCATCAAAAACTCCAACCATAAGATCATTGTTTGCGGCGACTTCAATGACACCCCCCTTTCATACACCTATCAAACCATTTCCGATCAGCTTAACGACTCCTTCACCTTCGGAGGCAAAGGCACGGGGCAAACTTATGCCGGTCCATTGCCTGGACTTAGGATCGACTACATCCTTTACGATGATCATTTTTCAATCAAACACTTCAAAACCCACAACCACAAAAAACTGAGCGACCATTACCCTTTGGAGGCCGTTTTGGAAATCAGACCTTGAAAATTAATGGAAAACACAAAATTGATGGAAATAGTTACATTTGTATCACGGAATTGCCATGGGGTACGTTAATACAGTATTCTTATTCAGGCCGAATTATGTCCGATTTTAGATTTTTCAACCATATAAAGCCGCATCACGATTGCGGAAAGCCCCACGCGATTTTTTTCGCTAGTGATCACCATGGCAATTAAAATAGCAACATAAACACCAAACATCACTTCCTAAACAAACAACAAGCATGAGAATCAAGATTTCTTTTCTGAGGGAAAATTCTTCAGCCAACTCCATCCCTTTGCACCATCAAAAGCTATTGTCAGATGGACTGGCACCCTTGATGGACCAAATCCAGGCCGATCACTCGCTGTTCAATTTCTCTTCCCTCAAGGGAACTTCCAAAATAACCAATGGCTTCATGAGGTTTCTCTCCTCCAAAATCACCCTTGTGATCTCTTCAAGGAGTCCTGAGCATGCCGAAGCCCTGGTTCAATTGATTTTCGACCAGCCGCATTTGGAGGTCGGCAAAATGCTTTTGCTACCAAAAACCTATGAGGTGATACCCGACCCTGATTTCCAAACCAAAATGCGCTACCTGTGCATCTCCCCGCTTATTTTGATCAATCCAGACAAGGAGCCTCAAAAGGCACAGGACCTGATTGACCCTACATCGCAACAATTCTCCGACATCTTGTACAACATTACATTGGACAGAATGGAGCGAGCAGGCTACAGTGAGGCGCAATTGAATGCATTTGCAGAGTTTGAAGCTCAACCTGACATGGAATACATTGCGAAAATCAATGAAACCGGAAAAAAATATGCCCGTTTTTATAAATCAGCTACTGGGAACACCATGATGGGATTCCTGTTGCCATTCACCCTTCATGCACACCCCGAGGTCCAGAAATTCATTTGGGAAGTTGGCTTGGGCGTTCTAACTGAAGAGGGCTATGGAATGGTTGATTTGGTTAAGGCGTGATCCAACACAACATCAAAAGGCAGGAGCAGAGTCCTGCCTTTTTTAATACCTATCAGTCTCCTTGAAATAATATGGCAATAACCTCAAACAAAAACTCCATCTGGCTCATAATAGTTGCCGCTCTCGGCTATTTCGTTGACATTTATGACCTGGCGCTCTTTAATGTGGTGAAGCGCGAAAGCCTGGAACACATCAAGGAGGTGATGAACCTTTCCATAGACATTAAAAAAACGGGGATATTCCTGTTCAATTGTCAAATGGCTGGTATGCTGGTAGGCGGAATCCTATGGGGGATTTGGGGCGATAAACAAGGACGGGTCAATGTTCTTTTTGGAAGCATCATTCTATATTCACTTGCCAACATTGCCAACGCTTTCATTTTCGATATCAACGCCTATGCCATCGTTCGTTTTATCGCCGGCATAGGACTTGCGGGTGAGCTTGGCGCCGGAATCACATTGGTTACCGAGTCGATGGAAAAGGAAAAACGGGGATATGGAACCATGATCATCGTGACTTTTGGCGCGCTGGGTGCTGTCACAGCAGGCATTGTCGGAACTGAAGGCCATTACATATCACAGCAGCTATCCAGTCTTTTGGACATACAACTGATGAACTGGCAAGTGGTTTACCTGATTGGTGGATTCATGGGGCTTGCATTACTTGCCCTGAGGGTTGGAGCATTTGAATCAGGCATGTTCAGCAACATGTCGCAGAAAAAAGAAATCAAGCGTGGCGACTTCCTTGCATTGCTCACAAACCCTAAATCAAGAGGCAAGTACATCAACTGCATCATGATTGGGTTACCGGTTTGGTTCGTGATTGGTGTTTTGATGGCCCTTTCACAAGATGTTTTTGCAGAGGAACTGGGAATTGAAGGAGTACTCAACGGAAAAGTCATAATGTACGCCTACATTGGGCTGTCTGTTGGAGATTTGATTTCGGGATTAATCAGCCAAATCCTTAAAAGCCGAAAGAAGGTCGTATACTTATACTTGGCTATGACTTTGGTCCTTCTGCTTTACTATGTATTCGGAGCCCAAGGTATCAGCAAAGACCAGTATTATATCCTATCCTTCCTTCTAGGATTCGCCACCGGCTATTGGGCAATTTTTGTAACCATTGCGGCCGAACAATTTGGAACCAACATCCGATCAACCGTTACCAATACTGTTCCTAATTTTGTCCGAGGGGCGGTATTGCCAATCACAACCCTATTCACCTGGTTGGCAACCCTGATCCCGAACCTATACAGTGCACTAGCCGTAGGATTGATATGCATTGCCCTTGCCACCGTTGCCGCGATGCGAATCAAGGAGTCCTTCTCGGAAGATCTGGATTATTTCGAGTCACTTTGATGGATTCATC
>Ga0315906_10010583_pt1 | contig 10826 bp, 10 predicted proteins | sample LakEriMetagenome_4_FD_203526 | JGI IMG/M metagenome (GOLD analysis project Ga0315906, IMG submission 203526) | Freshwater fungal communities from buoy surface, Lake Erie, Ohio, United States - Buoy 2 MA122 | ecosystem: Environmental > Aquatic > Freshwater > Lake > Lake biofilm | place: USA...
GCGCCCGAAGGTCAGCCATGCAAAGTCCCCCAGGAAATCCGGGGCATGCAGCTTGTAGCTGGCGATGAGGGCGAAGACGCTCCCGGCGAGGAGCCAGGCCATGCCGCTGAGGAAGAAGAGGAGAACAGAACCGCGACACGATTCATCAATCTCGGCCAACTGGGCGCGTGCGTCGGAGGTCGCGGTACCACGCGGCGACAGGGCGGCCATCACGCTGGAGGAAGCTGGGGCGCTCATGACTTCAGGGAACCGGCCGGTGCGGAGGGACGGTTGAGGACGACATCCGTCATCTGTCCGACAGGCTCCTGCTCGTCGAACGGCAGCAGCGCAGCCTTTTCGGAATGACGCAACTGCCCCTCACGACCCGCCCACCAGAGCGCGTACAGCGCCACCGCTGGGAACGCGAGGGAGCTGCCCATGAGGATGAAGGTGATGACGCCCATCGGTTGGAGGAGGGTCTATTCGTACGAGACCTGCTTGAGGGAAGCGTCGAGACGCTCGATCAACTTGGCATGCCCCGAGGCATTGCCCTCGCGGTTGAGGTTGGCCCAGAGGGTGACAGCCTGATCAACAGGCAGCCGGTAGATTCCCTGCTCTGCCTTCACCACACCATAGTTCGACAGCACGTCGGAATTCTGGGCCTTCAGTTCGGTCCAGATCCGGAGCCGCTCGTCGGCCCTGGCGGATCCGACGGGTGCCGGCTGGAACAAGTGCTGCAGGTAGACGACGAGGGCTCCAATGAGGCACATCGCAGCGATGCCACCCACCACGTAGGCGAGCACCGTCTTGGGAGAGTTTGAGGGGTCCTGACTCATGGATTCGGTTCCTATCAATCAGCAGCCGTCGGGGCGGCCGGGATCTCATGGTGGGTGATCGCTTCCTGCAGACGCGGATGCTTCTGGGCCCACTTCGGATACTTGAGGTAGTCGCTCCAGAAGCACTTTGCGAGGATCGCCGACAATCCCAACCAGCACAGCGGGTCGAAGAAGGTCACGTGGAGCCCGTTCTTCCAGAGCACCGGCATCACATTGAACGTCATGTCCGTGTAGTGCATCAGCCACGCCCAGAAGATCAGGGGACCCATCACGAGAAGGCTCATCTTGGTGTCGATGCGCAGCAGGGCGAGGAAGGGGATGAAGAAGTGACCGAACAGGAGCAGCAGACCGATCTCCCACCAGGAGCCCTTCTCACGGTCGACGTACCAGAAGGTCTCCTCGGGAATCGCAGCATTCCAGATCAGGAAGTACTGAGAGAATGCGATATACGCATAGAAGACGGTGAACCCGAAGAACCAGGTGGCGAGATCGTGGATCTGCCGCGGGAAGATGACCGGCTTGAGCTCCCGTGTGCTGAGATAACGGGCCAGGCCGTACAGCGTCGAGAGGGTGAGCCAGAGGCTGCCGGCAAAGTAGTAGACCCCGTAGATGGTGCTGAAGAACTGCCACTGCAGGGACATCATCAGGAGAATGATCACCAGGGTGAGCGAGGGTCCGTAGAAGAAGATGCCCCATCCTGCGAGGAACCGCGCCTTCTGGGTCCAGATGGCAGCTCCATCCTTGTCCTGTGCCAGGGAGTACTTGCGGAAGCTGAACGCCATGTAATTCCAGACCAGGAAGATGAAAATCAGGAGGGCGTTGAATACGACCCGGTTCAACAGGACCTTCTTAACATCGAGAGCGTGGTCGGTGGCCGGATCGACGCTCAACCAAGGCCAGATGGTGTTTTGGAGGAGCAGGAGCGGGATGAGGGCGACGGTTAGCGGGCGGATAAGGCACGCCAAATGTTCGGCCAACCGGACAACCGGCACACTCCATCCAGCATCGAAAATGTGGTGGATGATGAGGAAGATCAATCCTCCCAGCGCAAAGCTCAGGCAGAACAGAAATGCGGTGAGGTAGCTGTAGCCGAACGACTGGAGAATCGTAGGGTTCGAGACCGGGGTGCCGCTGTGGCCGTGGGAATCGCCATGACCATGGGAATCGGCAGGGGCAGCAGCTCCATGAGCTGGAGCCGCAGCATGGGCATCGTGGCCCGCATCGGCGGCGAGGAGTGGCGCGCTGGCAAAGACCAGAAGCCCGGCGAGGGCGAGCAGCGCAGCGGCGCAGCGGAACAGGTTTCGGAGGTTCATGGTCGTCTCGCTACTTCTTGAGTTTCTCGAGCACCGGGGTGGGCACGTCAGCCTCAAGACCCAGTCGGCTCAGTTGCAGGGCCCGCAGGTAGGCGACGATTGCCCATCGATCCTCGACCGGGATCTGGGCCGCGTAGCCCATCATGGTGCTCTTGCCCACGCTGATGGTGTTGAAGACCTCGCCATCGGCCATGCGGATGATCCGCTGGTCCATGAGGTTCGCGACGGTCGTCATCCCGAGCTTCTTGGTGATGCCATTGCCATCGCCCTGGGCCCCGTGACACGGCTGGCAGTAGACCCCATACCGGGATTGACCGCGCCGGACGAATTCGAGGGTGTTCGGGAGTGGGCTGACGGCGACGAACTGGCCGCCCTCCTTGCCGGTGTTCACGGCACTGTCGGCCCAGGTGGTATTGTCGGAGAAACCGTCCCGTTGGGCGACGGTCCCGAGGACCTGGGGCCGCGAGCTCATGTCGTTCTGCCAGACATGGAACCCGGCCTTGGTCTGGGGACGCAGCTTGAACTGCCAGTCCATGTCGGGGAACACGTAGAGGGGACGATTCCGGGTGTGGTCGCCCCGGAAGCCGGCAATGGAGACCACCGAGATGGTGGCGAGGGCCACCAGTCCCAGCAGGATCTTGAACCTCGATCCGAAGAACGAGAGGACGAACAGGAATACTTTTTCGAACAGGTCACCCATGGTCAGTCCTCCACAACTTCAATGGCCGTCGCACCGGTCTTCTCGAGGAGGGATCGGGTTGATTCAGCCGAGTACTTGGGGTCGATCGCCTCGATGTAGACGAAGAACTTGTCGTCGGTGACGCGGCGGAACCGCTCCACGTTGAACAACGGATTGTACAGCTTCGGAAGGCGGTTCAGGAAGGCCATCCCGAACAGCGTGCCGAAAGCGCCGAGGAGAATGGTCAGCTCGTAGCTCACCGGGAACGCGAACAGCGGCGTGAAGAGAGGCTTGCCGCCGACCACGATCGGGTAGTCGAACTTGTTCATGAACCAGATCATCAGCATTCCGGAGAAGAACCCGGTGATGCCGCCGGCGAAGGTGAAGTAGCCCACCTTGGAGTTCTTCAGGCCCATCGCGGCGTCCATGCCGTGGATTGGGAACGGGGAGTAGACATCCCACTTGCTGTAGCCGGCATCGCGCACCTCAAGGGCGGCGTGCAGGAGATCGGCCGGGGTTTCATACTGGGCGAGGAGCCCGACGGGTCGTGTCTGCGTGGCGCTCATGGTCGTTCCTCGGGGATCAGTGATGGTGCTCCTTCGCGCCCCCCAGCGGGTGGTGCGGGTCCGCCTGCGGGGTCACCGCCTTCACCTCGGAGATTGCGATCGCCGGCAGGTAGCGGATGAAGAGCAGGAACAGCGTCATGAACAGACCGAAGCTGCCCACGAAGGTGAAGACATCGACCCAGGTGGGCGTGAAGTAGCCCCAGCTGGAAGGCAGGTAGTCCCGGTGGATCGAGGTCACGATGATCACGAAGCGCTCGAACCACATGCCCACATTGACGAACCCTGCGATGATCCAGACCAGCACCATGTTGGTACGGATCTTCTTGGACCAGAACAGGTGCGGGCTGATCACGTTGCAGGTGATCATGCTCCAGTAGGCCCACCAGTATGGACCAAAGGCGCGGTTCTTGAACGCATAGAGCTCGTAGGGGCTGCCACCGTACCACGCGATGAAGAACTCCATCCCGTACGCGTAACCCACCATGGAGCCGGTCGCGAGGATCACCTTGCACATCAGTTCGACGTGTTTGACGGTGATGATGTCCTCGAGGTGGAACAGGGCGCGCATCGGAAGCATCAGCGTCAGCACCATTCCGAATCCGGAGAAGATGGCGCCGGCGACGAAGTAGGGCGGGAAGATGGTGGTGTGCCATCCGGGGACCTGGGACACCGCGAAGTCGAAGGACACGATCGAGTGTACTGAGAGCACGAGAGGGGTGCTCAATCCGGCCAGGATGAGGTACGCCTTCTCGTAGTTCGACCAGTTGCGGTTAGAACCAGTCCAGCCCAGGGAGAAGAAGCCATAGAGGAGGCGCTTGATCTTGCAGGTGGCACGATCCCGCAGCGTGGCGAGGTCGGGCACTAAGCCGGTGTACCAGAACAACAGGGAGACGGTTCCGTAGGTCGAGACGGCGAACACGTCCCAGAGCAGCGGCGAACGGAACTGGGGCCAGATCGCCATGTTGTTGGGGATCGGGGGCAGCCACCAGAGGGCCATCCAGACGCGTCCAGTATGGACGACGGGGAAGATGCCGGCGCAGGCCACGGCGAACAGGGTCATGGCCTCGGCGGCACGGTTGATTGCCGTGCGCCATTTCTGACGTAGGAGGCAGAGCACCGCGGAGATGAGGGTTCCGGCGTGGCCGATGCCGATCCAGAACACGAAGTTGGTGATGTCCCACGCCCAGGCGGCAGGCTGGTTCAGACCCCAGACACCCACGCCAGTGGCGATCAGGTAGGTCACAAGGCCAGCCATGAGCATCATCCCACCGAAGCTGACGATGAACGCGGGCCACCACCAGATAGGCATCGGCTTCTCGCAGACGCCAGCGATGCGTTCGGTAATCCAGTTGAGGGGACGATTGTTGAGAACGAGCGGATAGCGCTCGAGTTCCCGCGGAGGTGCGGCGGCGACGATCTTAGGCGGCGCAGGGTGGGAATGGGCGCCGCCCTTCTTCGACGACGGCGCAGCCCCGGCAGACATTGCAGCGGCGTTAGCCATTAGATCTGTCCTCCTTTCCCGCCGGTCATGGCGGCGTGGCCGGATCCACCGGCCTTGCCATGGTCATCTCCATGACCGTGGGCTCCTCCGTGGCCGTGCTCCTCGAACGGATTCTCGCCACGGATCCTCTCGTAGTCCTGGAGAGACCGCGGCGAGGCGTAGTAATCGGGCATCGCCGGGTTTGGATTCCGGATCCGGGCCAAGTAGGTGACCCTCGGCTTGTTGTCGAGGAACCCGAGGACCGTGTAGTTGCGCGGATCATTCTGGAGGGCATTCACTGAGGCCTCCGGATCCAGCACGTTGCCAAAGCTGATCGCCCCGGCCGGACAAGCCTCCTGACAGGCGGTCTTCACCATGTTGCCAGGCACGCGCACGTTGCCGCTGTCGCGGGCTTGGACCTTCACGGCGATCTTGGCCTGCTCGATGCGCTGCACGCAGAACGTGCACTTCTCCATGACACCGCGCATTCGGACCGAGACATCGGGATTCTTGACCAGCTTGACGATCTCCCACTCCTTTTCGGCATAACGGTTCTTCCCGAGAGGCCCATGGTAGAGCGGCCCGGTCAGGTCCATGAAGTGGTGGTCGTCGGCATCGGCAAACGAGTTGTCCCGCTTGTTGTAGTCGAAGAAGTTGAAGCGCCGGACCTTGTACGGGCAGTTGTTCGAGCAGTACCGCGTGCCGATGCAGCGGTTGTAGGCCATGACGTTGAGACCCTCGTTGTCGTGCACGGTCGCGTTGACCGGGCAGACGCTCTCGCAGGGGGCGTTCTCGCAGTGCTGACAGAGCATCGGCTGCACGACCATCTGAGGATCGTCCGCCGCGACCTCCGAGGAGGCCGGGATGTTCGGGTCGTAGCTGTAATAGCGGTCGATCCGCATCCAGTGCATCTCGCGACCACGGGAGACCTGACCCTTGCCGACAATCGGGATGTTGTTCTCGGCCTGGCAGGCCACCACACAGGCCGAGCAGCCGGTGCAGGTGCCGAGGTCGACCACCATAGCCCATTGATTGATGTCCGACTTGGTCCAGGGGTTCGCCTTGTACGGGCTCTGGTAGATGTTCTTGATCGAACCATCCGGATTCCGGGGCACGTAGCTCAGGTGCCCATCGAGATCCATGTTCTTCGCGAAGTCGGGCTTCTTCTTGTACTCGTCCAGATTGGCCTCTCGGACCACCGGACGACCCTCCATCAGCCCGTGCTCCTGGGTGACGGCCACAAGGGCCCGCTTCGTGACCATTTCCACCTTGGCGCCCGACACGAGCGGGCCAGTGGAAGTCAAAAGCGGGTAGGCGTTAAAACCGCTTCCCTTGCCCACACGACCGACAGCGGTGCGTCCGTAGCCAAGCGCCAAACCAACGACACCGTCGGCCAGACCGGGCTGCACCCAGACGGGACCCTCGACGCTGACGCCGTTGACGGTGACTCGCAGGGTGATCTGACGGTACTGGCCGTCATGCGCCTTCTGGTCCTGGGGGATCTGGGTCCCCTTTTCGAGTGGGAGTCCAAGATCCCGAGCCGTCTTGGGCGAAACCGTGACGACGTTCTCCCAGGTCACCTTGGTGATGGGGTCCGGCATCTCCTGGAGCCAGCCGTTGTTGAGGCCGCGCCCGTCGTCGACCTTGGAGTCGCGGTGAAGAACGACCTCGAATCCTTCGGCCTTCGAGGTCGGGCCAGAGATCGCAGCGGCGACAGCACCGGGTTTGAAGGAAACCGAAGCCGTCTCGTAAGCGCTGTTGGCGAGGAATCCGTCGTGGAGGAACTTCTTCCATCCCTCTTCGCCATCCGCACCCAGGTCCTTGAGGGTCTGGCGGGTGAGCTCGTAGGGGGAGGTCTGCTCGAGACCCGCCAACCGGGCGAGAACCTCGAGGTCGGTCAGGCCGCCGAAGAGCGGCTGGAGGAGCGGTTGAACAGGCAGGACGGTGCCATTGAGGGAACGGGCATCCCCCCAAGACTCGAGGAAGTGCGAGGCAGCGATGTGCCAGTTGGAGATCGCAGCGGTCTCATCCTCGTAGTACCCGAGGCGGACGACGTTCTTCGCCTTCTTGGTGGCCTCGGCAAACTTGAGATCGGCCGGGGCGTTGTAGGCGGGGTTACCGCCGAGGATGACCAGCGTGTCGACCGAGCCGGCGTTCAAAGCCGAGACAACCTCCGGGATCGAGACCGCGTCACCACCGGAAGGAACAGAGACCAGGTCGAGAGTCTTACCCGGGGCCTCCAGCGCTTCGTTAAGGGCGGCGGCGATGAGGTGTACAGAAAGCGGCTGGCGATGTCCTGCCACCACGACTGCCGCACCGGCATGGGCCACGAGATCCTTCGCGCATTCCTCGGCCCACTTGGTCGAGGCAGGACTCGACGCCGCAAGGCCGCGCAGTTTGTCAGCAACAGGACCTCCCTTGAGGACGGCGGCGGCGACCTGGGCGGCGACCGCCAGGACCTCGCTGGGCTTCACGCGGAGGCGGTGGTCGGCCTGACCGCCGGTAATGCTGAGGAGCGACTCGACCACATAGAGCCGGTTCATCTCGTCACCTGGCTTGCGGTGTTTGGCGTACCCGGCCATCGCACCTGCGGCGCCTTGCTCGGTCCCGAAAAGATCGGCATCCAACGACAGGATCCGCTTTGCGTTTCCGACCTTCACCACGGCACGTACACCCGGGCCGTAGGCAATTGCGGTCGCCGCGCGCCCTGCAGAAAGATCAACGGGCTCGTATTCAGCCCAGACCGACTCGCCCAACTTGTCCTTCAGCGCCTTCTGGAGACGGTTCCGGCTAGGAGAACTGCTGCGCTCAGCGAGAATGTAGAGTCCCTTGCCGCTGTTGCTGGCAAACTGCTTCGACAGTGCCGACAACGCATCCACAACCTTCGCCGCGGAGACGTCGGTTCCCTTGTGGGTGTGACGCGTGGCACGGTCAGGATCGTAGAGGTCCAGGATGGCAGCCTGGACGCATGCACACGTGCCATGGCTTCCCGGGGCGAGAGGGTTGGCCTCGAGCTTGATCGGGCGTCCATCCTGCCACTTGGCGAGAACAGCGGTCGCAGCGTCCCGGTTGGGGACGGCCGTCGCGAAAAACTTGTAGCCTCCGTGCAGGTAGCCTTCGGGCTGCTTGCCGAACGGAAGCAACTCCTCCTCGGGTCGACGGCACCCGGTGGCGAGTCCGCCCATGCCGGCCAGCAGGAAGCTGGCGGACATGATCTTCATCCAATCCCGACGCGACTCGCCATCCGGGGCGAGGCTGGCGCCGTCTGGGAACTCGCGTTCAATCCATTCCCGGACCTCCGGCTTGTCCTGGAGGTGGTCGAGGGAACGCCAATATTTCCGGCCCGTTTCGGGTTCCGGGCAAGGCGGGGGGATCGTCTTCATCAGCGGTGACAGACCGAGCAGCTTTCGCCGGGTTGAACCTTCCAGTCATGGACGAGCTGTTTGCCGTCCACCTGACCCTTCCAATCGAGCTGGGTGATCTTGTCGAGAGGTCGGATGTTGTCCTCCGGCTTGCGGTGGCAATCGAGGCAGAAGGACATGGAAAGAGGCTTCGCGTGGTAGACCTCATCCATCTCGTTGATCTGCCCGTGGCAGCTCACGCAGCTGATGCCACGGTTCACGTGGACCGAATGGTTGAAGTAGACGTAGTCCGGGACTTTGTGGATCTGGACCCAGGGGATGGGGGTTCCAGACTGGTAGGAATCCCGGACGAGCTGCAGCCGCGGATCATCCTTCAGGATGAGGCTGTGGCAGTTCATGCAGGTGCTCGCCGCCGGGATGTTGGAGAACCACGACTTCTCGACCCCATTGTGGCAATAGCGGCAGTCGATCCCAAGCTGGTCCGAATGGACGCGGTGCGAGAACGGCACCGGCTGGATCGGCTGGTAGCCCACCCGGGTGTACTTCGGGGTGAAGTAGTAGGTCACCCCGGCGGTCGCCAAGGTCCCGATCAGACCACCGCCCACGAGCAGCTTCGGTCCGAACTGGTTGGCCCATCTGGGAAAAATGGATGGCATCGGTCAGCGTTGAGCCGGTGTGACCCGGCGATTGATCGAATCCTGCGTCCTGCGTGGTCGAACCGGCGGCAATTCCCTGCGAATAGGCCATAAGCCCACTCCGTCATCACCTGGGTCCCCACAGCCAAGGCGCCACCGACACACCCCAAAACTGCCTCAGCAGACCTGTTCAGGCCCAAAGATGACAACGAAGGGGGAGGCCTTGTGCGCCAAAGCCTCGTGAAAAAAATCACAAGCGACCTCCCTTGGGCAAGCGTTCATTGCAATTCAACGCGTTGAGTCGACGCGCTAATCCCTTTTTCAGGCCGGCTTCTTGAGTTCTGCACCGATGCGATCAGCGATCTGGGCGGGTGAATCAGCCGGATCCACGCCGATCCAACGCAGATCGAGTTGTCCCCGGAACCACGTCCTCTGGCGCTTTGCGAACTGTCGGGTCCGGACCTTGACCAATTCCACCGCCTCCTGCCGTCGACACCGCCCCTCCAGGTGGTCGACGACCTGACGGTATCCAATCGCCTGCATCGCAGTCCGATTCCCCCGCAAGCCCCGTTCCAGAAGGCATCGGGTCTCCTCGATCAATCCGGCTGCGAACATGCGGTCCACCCGCTGGTCGATGCGCCGGATCTCATCGGCCCGATCCCGCTCGAGTCCAAAACACCGACCCGCCATGGTGGGAGCCCGATCACTCCAGCGGGCCCGTTGCTGGGAAAACGGCCGTCCAGTCAACCGGATCACCTCCACCGCCCGCACCACTCGACGACGGTTCTGCACATCGATCTCGTCGAATGTCGTCCAGTCTTTCCGGGCCAGTTCATCCAACAGCACCGGCAGCGGCAGCGATTCCAATTTGGCCCGGAGCGCCGGATCCGGGGCCGGCGATTCGCCCAGGCCATTGAGCCAAGCGCTGAGATACATCCCAGTGCCGCCACAGAGGATCACCGGACGTCCGCGTGTCCGGGCGTCCCGGATGGCGTCTGTCGCGAGGGACACGAACCGGGCAGCATCGAACGAATCGGTGAGATCCACGATGTCCACCAGGTGATGACAGATTTCAGCACGCTCAGCCGGGGAGGGCTTGGCTGTGCCGATGTCGAGCCCGCGGTAGACCTGCATGGAGTCCACGGAAACGATCTCGGCCCCCCAACGCCGGGCGAGCTCCAAGGCGACCGCGGACTTGCCCGAGGCGGTTGCCCCGGTCAGGAGGACCGGCTCGGGCGGTGTTGCCGCAGAGGTCTCACTCATCCCCAATGCCGATGAATGCGGCTATTCCGGCGTGGCTGGCCGCTCTGCCACACCCCGGGAAGTCCGCGGGACATCCGACTGCCAAGAGAGGAGGAGGAGAAGTCCCACGCCGATGCAGATGGCGGTGTCGGCCACGTTGAAGGCAGGAAATCCCATCTCCCCACCTTCCCGGGGGACCAGATAGAACCGGAGGAAATCGATCACATGCTGGCGGGTGGGGAGCACCCGATCGGTCAGGTTGCCAGCGATCCCACCGAATAGCAGGCCCAACGCGGCCTGCCCGGCAGGGCGGTCGGCCTCGAAATGACGCCGGAAGATCCAGAGGGCGATCATCGCCACGGCCGAGATCCCCGCGAGGATGTGGTTGTTGTGCCGGAAGAGACTCCACGCCGCTCCCGTGTTGCCCCAATGGACGAACTTGAAGAACCCCGGCACAACATCGTGCTCCTGCTCGAGTCCCAGGAACCGGAGGACCACGAGTTTGGTCACCTGATCCAGGAGGTACACCGAGAAGGCCAGCAGCAGGATCCGCCGCGTGGACCGGCCCCTGATTTCGTTCGCGGCCATGACTCAGGGACGGACTGCCTGAAACACGGTCGTGGCGATCGCATCGGCACCCCGGGCATTCGGATGGATGCCGTCCGGGAACCAGGACGGGTTTCCGCTCAGGGCATCATGCAGATCGATCACCGGGATCTTCTCCCGATCGCAGG
>Ga0315906_10010585_pt1 | contig 10825 bp, 6 predicted proteins | sample LakEriMetagenome_4_FD_203526 | JGI IMG/M metagenome (GOLD analysis project Ga0315906, IMG submission 203526) | Freshwater fungal communities from buoy surface, Lake Erie, Ohio, United States - Buoy 2 MA122 | ecosystem: Environmental > Aquatic > Freshwater > Lake > Lake biofilm | place: USA: Lake...
GGATCGGTCGCCCAGCGCATGCGCGCGAGGGCGGGGTCGCCCTGCCCGAAATCGGTCGTGATCGGCGTGCGGCCGGTGTTCGGATTGATCGTCGAGTACGCGGCGAGGATCTCGCCGCTCGACGCATCGAGCACGATCGCACGGCCGCCTGCTGCGTTCGTCAGCTTGACCGCTTCATTGACGCGCGCCTCGACAAGCTCCTGCATGACGATGTCGATGGCAAGCCGCACGGGCTCGCCCGCATCGCCCTCACGGTAGCCCTCGGGCGGAATCGTGATGACCGAGCCGAGGCGCGACGCGTAGAATGTCGTATAGCCCGGCTTCGATGAAAGGCGTCCGTTCTCGAGCCGCTCAACGCCGCTGCGCCCAACGATGCCCTCGGTACCCGTAAGCACCGCGACATACGCAAGGGACGGCTCGGGCTTCTCTGCGACTTGCGCCTTCTCAAGGCGCTCGCGCTGACCCGCCGTCATGTGCTGCTTGAGCACCAGACGGGTCGGAAGCTCCTCCAGGTCGTCCTCGCCAATCTCACCCTCGGGACGCATCGTCTTCGCCCACGTCTCGACGCGACGCTTCGGATCGAGCCCTTGCTCGCCGAGCACGGCCACGAGGATCTCGCGCGGCTCGACGCCCGCAAGCGGCGCGACGGTCGAGGCAAGCTCACCGATCGGGTCATCGATCAGGCGCAGGTTCTCGCCATTGCGGATCGATTCGATCGCCCGGCGGTTGTACTCAGTCGCATCGCGATAGAGCGAGCGGAGATCCAGCACCAACGATGCGTTGTCGACGACATCGATACCCGTCTTGCCTACCAGCGCGGCACCCGTGGCTCCATATGGACGGATGCGATCGGACTGCGGCGCAAAGTGCGCGGCGCGCACGATGCTGGTCGGGCCGCCCTTCTCCTTCGCCTCGCGAAGCAGGCGGATCGAATCATCATCGAGCTTCCGCTCGATGGGCACGTAGCGCGGGAGCTGCGACCACTCGGCGTCGGTCAGCGTTCCCGATGCAGGGAGCCGGCGAAGCGATGCGGGAACGCGAGCGTGATCGCCTGCGCTCGGATCCTTGTGCACGATGCGCGCGACGACATCGACAGCAGGGATTCCGAGCAGCGGTCCAAGCTGTGCAGCCAGCTCGCTGATCGGGTCGACCACGATGCGGTCATGCGGCTTCGGCTTGCCCGCCTTGATGCGACGCGCAGCCTCCTCATTGCTTCGGATGGTGTCGCGATAGAGGTCGCGCACGTCGATGTAGAGCGTGCCCGAGAGCGCATCGAGAGCCAGCGTGCGACCGTTCCGATCGACGATCTCGCCGCGCGGGAGCCCATCCCACACCTGCCGCTGCTGCGCGAGCCGACCGTTCGGATCCTGCATCGCCTCGACGAGCCGGGGGTCCGGACTCATCTTGAGCTGGATCACGCGAATGGTGATCCCCGTGATGCACACAGCAAGACCCATCACAAGAACGAACGCCCATCGTGCAATCGAGTGGGCGCGCGTCGGGGGAACCGCTTCGGTATCGGGCGCCGCATGCACTTCGGGCATTTCCGGCACCTCCGACTGCTGGGTCTCCATCATCCGATCTCCTTCTTCTTCTTGCTGTTCCGAGCTGTGGTCGACTTCCCGTCCTCCGCGGGCTGCGCGACCGTGAGCGGGTCGCCCATCCGGCTTTCGGTGGCTCGCGCGGGGTCATGGCGGAACGGCACCGACTTGTAGTCGGCAAGGCGCTTCTCCCCAAGCCGGGCGTTGAGCTCAGTGGCGGTGGTCGCTTGCGCCACCTTCACCTGCAGCCGGACCTTCTCATGGTCCATTTCCTGCATGTGGAAGTGAATGCGGCTGATCTGCGAGGCGGCGTCGATGCGCTTCTGGCGATTCACCAGCAGCGCGCCATACATGGCGCCGAGGACGACGATAACGGTTGCGATCTTGGCGAACATGAGGCCTCCATGCCTCGCGCCCGACGGCGCGCGTTCACTGCTTCAGCTGGCTGCGGCGACCTTGATCTCGCTGCCGATCTTGAGGTTCTTCTCGTTCAGGCCAGGGTTGAGCTGCTGCAGCTCCTTGATCTTCGCGTTGCTCGCCTTGCCGTACGCGCGCTCTGCGATCTTCCAGAGGCTGTCGCCCTTCTGGACCTTCACGGTGCGTGCCCGGGTTTCGCTGGTCTTCGGCTCCGGCGTGACGGGCGGCTCGACGCGCACCTGCTGCTGCTCGGGGACTTGCGGGAGCATCTGCTGAGGCATCGACTGCTGCTGCTGCTGCACGGCGACCGCCTTCGGGTCGAGCACGCCGATGTCGGGAATCTTGAGCGTCTGCCCGATCTTGAGCTTCGCGGGATCGATGTTGTTGTACTCGGCGAGCTTGCTCGCGAGCGAACGCTTGTTGTAGTACTTGAGCGCGATCTTCTCGGGGTTGTCGCCCTTCGCGACCGTGTGCGTCCGCTCGGTCGGAACCGGCGGCGTGGGCGGAGCGATCGTCACGCCCTGCCCTTCCGCCATCTCCGGGCGAACGATCACGACGCCGCCGACCTGGGGAGCGGACTCAGGGCCACGAGGAAGCGTGCCAAAGCCGACGACGTCCGGCGCCTCGGTGGGAGGAAGCTGCTGGTCCTTCTGGTACTTCGCCTCGACCATCGAGTCAGGCTTCGAGAACTGCGCGTCGCGTGCGGAGAGATGGTCGGACACCAGGATGCCCACGAAGAGCAGGAGTCCGAAACCGATGACCAGAACCAGCTTGTTCTCGCGCGTCATGACTGAGCTTCCTTGCTTCAGCCTTGCTGCTCGTCGCCTGCCCGCCGTGCGACCTGCACTGCCTCGCGGACGCGGCACTCTCGCACCAAGTTGTTGACTGTTGCCTTCACCTACGCGGAGGTCACAGGGCCATCGACCATGACGGCTCTGAGCTTCGCGCTCCGCGCACGCGGGTTCGCCGCGCACTCGGATTCCGACGGACCAATCGCTCCAGAGGCAATCTCGGTCACGAGACCGCTCTTTCGCATTTCGGCGAAAGCCTGCTTCACCTGGCGATCCTCGAGGCTGTGAAACCCGATGATCGCCACGCGCGCCCGCGGTGCAAGCCAGGTCGGTCGGCCATCCTTCGCGCGCTCGGCGGCACGGCGAATCGAGTCAAGGAGCGCATCAAGCGCTCCCATCTCATCGTTCACCGCGATGCGAAGCGCCTGGAAGGTCTTCGTCGCTGGGTGCATTCGCGAAGCGTGCGCCCGGGAGCCGTAGGCCTCCCGAACGAGATCCGCAAGTTGCGCCGTCGTCTTGATCGGCGCAACTGCGCGTGCAGCAGCAATTTTGGAGGCGATCTTGCGCGCGAGCGGCTCCTCGCCGAAGCGCCCGATGAGGTCGGCGAGATCGCGCTCGCTCGAGGTGGCCAGGACGTCCTCCGCCGACATGCCGGAGGTTGGGTCGAGGCGCATGTCGAGCGGCCCATCACGCATGAAGCTGAGGCCTCGCTCAGGGTCATCGACCTGGGTCGACGCGAAGCCGAGATCCGCCAACACGAGGTCGGCACGGAGCCCGATGGCCTCGAGCTCCCGCCCGACCGAAACGAAGCTGCCATGGATCGCGATCGGCGTGATGCCGCTTTCCCTTGCCACCCGCGCGCTTGAATAGGCGAGGTTGTTGCGGTCGAGATCGAACAGAACGACGCGCCCGCCCGGTGCAATGCGTGAAGCGACCGCTGCTGCGTGACCACCCCTTCCTGCAGTCAAATCGACGTATACATGCCCCACTGCCGGACTCAGGACCCTTATTGATTCATCAAAAAGCACGGGTATGTGACCGGCGTTGGTGCCATCCATGAGTCGTATATACCGATTATGGCTTCGGCTGTGTCGCCGCTGGAGTAGCGTTCGGCACTGGATCGGCCTGCGCCGCTGGAGTGGGCTCGACAGGCACCAAACCGGTCTGGCTCGCCCAGCGGCTTCGCAGCGCCACCTTCAGGGCGACCGCGCCGATCGCGCCGAAGAGCACGATGGACACGGAGTAGAGGATGCGTAGCCGGACGATCTGCTCGATCGCGAGCGCGCCGAGCACGACGCCGAGGATCCCGAAGGCGATCGAGATCCCGTACAGGACGACCACGGCCCGCTTCACGCCGCCCACCGCTCGCTTCACGATGTGATGGATGTGATTGGCATCGGCGGTCGACATCGGAACGCCCGCCAGCTTTCGGCGCAGGATGGCAAGCGCGGTATCCATGATCGGCAGCGAGAAGATGATCAGCCCCGCAAACACGAGGTGGGTGTCGCCGCGCTCGCCGAGCAGCAGGATCGACACGACGATGAGGTAGCCGATCAGGAGGCTTCCGCAGTCGCCGAGGAAGATGATGGCGGGATTGAAGTTCCACGGGAGGAATCCCAGCACCGCCCCGAGGAGCGCAAGGCACAGCACGATCCGAACGCCAGCCAGCGACTCGAAGGGATCTGCGATCTGCATCCCTGCGGCCATCAACAAGCTGATGGCAAGAAGGCCCGTCGCCATGATCGCCGCCGTTCCTGAGCAGAGGCCGTCTAGGCCATCGATCAGGTTCATGGCATTGCATCCGCCGAGGACGAAGATGGCGATGATCGCGGTACCCGACCAGTAGAAGACGTCGCCGGATTGGAGCGCCAGCGGTCCAAGCGTCAATAGCACGGTCTGCGGCTCGCCAAAGACAGGCGCGAGCACCCCTTCGGCGACCCGCGTACCGATGTCCTGCACCGCGAGCGCGGCGGCCGCGACCAACTGGCCGGCGATCTTCAGACGCGGGTCCCAGCCCCATGCATCGTCGGCCAGGCCAGTGAAGGTGATCGCGACGATGCCGATCACGATCGATAGCGGCACGGGGCCGAGCGTGCCGCCAGGACCATCGATGATGGCGTAGCTGTACGCGATCGCCGCCATGACACCGAGGAAGACGGCAAACCCGCCGAGGTACGCGATGGGATACTTGTGCTGCTTGCGTGCCTCGTTCGGCTTGTCGACGATCTCCATCTCGATCGCGAGCTTGCGAACGAAGGGCGTCGCGATCAGCGTGACGAGGAACGCGATGATGAACACGCCCGCGTAGCCGTTGAGGTACTCGAGCGCACCGAAGCTCACGGTGCCAAGGAGGCCTCCATCGTCGGCCGCCTTGATCGGATCCGTCGAGATGGGCAGCGATGGCAGTGGAATGCTCACCGCTGGCGACTGAGCTTGGTCTAGCACGTCGCACCCCCGGTCAGGACCGCGGCGGAGGCACGGCGCTGCTCATCGGCGATGTCGCGGATGGTCTGCTCGAGGGAGATGCGTGGCGCGAAGCCGATCGCTTCGCGGATCCGTGCGAGGTCGGGCTGACGCACCATGAGGTCGTCGAAGCCGACCGCGAAGGCCTGCTCGTACGGAATCATGCGGATGCCGCTCCGCGATCCGAGCGTACGGATGACCAGTCGCGCGAGGTCCAGGATCGTGATTGGCTCCTCGCGTCCGAGGTTGAACACGCACCCACGGCACGCGGGTCGTGCGAGCAGCGTCGGAAGCGCAGACACCACATCGCGCACATCGCAGAAGCAGCGCGACTGGGTACCGTCGCCATGCACCTCGAGGTCGACTCCGGCGAGCGCTGCCTGCACGAAGCGCGGCAGGACCATGCCGTAGTCGCCGATCTGCCTCGGCCCCACGGTGTTGAAGAAGCGCACGATCACCGCCGGCAGCCCATGCTCGCGGTGATACGCAAGCGCCAGATACTCGTCGATCGCCTTCGAGCAGGCGTAGCACCAGCGGCTGTACGCGGTCGAGCCGTAGAGGACGTCGTCGTCCTCGCGCATCGGCACGCGAACGCCCTTGCCGTAGACCTCGCTTGTCGACGCCACGAGGATCGGCAGGGATCGCGACGCCGCGAACCGCAGCACGGCGCTTGCCTCGGTGATATTGGTCTCGATGGTGTGGATCGGCTTCTCAACCACCAGGCGCACGCCCACTGCCGCGGCGAGGTGGTAGATGCAGTCGAAATCACCAGCCTCAAGCGCAGGCACGACCTCGGACGCGTGGCCCTCGATGACTCGGTAACGCTCCCGGCGCGCGGGGCTCGACCCGACGATGAGTGGGTTCTCGCGACGCCCCGTCGAGAAGTTGTCCACGACCGTGACCGCGTGGCCTTGGTCGAGCAGCAGCTCGGAAAGGTGCGAGCCGATGAAGCCCGCCCCTCCCGTGATCAACACGCGAAGTGGTCGCGAATCCGGGAGATGGTTCGGATTGCTGGTCACGTCTTCGGCCACGGCCAGCGGCCGTCATTTCCCTGCGTAGCCCGCCATCGCCTCGTAGTTCTTGCGGAGATAGCCGCCAGCAGTGTTCTTCGGGCGATTCAGCACCGCTCCGATGAACTGCGCGCGCGTATCCGAGAGCTGGTTGACCACGCGCGCCACAAGGCCGCGCTGCTCCTGGAAGGCACGGACCACGAGCAGCGTGCCGTCGACCTTGTTGGCGACCGCGAGCGCATCGCCTGCGACCACGACCGGCGGCACGTCGATGAGCACGATGTCGTAGCGCGACGATGCATCCTGGATGAATGCGTCGAGCTTGGGAGTATTCAGCAGCTCGAAGACGCGGGCGTCGGGCGTACCCGCCGAGACGATGTCGACGTTGCCTCCGGCCGGACGAATTGCATCGGCCACGCCAGCGCTGCCGCGAAGGATGTCCCCGAGACCGATCGCATCAGGCTCGGTTCCCATCGCCGCAGCGAGATGGCTGCGGCGGAAGTTCGCATCGACGACCAGCACCTTGCGTCCGCTTGCTGCGATCGAATCGGCGAGGTTCGAGATGAGGCTCGTCGCGCCTGCAGACGGCAAGCCCGAGACCACGGCGAGCGATTTGACACCACCTTGCGCGCATGTCTTGAGGACCTGGCCGCTCATCTGCCGGCAGAGTTCGGCAGCGACCGACTTGGGTGCGTCGCGGACCACGCGCTCGATCTGCTTGGGTCCGAGTGGATCTTCCGCCAGGTCGGGCACCGAGCCGAGGAGACGAAGCCCAGGAATCGCGGTCAGGTCGGTCGCGTAGCGGACGCGGGTATCGAGCGTCTCGCGGACGAAGATGAAGCCGACGAACCCGAGCAGCGCGAGCACGCCGCCGGCGGGGATCATGTACTTGAACTGCGGGAAGCTCTTCTCGCGCGGAGTCTGTGCACGCTTGGCGACAGAGACGGCGCGGGCGTCGTCGCGGGCCTTGAGCTGGTCGAGGTTCGCGAGCACCTCGAGCTGCTTCGCGCGCGCCTCCAGCAGGCGCTCGCGGCGCTCCTTGAGCTCGTCGACGGTGGCGAGGTTCGCGGTGAAGTCCTTCAGGCGCACGCTCTGGGTGGCGAGATCCTTCTCAAACTTCTCGAGAAGCCCCGTGTAGCTCTCGGTCTGGTCGGCGTAGGTCTTGAAGTCCGCGTTCAGGTTGCGCTTCAGGATCTGGTTGAGGAGCACTTCGCTCTCGAGCTCGGCAGCGCGCACCTGGCTGTCCATCGACTTGACAGCGGAGTGGTCGGCACCGAACTTCTTGCGGTATGCCTCTAGGGCGACGCGCACTTCCTGGACGGTCTGCTTGGCGCGCTGGACCACCGGATCTTCCTCGGCCGTGCGAATGTCATCAGGCGACGGCTCAAGACGACCCTGCATCTTGGCCTCGGTCTGCGACTTCTTGCTCTGCGCGAGAGTCAGGAGCGACTTGGTCTCGCCGACGCGGCGCGCGGTGTCCTCGACGGCGAGGAGCATCTCGTTGCGCTCCTCATTGGTCGAGGTCATGTTGCGGTCGGTCACGAATTTTGCGATTTCCTTGCCGAGACTGGAGAGCTGGGCATCGAGATCATTGAGCTGCTTGGCGAAGGTCTGGCGGTTCGCCTCGAACTTGGCGTCGTCGGCGGCGCGCTTGGTCGCGATGTAGGTATCGGCGATGCGGTTGAGGACGACCGGCACGTCCGCTGCGACGTGGGTCGACCACGACAGCTGGACGTAGTTCGTGCGCCGGCGATGGCCAGCAGAAAGCTCCTCCTCAAGGTCATCGACAGCATCCTCAGGGACGAAGCGCCCGGAGTCGTCGAGGTACCACTCGCTCCACTTGGTCTGCTCGATATCTCGGTGATTCATCGCCTTGAGGAGCAGCTCGCGCGAGAGGATACGAGCGGCCTCGGTCTGTCCCACGCGCTCGACCGACTCCTCGGTGCGATCATCGCGGGCGATGACGTCGGTACTCTCCTCGGGCGACACCTGGAGCTCGAAGAGCACGGTGTCGCTGTAGAGCGGGTAGACGAAGTCGCAGACGACGGTCGCAACAGCGCCGAAGACGAGCCCTGCGGCGACGGATGCGCCGATCTTCCATGAGTTCTGACGCAACACGCGGATCGGATCGATCTGGGCTGCAGCGGCGGGCTGGCCTTGCCTCGGGCGCGCCGATGGGGTCCTTGGATCGACGGGGGACTTGGATGATGCGATGCTCATGGCTGTTCTCGGAATCGTTCTATCGGGACAATGCCCATCTCACTTGAGGTCACTTCATGCGCGCAAGCAATTGCTCGAGCGAGGCTTTCGTCGGCGGATCGGGGTTCATCTCACCCGCGCGCCGCGCAGCATCCTTCGCTTGATCAATGCGGCCGAGCTCGAAGAGCGCCATCGCCCGGTGCAGCTGAACAGGCGCGCTGTCACCCAGCTTTGCAGCTCGGTCCGCGTAATCGAGACCCTCTTCGTACTTCTTCGCAGTGATGAGGACGAAAGCGAGGGTATCGAGGTACTCGGCTCGCGTCGGCTGGATCTGTACAGCGAGTCGCGCGGGCTCAATGGCCCGATCCGCGTCCTTGAGGCATTCGACGCAGAGGTACGCGTAGTTGTTGAGGACAGCGTGGTTGTTGGGTGAGTACTGAAGCGCGCGCTGGAACGTCTGCACGGCCTTCTCGCATTGACCTGCCAGGTAGTAGCTGGTGCCGAGGCGGTCGTAGAGGATCGACGCGAACTCCGGCATCTTCGAGTAGTCGCGCTCGGCCACCGGCTCGAGGTACGCGATGACCTTGGCCGGTCCACCCGAGTCGTTTCCGAGGGCGAGGAACGACAGGTAGTCCCAGCCCACGGGCGTCGGATCTCCGCCCGAGACATCCTTCACGAGCGTCTCTGCCTCGTTGAGGAGGCCAGGCGCGAAGATCAGGCGGATCGCGCCGTACCAATCCTGCATCGGCTTGGCATCCCCGGCATCGAAGGCACGCTTCACCACCTGGAACGACTCGCGAAGGGTAGCGACGCCGTCGCCCTTCTCGCCGAGCGCGACGAGCGCTGCGCCGAGGAAGCCACGCGCGACGGCATCGTCGCGGACCAGGTCACCTCGTGCTCGGCACGCCTCGATCGCGCCACGGAAGTCGCGCGCACGGATGAGCGCATCGCACTGGCGATAGAAGGTCGCGGGGTCTGGGAAGAGCTTGTCCGCGCGACCGTAGGACAGCGCGGCTTCGGCAAGCTTGCCGCGGCGGGCGAGCAGATCACCGAGCGTGTAGTGCCAGTTCGGCTCGCCAGGGGCGTAGCCGATCGCCTGGCGAAGCACCTCTTCGGCGCGGTCGAACTGACCATTGGTGTAGAGAAGGTCGACGAGACGCCGACGCGCGTCGACGGAGGTCGGCAGGATCCGGAGGAAGCGCTCGAGCTCCGCGGCAGCTCCGGTCACATCGCCGAGCGACACGAGGACCTCGGATCGCGCAGCGCACGCGGGATAGAACGTTGCTCCGATCGAGGTCGCGCGATCGGCTGCGGCGAGCGCCTCCTGGCCACGCGTGCGGTCGCCCGTAAGTTCGAAAAGCTTTCGCTTGAGCATCGCATCCTGGATGAAGGGCTGCGGAATGGCAGGCGCGAGCTGCTTGGCGCGCTGGTACGGCGCGAGTGCGGACTCGAAGGCAGCGCGGGCACCATTGGTGTCGCTTCGCATGCGCAGCTCGTCGCCAAGCGCAACGCTGATGGCTCCGTCGAGCAACTCCTCACCGAGTTCGCGCTGTCCCGTCCCGACGCTCGCATCGAAGATCTTGCGCGCATCCGCCGGACGGTTAAGCCGCAGCAGGCACTCCGCCTGCCGCATCTTCATGCCGCGCGACGAATCGGCCTGGACCAGCGGCTCAAGGTACTCGTATGCGAGCTTGAAGCGCTCGATCCCCATCAGCATGTCGACGATCGTTCGGGTCGCATCGCGGGTCGCGGGGTCCTCGCGCTTGATCGCCTCACCGAATGAAGCGCGCGCACGGTCCTCAGCCGCCATGTACACCTGAAGCTGCCCGAGCACAATCCAGCCGCGCCAGCCGGCGGCGTTGCCACCAGCCTCGACGGCCGTGCGAAGCACGGTCTCGGCAGCATCCATCTGACCGAGCATGCGCAGCATGCCGGAGTAGCTGCTGGCCGCATCGACGTTGCTCGGCTCGCGCACGAGGATCTCCTTGAAGATCACCTCGGCGCGCTCGCGCCACTCTGCGCGGATGCGGTCGACTTCCTTGTTCCGACTCACGGTATCAAGGGCATTCCACTGATTCTCGGTGTAGACCTGGCGTCCGTTCTCGCTGACGATGTCCTCGCGATCGGGCGCGGACACGGCGAGCATCGAGGCGAGCGCCACGGCATTCGGCGTGTCCATGGGCGCGATGCGGTAGCGGCCATCGCGCATGCGCTGTGCAAGACGACGGTCACCGACCTGCTGCTCGAGCGCGAGCCAGGTGTTTCCCACCTCATCATCGAAGCCGGCAAGAGAGCGCGCCTGGCGCAGCACCTCGAGCGCACGCGCCGGGTTGCCCGAGCGCACCAGCGCGCCCACGAGCAGCCGCACCGTCGACATATCCGACGGACGGCGCTTGTACGACTC
>Ga0315906_10010589_pt1 | contig 10822 bp, 21 predicted proteins | sample LakEriMetagenome_4_FD_203526 | JGI IMG/M metagenome (GOLD analysis project Ga0315906, IMG submission 203526) | Freshwater fungal communities from buoy surface, Lake Erie, Ohio, United States - Buoy 2 MA122 | ecosystem: Environmental > Aquatic > Freshwater > Lake > Lake biofilm | place: USA...
GGCTACAGAGAAAAAGTTTCTTTTGCATCTGTAGCCTCTCATATCTGAGAGCCTTTCTCGCTTTTGATTGTAGCGTCTCACTTTTGCAACTGTCAATCTCAAATCTGATATGCCAATCTTGCGGATTCTCAATCCTGCTCTGTCGTTCTCAGTTCTGAGACTCTCATCGGTGCATTTTCTCATTCGTGACCTCTCACTCCTGCAATCGGTCTCTCACGCTTGCGAATCATGCCCTATCGAGCCTCTCATTCTCATTCGTGCGTGAGAATCGGCTTCTCAAATCTGAGACGTCTCAATAATAAGAGTCTATTATCGGCATTGCTACGCTCTATTTTTTCCTATCGCGTGGCACGGCTTTTGAATAGCGTAGCACTAGCACCGCTCCCGGCTTGCTCGCTATCACCACGCCTTTCCGCCTGCTTGTCGGCGTAGCTACATGCGCGACGCTGCCTAGTGTCGGCACGCTTATCGGCCAGCTATACCATGCAGCAATCATATCTTGCGCTTATTACAGCCGCAGGACGTGACGGGGTGAACCTTTGCTGTCAAGTTGCTGCCTCTCACATGCGACTCCGCCCCGCAATCGCATAGGCAGCGCCATACGGTGTTCTTGCCATCCTTTCCAGAGGGTGAAATGGCGGTCAATAGGCCGAATCTACGGCCAGAAAGCATCTTGGTTCGTTCGTGCATGGCTGGCATTGTAGCGACTCGCGCTGCGTTGGCAAGGGGATTTAGCTACCTAGCGATTTCCTGTAAAAATAAGCCGGGAGGGCTGCTTTCAGCAACTAGCCTGCTTTCCCTTGTCTAAAAGATTCCTTGCCTATGGTATGCGCGCCCCTAGTCAGCCCTTGCTATCGCATGGCAACGCCTATTGCGTGCATAAGCAGCCGCATAGCCTGTATCGCGCCTGATAAGCGCGTGCATAGCCTATCGCTAGCATATCGGCGCGTCTTTGCCTGCGATGCGCTTGCTTTGCGCTGAGTCGTGGCGGAACGAGGCCGGAAATGCGCCTGCTTTGCGGTTTGGCGTGTCAACGTAGCGGAACGCGCTGAAAAGGCCGTGGCGGGGCTGCTAGAGGCCTTTGCGGGGCTGTCTAGGCGCGGGTGAAGTTGCGTGCGGCCATGTCAACCAGCTCGGCGTGCTCTTGCGCGTAGCCGGGGCAGCGTTTGAGCAGCCAGAGGTGGCACGCGATGCGGATGTCGTCGCAGCTCTCGCCGTGGCGTTTGCTCGAGACGGCGTCGCGCTCCTTCCATCGGGAGCGGTAGTTGAGGTGCGTGTTGGCGGAGTGGGTGCGGTTTCTCATAAGGAGTGCTTGGCTAAGATGTTGCTGATACGCGCGTGAATGGCCTTCTCCGCGTGGTCGAGCGGGATGTGCACCAGCCGCACATCCAGCGACAGTATCGGCCCGAGGCGCTCTATTACGCCCTCCAGCCGCTTCACGCGCGCGCGCAGATGCTCGTTGTTGTCAATTTCGGCGTGAGCGGCCTGCTCGAAGATGTTCCTTTCCTGCTCGAGCAGGTCGATGCGTTGTTCTAATGTCATTTGGTTTGTTTGGTGTGTTTGGTGTGTTTCGGGTTAGCGGCCTTGTGCGGCGTCGGCGATGAGCACGCAGTCTGGCAAATATTGCCACCACTGCACAGGGACGGAGCCGAATGCCGCCGGATTGTCGTGCCAGCAGCCCGTGCGCGTGCTATACCATACGAGCACTGGCCGGTTGCCCACCACGCCAATGACGGTCAGCGGCAGCGTCGGGGGATTGGTGCCGGGGTTCCAAGGGTTTACTGTTTTAGACATGAGATTATCGGTCTTGTGCGGAATCGGCAGCGTCCTCGTCCGCTGCCATGCCGGCGTGTCGGTGATATCAGCCCCGCACGCGAGGCAGATGCCTTGGTCGTGCTCCTCATGGTCGCACTCCTGCTGCTCGCGGTAGAGCCGCGCAGCCTCAGCGCCGGAGCATGTGGGGCAGTCAGGGGCTCCGCAGTCGCGCAGGCGGCAGCCACGCATCGGTCGCGTCAAGTGCGTGCTCACGCTGCCATCCTCTCATCGCGGATTTCCCAAATCGTCTTGCCGAGAACTTTAACCGCAGCGCGGTTCAGAAGCTCCACGCCCATTTCCGTCATGATGTCGAAAGGGCCAAGCTTGGAATTGAGTTCCGCCTTCACCGCGGCGGTCACTTCCTTCACCGCGGACGCCTTGCGATTGGCTTCATCGGCGCGGGCTGCCGCGGCAGCTTGCTTTTTGGCACGGGCAGCAAGGTCAACCATTTGGAATCCGGTTCCGCGGCATCCATAGCAAACGGTTCCGTCTTTCGCATTGAAGGCATATTTTCCGCTTCCGCCGCAGCGGGTGCAAGTGCATTTGGTCGTTGTCATGGGGTCGAATCTAGCGGGCCTCGTCCGCACGTCAAATGTTTTTTATTTTTATTTTTGTGGGGTGGTTTTCACGGCCACGGCTCCCAGAACTCCATCGCCTCCACCGCGCGCAGCAACTCGGCAAACCCGGCGATGATTTCGTCGTGCGTGAGTCGGCGCGGGAGGTCGGGGAACATGTCGAGTTGCGTCATTTTCGTTTTCGGTTGAAAGATTTTCCGCTGGCCTGCTCCGGCTCATGCGCCAACGGATGCCACTCGAATGTTTCGCCGTTGAATACGACGGGCACCGCCACTCCGGTCTTGCCCTGCCGCTGTCGCAGCCGTAGCAGCCGCGCGCCGGGTTCATCCTCGCACATCTCGATGGTCACTTGCACGGTGGCATCCATGCCGATGGCACGGCACTCGCGAAGCTCCCCGTCGTCGTTCAGTTGCGCCAACGCAATGACGGCCAAGCCCTCGTCCTTTGCCATGCGTCGCAGCGCCTTTGAGACGATGGCGATTTCCTGCTCGCGCCGGTCTGCACTTCCCGCGCCCTCGGTCAGTTGGAGGTAGTCCACGACGACAACGGCGAGGTCGGGCTGAATGGCCTTCACCTGCCGCACGTAGGAGCGGATGCCCGCGAGGTCATACACGTCATCCCTGAAAAATATCGGCGCGAGCGCGAGGTTGTTTGCGGCGGCTGTCAGCTTGGGGAAATCCATTTCGTGCATCGTTCCATCCCGCATCCGGCTCGCGCTCACCTTGCCCTCGGTCGCGAGCATCGCCTCCACCGTGTCGTCACTGCTCATTTCCAGCCCGAAGACGAGCACCGGCTTCGCTTGGTCGAGCGCCACGGCGCGGACGATGTAGCGGACAAGGGCTGATTTGCCGCCCTTTGTTGGGCCTGCAATCACCCAGTAGCCCCCCTTGCGGATGCCACCGGTTTCCTCGTCCAGTCGCACGATTCCCGTGGATAAACCGGCCATTTTCGTGCCATCGGTGCGGCTGTTGAGGTTTCCGAGCACGCTCATCACGATTTCCCGCGTGCTTTGGATGCGCGCCTTGTCCCGCCCCGCCGCGATGCTGGAAATCTCGGCTTCGATGGCTGCGAGCACGGTGCCGGTCGGTTCCGTGGTCAGTTGCTTGTAGGCTGCTTTGAGCGCGAGGGCGAGGCGGCGTTTGGCATGGCCTTCCTTCACGATCTCCGCGTAATGCGGGAGCGTGACGGGTTGCGCGGCTCCTTCGATGGCCGTTTGCAGCGTCGCAGCGCCGCCTAGCGCGTCAAGACGGTCGCCAAGGGCAGTGGCGATGCCCACGAAGCCTCCCGGAGCCTTCGCGAGCCATGCCGTCGCGATGGCGGTGAAGATGGCCGAGGGGATTTCGTGACTGAACGTGTCGGCCCTGATTCCGGCTTCCGTCAAGAACGGGAGCGATTCGTCCGGCCATTGCAGCGCGCAGCCTAGGATTGCGGTTTCTTCGAGTGTCATTGCATGAGCCTTTTTCCGCCTTGAGTGTCGAATGGGCGTGCCAGCGGCGTGAATCCCGGCACCGGCTGGCGGTAGAAGGCTTCGAGCGGCGATTGCCCGTTGGCTACGCCCTCATCGCGCTGGTCGTAGTATTTCTGGAAGTTCGATGCGCGGAAAAGAGTCGAGGGCACAAGATGCGCGGACATTTTCGGATCGTTCTTCCAGAGCTTGACCTGTCGGCGAAGCATCTTCTCGCATTCCTCCGGCTCGATTCCCGGCTCGTTTAGCCGTGCGATGATCGGGTTCAGGTGCGAGTCAACCGGCGTGAACTTCTTCCCGGTCAATTCGTTCAGAGCTTCCAGCAGCAGCTTTGCGTTGTCGCGGGTTGCGGCTCTGTCTTCCTCCAGTTCCTCGCGAGCTTGTCGCGCTTTCGCGACGGATTCTTCCCCCCTTGCATCCCCCTCTTGATCCTCGTCCCTTTCCTTGTCCTTGTCTTGATCCTTTTCCTTGAGGGTATTCATACCCTTTGGATACCCTTTGGATGCTCTTTGGATTCCGTGCTTATTCAGCAGCCGTATCACCGCAGCGTGAGGTTTGCATTCCTCACTCAACTCCCCGCATTGGAAGTTCACGAACTTTTTAAGGTGCCATTTTCCAGACTTTAAGACTTCCAGCCTTTCCCCAAGGGACTCGCGCACTTTCTCCCACGGAATTTCCATGCCAATGGAAAAGTTGGCAAGCTCCATGTCGGCATCCCATACGCCCGCGTTGTCGCAGTTGTCCACGATGAACAGGAACGCCAGCTTTGCGCCTGCGGATAGCTTTCTAAACCAAGGGTCGCGCCATTTATCGGTGTCAGTGAATCGCTTCATAATACAAAAAAGCGCGAGCCGATGCACTCCCTGAAAATCGCGCCATGAAGAACGCAGGAATGCACCGGCTCGCGCCGTTTATGTTTAGGTTGTGTCATGTTTTTCTCGCCGTTTTCAGTCGGCACGGTCTCTCTACCGCATCCCCGCGCCCGTTGCAAGCGCAATCTCGCGCGTGCTCATTTCCGGTTCATTTCCGCGCGCGTCTCTTATGCGCGGGCGAAAAGGGGCGTTACGTTTCCGGGTCATACCGGGATAAGCTCCTGCTCCATGTGGTTCTCGACTTCGGCCAAGTTGCGCACGGCTTGGTTGTAGTATGCGGTTTTCAACTCAGCGCCCATTCCCTTGCGTCCGTTTAATACGGCACCATAGACTTCGCTGCCAACGCCCATGAATGGCGTGAACACTACCTCGCCGGGGTTGCTCCAAAGCGTCAATGCGCGCTCGATAACGTCGAGTTGAAGCGGGCAAAGATGCTTCTCATCGTCGGCCTCGCGCGCGGTCTTGGCGTTCAGCGTGTTTGTTTGGCGAATGTCCATCCATACCGGCGAGGCGTATGCGCGCCAGATGTTGTGCGAGCGTTTGATTCCATCGGCACGCGGCATTTCGTCGCTGCCAGCGTAGCTTTCCAGCCCTTCGGGATGCGTGACGGGAATCGTATTCTCGCCAGCGTTTCGGAATGCCAGCAAGTAATCCGGCAGTCCTGCGCGGCTGCGCGTGCTGTCCTTCTGGAGTTGCTTGTGCATCAGGCCGAGAGCCTTTGTGCGGGTAGCTTCGATAAGCGGGTCTTTCCAGATTGTATGCCGGGAGTGATAAACGAATCCGTGCTTTTGAAATAGCCGAATGATGTCGCCGGAGAAGTCCTTTATGCCGATGAATCCGTCCCGCTCTTTCATTGCGGGAATGTCCATGCAATGCACCGCACAGTTGCGGCCCGGCTTGATGATGCGCGCCAGTTGCTCCACGACGAATCCGAAATGCACGAAAAACTCATCGTAGTTTTTGCAATTCCCCAAATCCATCGGGCTATCCGAGTAGCAGTAAAGGTCTGCGAACGGCGGAGAGAAAACGGAAAAGTGGACAGATTCATCAGGCAAGTCGCGCATCACTTCGATGCAGTCGCCGTTGTAGATTGCGTATTTGGGTTTGATGGTTTGGTTTAGGATAGCCATGATGGTGTGTTTAGTTGGGTTGTGTGCGGTTTGTGTTTTTCGATTTTGATTTCGTGATTCAATAGCTCAACCATCTTAGCGAACATCGCATCCGCTTGGTCTGATTTGCGCTTCATGTTGTTGAGCACTCCCGATTCACCTGAGCTTGAAATCACGTCAATGCGAACGGGCTGCTTTTGCCCAAAGCGCCACGAACGGCGGATTGACTGATACCATTGCTCGAATGAATGCGACGGAAAAAAGGTTTGATGCGCGCAGTGTTGAAAGTTCAATCCCATGCCAGCGATGCTAGGCTTTGTGACAATGACTCGGATTTTCCCTGCGCAAAAAGCCTCGAATGTTTCCTCTTTGTATTCGTCTGAATCGGCTCCGCAAACTTCCACGGCATCCGGTATCAGCTTGGAAATCAGATTGCCTTCCTCGTTCAGATGGCACCACGCAAGCGCGGGCTTGTCTGTCGCGGTGATTAGACTCGCGGCCATTTCGCAGCGTTCGTTGATCGTCCTTCGGCGCTCTTTGCGCTGCTCATCCAATCCGACCGCTGGCATGTCGAAAAGGAAATCAGGGTTAGGTGCCGACGCCGTCACGATGTGCTCGATTGTCGTGAGCTTGGGCAGGATGTAATCCTCGCCGGGGAATCCAATGTCCTCAGGTCGGCGAACGGCTCGCGCCCAAGTGCATATCCACTGCCAGAATGCGCCCTTTGCTGCGTGCTTTTTGAGACGCCATTTAGACGTGTCGCCGCCGTCATGATTGAAAAAGTGCGCCATCATTTCCACTCGGCGCAATTCCCCAAGCGCCTCGCTGGAAGTGCCAAGCTCGATGTAGTCATTCGGCGCGGCTGTCGCAGTGCAAAGCAACCGATACGGGAGCTTGCGCATGAAGTCCGTCACCTGTCCTTTGATTGCGCCGTCAAAGTTCTTGAGGATGGACGATTCATCGCACACGACTCCGCCGAATTGCTGCCAGTCGAATTTGTGAAGCTGCTGATAGTTTGTGACGGTGATAGGCGCGGCAACCGTGCCGTCGCGAGATTGCTTCGCTTCGATGCCAAACTTCGCGGCCTCGCGGATGGTCTGCGCCCCCACGGATAGCGGCGTGAGGATGAGGACGGGCTTGCACGTCTTTTCCACCACGTTCTGCGCCCAAACTAGCTGCATCGGAGTCTTGCCAAGTCCGCAGTCTGCGAAGATGGCTGCGCGGCCTTTCTCGATTGCCCATGTAATCAGCGCCCGCTGGAACGGGAACAGAAAGTCCGGCATGAAAAGCGGCGCAAATCCGCTTTGGTTTCCGAGATGCGTTTTGCGTTCGAGGAAAACGCGATAGTCTGTGTTGGCTTTAGTGGTTGTCATAAAGTTACTCCTGCAAGATAGCCCGCACGCGGGCGATGAGTTGCTCCTTGAATTCGCTGTCCGTGGTCACGATGTCGCGCACGTTGCGGATGCGCTGGCGGGCGAAGCATAGGTCAGACTGGTGCGTGGTGTGGTTGTCCGTGGCGTAGCTGCCGCAGACGTAGTGCGTGCGGCGCGTTGGCGGCGGCTCCTGGTGCCCGTCCGCAGCGGCTCCGCATGAAGGGCATGTGTTCATGGCCGTGCCTCCCGCACAATCGCGATGATTTTCCGCAGCCTTGGCAGATCAACTCCTGACGGGGTATGCGTTGAAAACACGTCCCTCAACTGGATCCATATCACTGCCATTTCTTTCTCGTCTGCGTATTCCTGTTCCGAAGCATACAGCCTCGTCCCAGCGGAGTATTCCGTGCGCTCGCGCCAGTTTTCTATGTGATATTCGCGTTCCATTGAATAAGGGCCGTCCAGCCTTACGGAGAAGTATTTCCGCCCGACTTTGGACACGGTTGCGGGCTTTAACACTTGCGGTACGTGACGCGCGTTATTTCCGATGTTAAGCGAAAACACCTGTTGTCCTAATGTTGGTTTTGGTTTCATGGTTTCGATTTGCGTTTCTTGGGTTCATCGGCAGGCCACGGTATTGCGTTGCGCTCGGCCAAAAATTGGCAGGCTTCGAGTTCGGTGTCGGCGTCGGCTACTTTGTTGCGGCGCATCAAATCGACCATTGAATACTCATGGGCAAGCTCGGTGAATGGCCGGCGTGTGCCGTCCTTCATCGTGATAGTCGCGAAGAAAGCCATCCACGGATAGCGATGACCGGCGCCTGCTAGCCGATGCGTTGCCACCGAGTTCTCGCGCTTGAATGTGGCGAGGGCCGTGCTCATTGCATGATGAGGCTCTCGGCGTGATTCAGCCGCTCCATTGCGGCGTCGCGCTCTGCGATGAGGCGCGCATTGACGGTGCGCAGGTCGCTGTTGATGCTCTGCATATCGTCGCAGTCCTGCTCGGCGGCGCGCAGGCTTTGGCGCGCGTTGTCGCGCTCGGCTGTGACGCTGCGAAGCTTGGCCATTGCTAGCGCGAGGTCGCGGGTTTGGTCTGCGACAAGACCGCGCAGGGTTGCGAATAGTTCGTCAATTTTTGTGCTCATTTCATTGCCTCCAGTTCCAGCTTTTCCAGCCGATCCTTGGCGTTGCGCATCGTCACTGTTGCGAATGCAATGGCGAGTCCAGTGTCGTCACCTTCGGATTCGATTCGCTCCAGCGTCTCGAATGCTTCGGCGTATGCGGTGCGTGCGCGCACAAGTTCCGGCGCGGGTGTTTCGGGAGTGTTCAATAGGTCAGGCTGTGTGTTCATTGTGTCAGTGTGTGAAAGTGTTTTCCCCGGCTTGCGTAAGTGCAGCCCGCGCAATTCTCCGTCATCGGTTTAATCTCCATGATTACCAGTGATTTCATCGAATCGCGTGCATGGCACGGGAAAGGGTTAGCTACTCAGTAGCGAAAGGGTTATCCGTGCGATACTCTAGCGAGAGGCACATGGGTTTGAAGTGCGCGTCCCATTCGGTGATAGGCGTCCACGTAGGCGTCGGCCTGCCGTGGCGTTCCTTTAGCTCGTATGCCCACACCGTCTCGCGCTCAGTAAAGGCGATGATGAACGGGAGCAACGCGGTCAGTTCATCGCGGCTAATCGGGTCTGCATAGCGCCGGTCGAGTTCGTCGAATGTAACGTCGCCGCGCGTCGCCTCGCGTGCGTCGTTTTCGGCGGCGCGTAGCTGCGAGGCGGTAACGCGCTCGTCACGGTCGCTGATGCTGTTGCGAAAGTCGGGCATGTCTTAAAGCTCCCACGGCGGCACCTGCGCCGCGCCTGCGAAGGGTGATTCCGGCTCTTGCTCCCCACCGGCAGGCACCGGCTCGGGGCGCACGGTGTCGCGCGGGTTGGTTTCTTCGGATGATTTTTCGGCGCTCATTTGTATTCGTCGCGGTGAAGCTCGATAAGGTTTGTCCTGATTGGTTTGATTTTGAATGTGTCGTCAAAAACTTTTCCGTCGTGCCTGCAATGGTATCCCGGCCTGACGCGCAACACGCCATCCTTTGCTAGCGCCACGCTAAACAGTGTCCGTCCATCATCGGCGATGATTTCAATTCCGCCGCTCGGCATGTCGTATTCTGTCATGTCGCCGTTCATGGTGGCGTGTGCGTCTCGGATTTTCATTGGTGTCGTCCGCGTCCGCCGCGCCCCGGCATTGCCGAGACGCGACGGGGTGGCGGGGCGGTGGTTAGATGTCATCTTCGCGGCTGGCCTGCGCGGGTTGCTTGTCTTTGCGCTTCACTTTGCCGGAGAGCACCGGGGCTTTTTCGGGAGCGTCCTGAGACTTTTTCCACAAGTCCACGAAATACTCCACGCCGCCGATATTCACGGTGCCGGTGTAGTCAGGATGCTTTTCGGTTTCCTTCTTAAGGTTTTTCCAGATGGAAATGCGGTTGGTGTTGTCGTAGTTCATAGGTCGTCGATTTCTGCGGTTTGTGTTGTTGGTTTGCGGAATTTATCCCCGGCGTGCTTCATCGGCACGTCGTCAGGCTCTTGTGCGCGCTGTGTGGGCTGTGCCGTGCGCTGCGTAGGACGGGCAACGGCGGCCTCGCCGTCGTCATCGGCGGGACACACGCCCACGATTGCTGCGAGGGCGTAGCGGCGTCCGTAGGTGATTGCGCTGCCTAGCCCCTGCGCGTCTGCCTTGGTGAGCGGCACTGCGAGCGTCGAGGAAACCCATTCGCCGGATGAGTGAGCGAGGATTGTCTCGATGATGGCGTGCGTAGGGTCGCTGCTGACAAGTTGGACGACTGAGAGGCCAGCGTTTGCCAGAGGCGCGCGGCAGGCATCCCACACGCTAGCGAGGTCTGCGTAGGCAGTGCGGAAGTGCGGGTTTGTGCTGTCCTTTTTCGCGCCGCCCATAGCTGATTGCGCTTTGACAAGGGCCGCTGCAAGAGCGGCGATGGTAGGTGATGTTGGCATTATTTGAGTAGGTCGGGTTGTGATTCGTCGGCTTCCGGTGCGCGGTAATACTCCACCGCAATGTCAGCCTCTAGTCGGCTGTGCGCCGTCACGATGAAATCGCGACCGCCGTAGCGGATGGCGTATTCCGTCGCGCCCTCCGCGTCGGCGCGGCATTGTATCGCGCGGCTGTTGATGCGTATGGGGTTCACTTGGCCTCCCTTGCGGCGAGCATGGCGTCGGCCATTTTGTAGCACGCGGATGAAATCTCGTTTGGGTCTGCCGCGCCCATGATTTCCACAGTCGTCAAGAACTGCCCAGCGAACCAGTCGCGCAGACTCATGCCGTCCTGTGCTGCGTTGCACGGGTTGCCCTGTGCGTCTAGTGGCTGGCAGGGAAACGCTGGCCCGCCGTCGTTGATTGGGTTGATCATGGTAGGCGACTCGCCCATTTCGGAGCGCACGAACTCCGCGAACATTTTCGATTCTTCGGGCGTCATGTTTCTCATCGTTATTTGCAGCGGAGGATGAGCCAGCCAACAACGGCGGCGGTGGCGACTAGCAGCGGCGCGAGGCGCATGGTGAGCGCCGCATTGCGGCGGCGGTTGGCGCGGCATTCCGCGCAGTTGCAT
>Ga0315906_10010593_pt1 | contig 10819 bp, 5 predicted proteins | sample LakEriMetagenome_4_FD_203526 | JGI IMG/M metagenome (GOLD analysis project Ga0315906, IMG submission 203526) | Freshwater fungal communities from buoy surface, Lake Erie, Ohio, United States - Buoy 2 MA122 | ecosystem: Environmental > Aquatic > Freshwater > Lake > Lake biofilm | place: USA: Lake...
AAAAGATAAAGAAGATAACAGCACTTACTTAGATATTATAACTAAAATATCTCCAGAGCTTTCAACAATCTATTCTGCAGCATCTAATGAAACAAACGTATTAAAAGGTGCGCAAATATTTAGAGATACAATTAAAGAAAAAGATTTTTTATCTCAATATCCAGACATTAGTCGTAATGCCAGAGATAAAATTAATACTTGGCTTGTTAAACAACAAATAGAATTACTACCAAAACTTTCATCAAAGATTACAGAAAACAGTATTAAAAAAACTGAAGTAACAAATGAAAATTATTTAACACAATTAAATATAAAACGATCAACCGTTACTAATCCTTATGAAGCTGCATTAGGTGATGCTGAATTTAATACAACTATTAACGATCCAGCATTTAAAAATATTTATGATGCAAAGGAATACGATAAAATTGTTAAAGATAAAAATTTACAATCTTTAAGATTTATTGTTGAAAATAATACTAAGCTAGATCCATTACTTACAATTAATAATGCTGAAACTATTGCAAATACTTTTGGAGAAAAAAGAGCTAGTTTAATTTTAGAAAATGCAAAAGCAAGATTAGTATCAGAGTCCACTAAAAAACTTGATCGAGAAAAATTTGAAACTCGTGCAACAATAGAGTCGCAAAATACTTATTTTGCCGAACTTTCAACTCGTATTAATAATGCTAATAAAAATCCTAATGACAAAGAAGCAATTGAAGCACGACCAGATTTAGATTTTATTTATGATCTTAAAAATAAAGGATCAATTAATTCAGCTCAATATGCACGACTTGTTCAAACTTATACTAGCAAAGAAGTTTTAACTGACGATCAATTTTTAAATGAACTAAATGTTCAAATTGCAGTTGCTGACAGCGTAGATAAGATTGATACCTTACAAGAGATTGTTAATGCCGATGTAACAATAATGAAACGATTAAAGGTAGATGATTTAGTTAAATTTAATGAAATATTAAATAAGTCAAAAGAAGATCGTAAAGGTTTTAGAGATTTCCAAAATTATTTAAAAATATTACAAGCTGATGTGGGTGATCCAACAGGTGTATTATTTGCATTTAATAAAGATGCAGGTGACGCAAAAACAAGAGCGGTCAGAGCAGCAGAGCGTTATAAGAGTTTTGTTTATGATGAGAAAATGAAACCTGAAGATGCTTATGTAGCAGCTATTAAAGATGAGCAAAAATTTATACCTAAAATTACTCAAATACCACAGCCAGAAAGATTTGCTCCAAGGTTTAAAGAATTTAATCAAGAAAATTATAAAGATAATTTTAAACAAATAAGAAAAGATTTAGCTGAAGAATATAAAACAGGAAAAATTAATTTTAAAACTTTAGACAGAGATCTTTCTCAATTAGATTTAATAGAAGATATTGCAGATATTAGTAAGGATAAAAATTTATTCTTTGGTTTTCAAGCTCCAAAAGATGACAAGTCAAAACCACAAGGCAGCATAAAACAAAATAAATCATTTTTACCTGGTCAATAATTTATGGAAGAAGAAAAAAATATAGGCGTTGGCAGTTTTAATATTATTGAAAGTCTTTATCAGCCAATTAAAGATCAAGAGAAATTATTTGGAGATCGCAAATATAATTTCTTTAAAGAAAATAATGTAGATCCTGCGGAGCTAATTGGAATTCAACGTGATCCAAATGCTACAGTTGTACAATTAAATAAAGATGATCCAAAAAATAAAGAAATAAACTTTGAATATGTAAAAGATGTTTATAATTTTGTTGCCGATCTACCAGATCAAGCTCTTTACCGATTAGTATTAGGTGGAATGAATGCAACAAAACTAGGAGTTAATTTACTTCCTGCATTTTCTCGTCTTTTAGGATCAGAGCCAGGAGAAGATCGTTTTGATGATATGTATAAATTTTCACAACAAGCAGATGAAAATATTAAAAATAAAATCACGATGTTTAAAGATATTTATGCAAGTGCTTTTAAAACAGAAAAAGGTAGAGATCCAAACAAAGCATCAGATTTTGCAAGTTATATAGCGCAAGATTATCCTTACTTTGCACCAATCTATTCAACACTTGATAAAATAGGATTACCTAAAACAATATCAGTTCCTTTATCTGTAGGTTTATCATCTGGCGTTGCCTTTGATCCAAAACAACAAACTGCAGATGGTCAAAGCGAAAGTAGTTTTTTCTTTGATAGTGCATCGATAAAAAGTTTAAAAGAATTCTTTGGTGCTTTACCAAATACACCAGAAGGTGAAGTATTTGATCGAGCTTACCAAGCATTTGAAACAACAGGTGTTGCAGCTGCAATTGGTCCAATTATTAATACAGCGTTATTTTTAAAAAGAAATGTACCAGCATTTAATAAAGCAATACCAGGAACAGCCGTTGCAACAGGATCTGCAACTGCCATCGGAGAGATTACAGATCAAACAATTTTAAATCCACAAGATGAAACAATGCAAAATCAAGAGCCAACAATTCTTGATAATGTAAGAAGTGGTATCGATCAATTTGGAAATAAATTAACAGAGATTGGCGGTGCAATAAAAAAGGAGTTTAGCGGATCGGCTATGGCTAATCCGCTGATAAAAAAAGGAGTTGATGAACTTGCACCAAAACTTGCTCCTGTTTTTAAATCAGCAGTCGTTGATGCAGTAGAGAAAATTCCAAATAAAGCTCCAGGCAATCAAATTCTTGGAACTATAAAAAATATTCAAGGCGTTACACAACAAGAAATGAAATGGATTGGACTAGATGATTTCTTAAAAGACAAACCATCAGTAACTAAACAAGAACTTTCAGATTTTATTCAAGCCAACAGACTTGATGTTAATGAAGTAATGTTGCCAAGAACAACATTTACAAAAAAAACAGACGAAGAATTAAAAAGTTGGTTTAAAGATCAAAATGGTGATTACGGAGAAAATGCTTATTATGCTTACCAAGATATTCAATATGCGCTAGCCGATAATGGTGGTGTTAGATTTGATGATGTTGCCTATAAAATTAAAAGAGGAACAGAAACTCAAGAATATAGATACAATACAAATGGCTTTTTAAATGATGCTGGATTGTGGGATGAGTTTTATGAAAATAGCGAACAGTTAAGTTATAATTTTTTTAAAACTAATTTACAAAATACATTCAGAATTACCGATATTATTTCAAAAAATAAAAATCTTGATACCGCAGGAAGTTTTGAACAAACAATGAGTTCTTTTTTAAAAGAAGAAGAAACTTTCAGATATTATCATAATACTCAAGATTTAAGTGCTTCAGAAATAAAAAATCTTTTGTTTAGTAAAGATGATTTGGCAAAACTTAAAAATTATTTAAAAAAAGATGGTTCTAAGGTTGTAACAGAAGAAATATTTATTGATGATATTAATTTAAAAAGATTACACAATGAATATCAAATTAGACTTAATGAAGATGATATAGAACAAAAATTTGAGATTGATTTTCAAACTATTGAAGATTTTGTTGGTGGAACATCACCTGCAAAATACGAACGATATACATTACCAGGCGGTGAAGATTATAAAGAATTAATATTTACCTTATCAAAAGGTGGTCAAAATGTTGGAGATAACTTTCCTTTACAACAAGGAGCTACTACCAAACAAACAGCAGATAAACTTGGTCTTGATACAAGTCCACACATGAATATTAAAGGTGAATTTGCTCATGTTAGATTTAAAGAAAGAGATATAGCAGGTCAAAAAACTCTAGCAGTTGAAGAATTACAGTCTGATATTTTTCAAGCAGTAAAACAAGAAAACAAAAGAACTATTAGACTTGCAAAGGAAAATACTAGTAACGCAATTAATATTGACCAGGCTGCTCGAAACTCATTCGAAAATGTAACTGAACAAGAGCTTTTACAAAAAGCTCAATCTGAAATTGACGATAAAACAATAAAAGATTTTCCATTTAAAAACAATTGGTATGAGTTAGCAACTAGAAGATTAATACGTTACGCAGCTGACAATAATTTTGAAGCTATTGCAATTCCTGAAGGAAGAGTAGCTGCAGCTCGTTATGGTAAAGTTGGAGGATTTGCTGACAATATAGAGATTAGCGTATTTAGAAATGATAGTTCACCAAACGCAAAACCAGAAAATTATGCGTTCACAGTTACTTATAATAAAGGTAGTAAAGAAATTGTAAAAAGAGTTTTGCGAGGCGATGCAATAGAAGAATTAAAAAAACAATTTCCAAAATCTTACGAAAATTTTAATTCTGATATTCTGGATATTTTAAATAATAAATATACTCAAGATGAATTAATAGAAAATTCTTTTAATTATAAACTATCTGAAAAGCAGTTTATTGGAGAAGGCAAAGGTAAGTTTGAATTATACGATCAAGCTATTCCAGCCTACATGAAAAAATATGCTAAAAAATGGAATGCTCCAATTACAACTGAACAAGTTAAGTTTAGAGAGCAAAACGAAACAATAAATTATACAGTATTAAAGATTACTCCTGAAATGAAACGATCAGTCCAGGACAAATCACAGCCTTTATTCAATATCGTATTACCAGCTTTGAGTGCTGGCGGTGGAGCAAAAGTTATATCGGATAATATGGAAAACAATACTATTTCTAATCCGACAAAAAATTAGTAAGAAATAAATATCCTCGCATATTTGTTTTTTTTCAAAACATAAATTTACAGAATGGCTATTAAAGTTGATAAAAAATTTGCTATTGATTTAGTTCAAGAAGCACAAAAAAAAATACAAGGCATTGTTGAACAAGGAAACAAGAAAGTTTTAAAACAACCTGTTACTCCAATTGGAGAGCCTAAAGTTGTAAGAGAAAAACAAGCTCCTTTAAAAGACAATGTAAAAGGTACTGAGGATTTAGATATTAAAATTAAAGTATCTAATGAAGATGCACAAAAGTCTATTGACGATTATGTTAAATTAAAAAGCACAGGTGCTACTAAAACTGTACTCGATGATTTTAATATTGATAAGTTTAATGACAAAGGTGATTTTCTTTTATTTATAGATCAGATTTCTAAGAAGTATTTTAAACAATTTGAAAATACTAAAGGTGGCGTTCGAACTAAAAAAGAAACGCAAGAGCTTGCAGATTTATTAGGTCAGGACCAGCAAAAGTTTATTGATAACTTTGTAAGACTTAGACCAGGCTCAACATTAAATGATGCACAAATATTAGCGGCTCGTGAAATATTTGTAGCAGGTCATAAAAAATTAAACACATTAGCTGAAGCTGCCGTTAATGGCGGACCAGATGCACTATTAGCTTACAAGCAACATTTTGCATTAATGGGTGAATATCAGCGAGTATTAAAAGGTGTACAAACTGAAACGGCAAGAGCATTAAATCAGTTTAAATATAAACCACGAGATACACAATTTACTAATCTTACTTTAGATGAATTAAATAAAATAAGATTACTAGAAGATCTTGGCGGAGAAGAACAAACTAGAATTTTAGCGCAGCAATACTTAAAAGGTAACAGAGCGCAACGAGTAGAAGCAGTTGATAATAGCAAAGGTTTATTAACAGCTACTTCTGAAGCAATTGGTGAAACATTTTTAAATGTTATTTTATCTAATCCTGTTTCACATATTAAAAACACCGCAGGCAATTATCTTACACAAGGCATTACTGCATTAGAAAGAAAAATTGCATCAAGATTTTTTAGATCTGAAGATGGTATCTCACCATTTGAAGATGTGGCTGCTGCTTATGGAAAGCAGATGGCACGAGAGGAAATGTGGTCTTTAATTGGCAAAACATTAAATACACCTAATTCAAGTGTCGTTGATAAAATTAAAAATATAAAAAATATTGAAATTCCAAATCAGCTCCAAGGTGATAAATTTGATACAGGAAATCTTGGTAAATTTACTGCTAGAAATTTTGGAATTGATAACGAAGGCGTTGGTAAGGCTGTAGATATTCTTGGTAAGATTGCAACATTAGATCGAATACCAACAAAACTTTTATCAGTAACAGATAATTATTTTAAGAACCTAGCATTTAGAGAAGAAATATATGCGCAAGCATATAGAGAAACAATGCAGGAAATACAAAAAGGAACTTTGAAATCTGATATTGAAACAGCTTCAACTTTTCTTGCAAATAGAATTGCAAATCCAAGTCAAGACGCAACGAAAGCAGCTTATGAAAATGCGCTGTATGTAACGTATCAAACAAAGTTAAAAAATAAGAATGATGTAATTTCTGATTTTGGAAATTTATTAATTAAATTTAAAAGTTCAGCACCTGGTGCAGATTTTATAACTAATTATTATTTACCATTTATTCAGACACCAACTAATATTTTAACTTTTACTTTAGAACGAACACCTGGATTTAATTATGTTTTTTTAAAAAAATATAGAGAAGATCTTGCAGCAGGTGGAGCAAGAGCTGATATGGCTAAAGCAAAGATGGCACTAGGTGCGATGTTCTATTCAACCTTTGCTACAATGGGTTATAATGGATTTACAGCAGGCTCAGATGTTGGATTAACTTCAAAAGGCAAAGGCATAACTAAAGAAGCATTAAACCTTCAAGGCAAAACAGTTCGTATTCCAACTGCTGACGGAGTTACACAATTTAATTACGGTGGCTTAGATCCAATATCACAAGGTATAGCCATGGCATCAGATCTTGGTAAAGTTATTCATACAATTTCAAATGAAGATAGTGAAGGATTTGAGCGTTACCTTGCTCGTGTTTTAGAATTTACAGCAGCTATTGGTGAAAACTTGGCAGATAGCTCTTATCTTTCAGGTGTTGGAAAATTTATGGATGATTACCAAAAGTTTTCTAATTATGATTTACAAAAATTTGCAAAAGTTTGGGGTGCTAATTATGCCTCATCATTTGTTCCAGCAATTGCAAGACCAGGAACAATATTCAATTGGTCTGGTGATGGTTATAAAAAATTAGCAGTTGATACAAGTGAGTATGTTCAAAAAAATTTATACGATGCTAATCTAAATACTAAGTATGATTTATTTGGAGATCCTGTAAATAAAACTAAAGGTTATCCTTTTGCTAGAAGTGAAATTAAATTAGATGCAATTCGTTCAGAATTTTTAAATGTAAATCCTGAAGTTACACCTGTTAAACAAACTAAAACTTTTACAGTTGGAGCTTATTCTGCAAATTTACCACTTGAAGCAGATGAGATTTCTTTTTTACAAAGAAGATCAGGTGAACTTACTAAACAACAATTAGAACAATTATTTAATACTTCGCAATATACAAATCTAAATAGAGCTGAAAAAGGAGCTGCTATTCAAAGAACAATTGAGATGTCTAGGAAAGTTGCAAATGATGAATTGTTTGCAGATCCAGGAGTACAGGACAGCGTGAAACCAAGAATTACAGAATTATTAGACAAAGACGCATTAGATAAAAATAAAGGTGATGTTTTACCTGAAAATTATTTTGAAAATATTATTAACCAGGCACAATAAATGACAATATCTACAACAACAATTAAAGATAGTTACACAGGCAACGGCTCAACTTCAGCCTTTACATATAATTTTAAGATTGCAGATGATGACGATATTCAAGTTATCATTCGTGCAGCTAATGGAACTGAAACTGTAAAAACTAAAACTACACATTATACAGTATCAGGAGTTGGCAATAATTCTGGAACCGTTACTTTTACAGCTGGTAATATTCCGACAGGAACACAAACAGTTATTTTAAGAAGATCAACTCCACAAACACAAGAGTTAGATTTAATTGAAAACGATCCACTACCTGCAAACAGTATTGAAACAGCTTATGATAAGTTAACTCAAATAAGCCAGGAGTTACAAGAGCAGATTGATCGATCAATAAAATTATCAAGAACTAATACAATTACTTCAACTGAATTTACAGTTGGATCTGTAGATCGTGCTAATAAAATTCTAGCCTTTGATGCAAACGGAGAAATTGCGGTTACTCAAGAGCTTGGAACTTACAGAGGTAATTGGGCTACAGCGACTTCTTATAATGGAAGAGATTTAGTTAAAGATACATCGAACAATAATATTTATATTGTTAATACGGCTCATACTTCTTCAGGAGCGCAGCCGTTAAGTTCAAATGCAAATACTGCTTATTATACTTTACTAGTTGATGCAGCGACTGCAACATCTTCAGCAACTGCAGCGGCAGCAAGTGCATCGGCAGCAGCAAGCTCTGCTTCAGCAGCTAGTACAAGTGCAACGAATGCAGCAGCTTCAGCTTCAACAGCAACTACTCAGGCAACTAACGCTTCTACTTCTGCATCTACAGCTTCTACACAAGCTGGTTTAGCAACAACAGCGGCAACCAATGCTGCAACAAGTGAAAGTAATGCAGGAACAAGCGCAACAGCAGCAGCAGCTTCTGCAAGTAGCGCATCTTCTTCAGCATCTACTGCAACTACTCAGGCAACTAACGCATCTAATTCTGCAACAAGTGCATCAGGTTCTGCAACAACTGCTACTACACAAGCAAGTGCAGCTTCTTCATCTGCAAGTGCTGCATCGACATCAGCAACAAATGCGGCTGCATCAGCTAGTACCGCAAGTACACAAGCAACGAATGCTGCAAGTTCTGCATCGGCTGCAAGTACATCAGCTAGTAATGCTTCAACATCCGCAAGTAATGCAGCAACAAGTGCAACAGCTGCACAAGCAGCTCAGTCTGCAGCAGAGGCGGTGTTTGATAATTTTGATGATAAATATTTAGGTGCTAAATCTGTTGAGCCAACTTTAGACAATGATAATAATGCTCTTACTGATGGCGCTCTTTATTACAATACAGTTTCAAATAGATTAAAAGTTTATGATCTTGCAACGACAGCATGGTTATTTGTTGCACCTTCAAGTGCAGATCAAAGCAGTATAAATACAGTTGCAACTAATATTGCATCGGTTCAGGATGTTTCAAATAATATTGGTTCAGTAAATGATTTCTCTGCTAGATACAGAGTAAGTGCAACAGCTCCTACTACAAGTTTAGATTTAGGAGATTTATATTTCGACACTACTTCAAACACAATGAAGGTGTACTCTAGTGGTGGATTTATAAATGCAGGTTCTTCAGTTAATGGTACAGCAGATAGATATAAATATACTGCAACAGCAAGTCAGACTACATTTTCAGGTGCAGACGATAACGCAAATACATTAGCTTACGATGCAGGATTTTTAGATGTTTATCTAAATGGAATTAAATTAGTTAATGGTTCAGACTTTACAGCATCTTCTGGTAATTCAATAGTTTTAACAGTAGGAGCTTCTGCTTCTGATATTTTAGAAGTTATTGCTTATGGAACTTTCCAATTAGCTAACTTTAGTATTACCGATGCCAATGACGTTCCAAATTCTTTAGGTACTGCTGGACAAGCATTAAGAGTTAATTCAGGAGCAACAGGTCTTGAATTTGCAACAATACAAGCATCAGAGATTACAACAGTTGGAAACGTATTTTCTAACTACAACGAAATTTCTAGCAACACAACAATCACCACATCAACAACTAAAAATTCAGTTTTGTTTGGAACGATTAGTGTGACTGGAAGTGCAATTCTAACAATAGCTGGTTCAGGCGAATTTAGAATTATTTAATAACAACAACAAACAAGGAAAAAATAAATGCCTAGTAAAATACAAGTTGACCAAATTGCAGGAGCAACTGGTTCAACAGTAACTTTACCATCTGGTCAAACTTTGGATTTATCTAGTGGTACAGTTACCTTACCGAATAGTGCGGTAAATTTAACAACAAAAGTAACAGGAACTTTACCTGTAGCAAATGGTGGAACTGGACTAACTTCACTCGGTTCTGCTTCGCAAGTATTAAGAGTAAATAGTGGTGCTACTGCATTAGAGTTTGGAACTGTTAGTTCTGGTGTAGTTAAAAAAATTCATTCATTTTCTTTTAATACAAGAACTGCTGGTAATTCATCAGCAGGAGACCAATTTACTTTTACCTCATCATTCACACCTCTTGATGCTGTAAATAATGATTTATTGGTTCAAAGTATTGTTCCTATTGATAATGATGGTACAGGAAATGATTATGCTGGTTTTGGCATAAGATTTACAGGAAACTCTACAAGTACAAATTATGATAATTTTGGAAAAGGTTCTCAGTATGTTGATAGTACTCCAGAAGGTGCAACTCTTGGAATACAATCAAATCACTTTATAGTTCCTGCTAATACAATGACTAATCAAACATATACAGTTAAATTAAGAACTGAATCAAATGATTCTAATGGTACTCATTATTGTCCAAATTCAACTGATGCTGCAAGACTTGCAACACAAACATCAGCAGTTTTAATAATAACTGAATACGCAAATTAAAGGATATATTATATGAAATATTCAACATTTTTAAATAAAGCATTAAATAGCTTTGAAGGTTTTAGAGGTGCTAAAATACCAACTAATCCAACAACTGAACAAGAGTATTTAGCATTAAGAAATGCTGTTGATGATGGAAGTATTTGGCAAGATGAAAATAATCAACCTACTTGGCAACAAATAAAAGCTAAGATTGATGAATTACAAAATGCTTACGAAACTGAACAAGAAGCTAAAATAGATGCTAAAGTAAGTGCATTAGCAAAACTTTCAGCACTTGGTCTTACTGAAGAAGAAGTACAAGCAATCATTAAGTAAAACTTAACAACAACAACTTAACTAATAGGAAGTCGTAAATGACTAAAGCACGAGATATATCTAAGCTATTAAGTACAGCTAACGGAAAAATAGCAGGAGCAAATCTTGATGTTTCATTTGAAAACATTTCAGATACAG
>Ga0315906_10010595_pt1 | contig 10819 bp, 6 predicted proteins | sample LakEriMetagenome_4_FD_203526 | JGI IMG/M metagenome (GOLD analysis project Ga0315906, IMG submission 203526) | Freshwater fungal communities from buoy surface, Lake Erie, Ohio, United States - Buoy 2 MA122 | ecosystem: Environmental > Aquatic > Freshwater > Lake > Lake biofilm | place: USA: Lake...
CACCGCCATGCTCTTCTTCTACAACGAAATGGAGCCCGAAGGAAAAATTAACCGCCACGAATGGATCGAAGTGGGCAAGCGCCGCGGCGTCCCCACCTTCAATGACGCCGCCTCCGACGCCACGCCCCGCGAACGCCTCTTCCAATACCAAAAAGAAGGCTTCGATCTCGTCGCCTTCTCCGGCGGCAAAGCCCTTCGCGGCCCCCAGTCCTCCGGCATCCTGATGGGCCGCAAAGATCTCATCGCCGCCGCTACTCCCGGTTTCACCCCGTTCGCCGGCATCGGCCGCAATATGAAGGTCGGCAAGGAAGAGTTGATCGGCCTCCTCACCGCCCTGGAACGCTATCTCAAGGCCGACCACGAATCCGAATACAAAGAACTCGAATCCCGCGTCAAAGACATCCGCGACGGCCTCGCCCCTATCAACGGCCTCGCCACCGAACGCTACGTCCCGCCCATCGCCAACCACGTCCCCCACGTCCTCGTCACTTGGTCCGAATCCGCCTTCCCCTACAAAACCGGCGACGTCACCAAACTACTCCGCGAGGGCACCCCCTCAATCGCCGTCTCCGCCTTCGGTGATCGCAAACTCAAAATTTCCCCGTGGATGATGCAGCCCGGCGAACACAAGATCGTCCTCGCCCGCCTCCGCGAAATTTTCCAAAAGGCCTAGCCATGCGCCTGCTCCTCTTCCTGGCCGTTACCACCCTGTCCGCCCTCGAACGCCCCGGCGTCGAATTCAAGATCTACCAGTTCCCCCCGAACCAGATCCCCACCATCGACGGCAAAACCACCGACTGGGCCCAGGTCCCCGCAACCTACGCCATCGGAATGGACCAGCTCAAAGACACCGTCCACAACTCCACCATCAACAAGAAAGACCTCGACGTCACCGTCAAAGTTGGCTGGGTGAAAGGCCTGAACCGCCTCTACGTCCTCTACGAAGCCACCGACGACTACTGGGACTTCCGCCGCGCCGATCGCCACAACGACATCTTCGAACTCGTCGTCGATGGCGACCTCTCCGGTGGCCCGCTCATCTCCACCCTCCACCCCAACAAAGACCTGCCAAAGGGCGTAGCCTTCCAGACCTTCCACGGTGTACACGCGCAGAACTATCACATCTTCACTCCCGCCCCCGAACGCGATTGGGCCTTCGTCTGGGGCTGCCAGCCCTGGATCAAGGAGCTGCCATGGGCCAACGCCGCCTACGATTACAACTTCCAACACGGCCAGTCCGGCAAGCTCACCCTCGAATTCTGGATCACCCCGTTCGACTACGCCCCGCTCGAAGGACCCTCCCGCGCCGTCGTCTCCCAGCTCACCGAAAACAAAGTCATCGGCCTCTCCTGGGCCGTCCTCGACTACGACAACGTCGACGCCAAGGACAACGAAGCCTTCTGGAACCTCTCCCACAAAACCAGCATGTTCGGCAACGCCAGCGACCTCGTCGCCTTCCGCCTGATGCCCCTGGAAGCGAACAACCAGAAACCCATCGCCGCCCACTGGACGTTCCAGGTGCTCGATTACGACCGCCGCGCGGTGGCCTTTCAGGACAGATCCACCGGCCAGATCACCAACCGCAAATGGCACTTCGGCGACGGCGAAACGTCCACCGAACAACACCCCACCCACACCTACAAAGCGGCCGGCGAATACATCGTCACGTTAGAAATCGAAGGCCCCGCCGGCAAATCCCGCTGGACCAAGGTCCGCGACGTCGTTATGAAATAAAGCCTGCGCTAAATCTTCGGCCGCGGCCCCCGTACCTGCGGGCAAATCTGCCCCGAGTTATCATCGCAAGGATCCGTCGGCGTCACCGTCGGCGTCTCCTTCAAAAACACGATTTCGTGGTGCGACTCCCCATGCACATACAGCCGCGCCACCCGCCCCGCCAGCGTGTCCGTCCCGCCCTCTTCCAGCCCCAACACCTGCGGATAGTATCCCGGCTTGTGCGCAATGTCGCCGATGTCCAGAATCCGCCACGGCACCGTCCACTGCCCGGGATTCGACAAGTCCGCGTTGAACGCCACATACACACCAACCTGCGGCCAACCCGGCTCGCAGCACGCATGGTTCATCAGGATCACGTACTTCTCCAGAAACGTGTTCCAATGCACCGACGGCCCCCAATGCGAATCCGTCGTCGACTCCTGCCACGTCCCCGCCGCCCGGTAGATCGGCGTCATTCGTCCGCCTCGACCCGGCTCGTCCCAGGTGCCCTCGAAGTACTTCTTCACCGCGCCGCCCGGCTGGTGCCGGTCCGCGAACGCCATCCGCGCCGTCGCCACGCCCTGCTCCCCTGCCGCTCCCCCGTAGTTCGTAAAGAAGAAATAGAAAAAACCGTTTTCCCGGTCCGGGATCACCGAGAAGTCCCCATGCCCGCCCGCGAAAAAGCCATTTTTCGATTCGCAATCCGGCCCATCACCAGACTCCAACACGATCCCCAAGTCCTGGACCGTCTTGCCGTTATCGTAGGAGATCGCCGCCCCGATCCGCGGCAGTGTCAGATTGTTACCTTTGCAAACGCCTCCCGGCTCGTTGTGATACCAAAGAAACAACGTCCCGTCCGTGTCCCGCCACACTGCTTCAAACCACACCGGCTTAGGTTCATTGGAGTCAAACAGCACCGGCTCCGTGTTCCCCAGCTGGAACTGATCGGCACCCCGGCTCCGCGTCGGAACCCCCGTCGAATGAAAGATATGCAACTGCCCGTCCGCCCACATCGCGGCCGTGTTGCCATCAATCACCTTCGGCAATTCTACGGCCTGCGCCGGTAACACCACAGCATACTGGGCGAAGCCAGCGGTGGAGAGGAAAAACGCGAGTAGCAGACGAGTTCCGACTATCATGGTCAAATCGATCTAACACCAAAGGCGCATCCGTGTTGCCCCCGGTTACTGTTAAGGAGTGATAACATCACGAACAGCATGTGTCCACGCTCCTCCCGCCGCGCCTTCCTCGCGGCCGCGTTAGCGGCGCGCCACTCCTACGCCGACACTCTCCCCAAGGTCCGCGAATTCCGCCGCGGTGGCATGGTCTACCGCCAACTCGGGCAAACCGACATCAACGTCTCCCTCCTCTCCTTCGGCTCCCACACCGACCCTCGCTACAAGAAGAAGGTGGAAAACGGCAACGTGCTTCAGGAGGAAGGCCAGACCCGTCGCGACCGTCTTATCGCCCGCGCGCTCGACCGCGGCGTCAACCTGATCGATACCTACGAAAACGAAGGCCAGTGGAACCCGCTCGCCAAAGTCCTGAAGGGCGGCAATCAGCGCCAGCGAGCCCTCGTCTCCCTCTGCCGCCAGTTCCCGCAATTTGTCGGCGAGAACATCGACAACGCCGCCCGCCTCTTCGGCCATGTCGACCTGTACCGTATCTATTTGGGCGAAGGAAAGTCGGTGGACGCCAAAGCCCTATCGGATTGGGACGTCCTCCGCAAAGCGAAACAAGCGGGCAAAGTCCGCACTATCGGCATCTCCACGCACGACGAAGGGATGATGCTCAGCGCATTGAAGGAACTTGAAGGAATTGATTACTTCATGTTCCCGTACAACTTCATCCACGCCCGCGCCGATTACGCCGAATTCCTCCCCGAAGCCGCGCGCCGGGGTGTTGGCCTCATCGCCATCAAGCCGCTCGCCGCCGGTTCCATCGTCAAGATGGATCCCAAAGCCAAGCAAAACACCAGCCCCGAACGCGACTTCGTCCAGCTCTATCAGGCCAAGTACCGTCCGCTCCTGCCCTCTGTGGTCGCGGATCTCACGAAGAGCCTCGATCAGCTTCCCGAAGAAACCCTTTGCCAGGCCGCCCTGCGTTTTGTGTATTCCCGCCCCTTCATGACCGCCGCCATGCCCGGCATGTTTGAAGCGGAGACGCTGGATGACAATCTGGCCGGCCTGAACCGTCACTTGGAACTCAGCCGCGCGGAGCGCAACGTTCTCGAAGCCGCCACCAAGGTCGCCCAGGCCACCAATCAACGCTGGCTTCCGAAACACTATCAATGGTTAGACCAACGCTGGCAGGGCTAGTCTTCGCGCTCAGTCTCGCGGCGCAGTCGCCCCAACTCAAACAAGCCGGCGTCTGTTCCCGGTGCCACGTGGCCCAGGTTTTGGAATGGTCGGTCGCCGCCAAACATGTGGCCGCCCAAACCAACTGCCAGGCGTGCCACGGTCCCAGCGCGGCCCACGTTGCCAACGAGCGCAATCAGGTTAAGCCGGACCGTCCGGTCCCCACCTGCGCCACGTGCCATAACGCGGGCTGCCCTAAAACCAAGCAGACGCAAAACTGTCAATCCTGCCATCATCCCCACGCGCTCGCAAACCCGAACGACCGCCAACTCCGGCAGACCCAAACCACCGCCGACCCCGTCCAGGAGACCTACAAAACCAAGATGGCCGAAGGTGACCGTCTGGCCGCCATCCGCGACTGGGCGAAGGCAAAGGAAGCCTACGAAACAGCTTCGAAAGCCCGTCCCTCCGACCGTCGTGCCGCCATCCGGGCGCGGATGGCAGGACGGCGCCAGAATCCCGAGTTGCCGGGTTTGGAAATCATCGGCACGGAATACGACGAAGAATCCGGCTACCCCAGGCGAGTCCGGGTCAAAGGAACGAGCATTGAACTTCTCCTGGTCCCCGCCGCGGATACCGATATCGGCAGCGACCAGTGGCCCGCCACGCGCCCGGTGCATAGCGTGCATACGGAGCCGTTCTACCTGAGCAAAACGGAGATTACCCAACAGCAATGGGAATTGCTGGGTTTGGAGAACCCCAGCCCCTTAAAAGAGCCAAGTTTCCCCGTCCACAACATCTCCTGGACCGATGCTCAGACCTGGATCGCGAAACTAAACCAGAAGACGCAAGGGAACTTCCGCCTGCCCACTGAAGCCGAATGGGAGCGCGCGGCGCAACCCGCCGAGGGCCCGCTGGAGGACCAGGCGTGGTACCGAGCGAACACCGCCAGCGGTGCCACCGGTGCCTTCAAAGAGTCGACCGCCTACGCCCCCAAACCCGTAGCAACGAAGAATCCCAACAAACTCGGCCTCTACGACATGCAAGGCAACGTGGCCGAGTGGTGCCAATCGATCCTGAAGTCCTATCCCTACACCGAAGCCCCAGGAACGAAGGACGACCTGAGAGTCGTCCGCGGCGGCGCCTACGCCGACAGTCCGGAATACCTCAACCCCGCCTTCCGGCATAGCGAGCGCCCCGCGCGCCGTAACCCTTGGCTGGGATTGCGGCTGGCGCGGTAACGTTTACTCCGACGCCATCCGCCGAATCGCCTCCAACTCCCCGGCCAGCTTCCACTCCGGCCAGGTCCCCACCACGCGCCGCAACGCCGTCCGCAGCCCCGGATCCGGATCCCCCCACTGCATCGCCCGCGCCAGATTCTGCGCCATCTGGAAGCGCCGCGTAAACAGGAAATACGAGTTCTCCGTCAACGAAGGCTCCCGCAACTCCCGCGCCTTTCGCAGGTACTCCCACGCCTTCACCCGCTGGCCATCCGCCCAGGCGAAGTCCGCCAGTATCTCCAACGCCCCAAACCCCGCCGCGCCTTTCCACTGCTCCGCCAGGGCCAGCATTCGCGCCCGCGCCGCCGCCTTCTTCCCATGCGCAAACTCATCCACCGCCAAGGCCTGTTCCAACTCCGCCAGTCCCTCCGCGTGGCCGCCCAGCCAACCCTGGACCTCCTTCACCAACGCCGCGTTCAATCCCTTGCCGCACAACGCCTGAGTCTGCAACAACTCCAGCCCCAGTCCCGCTTTCAAGGGCCCCTCGGTGGAATCATACGGCCGCATGGCCAGGGCCTTCTCCTTGTGGGGAATCGCCTCGCACCATCGCCCCAGACTGATCACTCCGGGAGAGCCCAACGCCGCCGCCACATGGCTCCAAAGGAAACTTTCCCGCCGCGCGAACATGACGTCTCCGGCGTTCTTGTCCCGGTTCTTGTCTGCAATGGCCAGGCCCTCGCGGGCGGCCGCCAGGGAAGCCTCGGGGCGCCCCATTAACTGCAATGTCTCGGAACGCTCCACGCGCAGCAACATGCGGTAGGACAGCTCCCCCCACGCATCGGCGGGCCCCTGCGCTTCCTCCAGATACCGCAGTGACGCCACATTGTCGCCCACCATGGCGCGCCGTCGCGCCATCTGGATTCGCGTCGGCACAAATGTCGACGGATCATCAGGCTTCGCCAGCGCCACCGCCTTTTCCAACACCTCATCGGCTTCGGCCGGCTTGCCGGCGCGCGCGTACACATCCGACAGGCGCGCATAGCCGATGGCCATCGATTTCAACAGCTCCGGGTTGTCCCCATGGCGCCGCCGCAACTCCTCCTCAATCGCCAATCCCTTCTGGTGGTACAACATCGCCAAATCCCGCCGCCCCAGATTCGAAATCCGCGCATATCCCTGAATATCGGCAATCCGGTGATACGCCAAAGCCAGCTCCTGCTGCAGTGTCGCATCGCCGGACGCCTCCGCCGCCAGGCTGTCCAGGTAGCGGAGCGACTCGTCCACCATTACCTGGCGCAGCTTCTGGTTGCCCGCCAGCTTGCGCGCCTCGGCGTCGAAATCGGTCAGCACCTTCATCGACAGCGCCCGCACCTCCCGGAACCGGTTCTGCGCCCGCCGTCCTTCACGAATCGTCAGGAATCCACCCACCCCCGCCGTCACCACCAGCGCCGCCGTCAGCACAACCGCCAGCCGGTTCCGCCTCACAAACTTCTGCACCCGGTATGTCACCGTGTCCGGACGCGCGATCACCGTCTGCCCCGCCAGGTGCCGCCGGATGTCTTCCGAAAACTGCTCCACGCTCTGGTACCGCCGCTCCGGCTCCTTCCGCAACGCCATCAGCAGGATGTTGTCCAAATCTCCCTGCAGCAAACGCCGCAGCCGCGTGTCTTCCTTCACCATCGTCGATGGCACCGGCACCGGCGCCGTCCCGATAATCTGCTCCACCTCCGCCGCCGAATGATTCTTCAACTGATACGGCCGGTCCCCCGTCAGCAACAAAAACAGAATGACGCCCAACGAATACACGTCCGACGCGACGGTGATCGCCTCCCCCCGAATCTGTTCCGGACTCGCAAACTCCGGCGTCATCGGCCGCCAGCCGGTCTCGGTCAACGGCCCATCCTCCAGCACCGCCGGGTCCAGCAGCTTCGCAATCCCGAAGTCCAATAGCTTCGGCGTCCCATCGGCCAGCACCAGTATGTTCGATGGCTTCAAATCGCTATGCACGATTAGCCGCTGGTGCGCGTGCTGCACCGCCTGACAGATCTTCCGGAACAGCTCCAGCTTCTGCTGCGTGTCCAGCTTCTGGTCCCGGCAGTAATGGTGCACCGGCACGCCATCGGCGTACTCCATCACCAGATACGGCAGCCCGTCATGCTCGCCGCCGTCAATCAACCGCGCAATGTGCGGATGCTCCAGCGAACTCAGAATCCGCCGTTCCGCATAGAACCTGTGCGCCAGACGCCCCCCGGCGATGCCCGGATGCAGAATCTTCATCGCCACTTTCTGCTCGAACCCCGCCTCCGCCCGCGTCGCCCGGTACACGGTCCCCATCCCGCCCTTCCCGATGCACTCAAACACCTGATACGCGCCTACTCGCTGCCCCTCAAACGAATCTGGCAGCACCCCCGGCCCTTTGAATTCGATGATCGCAGCCTCAATCGCCGGCGCAATCAGATTCCCCGTCAACCCCTCCAACATCGCGGAAACCGTCTTCCGCAGGTCCTCGTCCCCGGCCGTTTCCCGCTCCAGAAACGCCGCCCGGTCCTCCGGCGCCATATCCACGGCTTCTTGAAATAAGTCGTCAATGCGCCGCCAGCGCTCAGGAGTCAATTCGGACATATCAAAACTACCGCACCAGTGTACCCAACCAGGCCACCTGATAAACTCCCCCCATGCGTCCCCTGGTCTTACTCGCTCTGTCCCTCCCACTCATCGCCGCCTATCACTTCACCGTCCAATCCAACATCCCCTACGGCATGTACTCCGGCGCCGCGCTCCTCCTCGATATCTACAAACCCGCCAAACCCAACGGCTACGGAATCATCTACGTCTCCGGCTCCGGCTGGACCACTCCGCTCGCTTACTCCGCCCCCGAACTCAAATCCAACGGCCAGTCCAAACAGTACGCCACCGCCCTTGCCAACGCCGGTTATACCGTCTTCAGCGTCAACCATCGCTCGCTGCCCCGCTTCCGCTATCCCGCCCCGGTCGAAGACGTCCAACGCGCCGTCCGTTTCATCCGCCACAACGCCGCCAAGTTCGGCATCAACCCCAATAGAATCGGTGCCTCCGGCGGCTCCTCTGGCGGGCACCTCGTAAGCATGCTCGGCACGCTCGACGGCCGCGGCCTCTCCACCGATCCCGATCCCGTCGAACGCGAAAGCGCCAAAGTTCAATGTGTCGTCGCCCGCGCCGCCCCCATCGATTTCCTCACCGGCACCAACGGTTCTTTCCTCCTCGGTATGACCCGCCCCCTCCCCACCGACAAGACCTCCGCCGAATATCGCACCCACGTCGAAGCCTCGCCCATCTCCCACGTCACCCCGGACGACCCGCCGTTCCTCCTCATGCACGGCGATAAGGACGAAAGCGTCAACATCTCGCAAAGCGAACAAATGGAGGCCAAGCTGAAGGCCACCGGCGTTCCGGTGAAGTTCCTCCGGATCCCCGGCGCTGCCCACGGCCCCAGCTTTCCGGGCGCCATCAACCCGCCGGACTACCTCGGCGAAATGGTCCGCTGGTTCGATCAACACCTGAAAAAGAACTAGCCCACCACCCGCTATCATAAGAGTTCGTGTGACACGGCGTCCTTCCACATCCTGGGTCGTACGCACCGTTTGGCTCCTCGTCGCGCTGACTTCGTGCTCCCATCGCGAGCCCGCCACCCCGGTGGCGTCGAACGACTACGTCGACGCGCGCACTTGCGCCCCCTGTCACGCCACCATCGCCCGCGGCTACGCTCAAACCGGCATGGCCCAAGCCTTCTCCGTCCCCACCGCCGCCAGCGTTCCCAATCCCAAACCCTACTTCCACCCCGCGTCCGCCACCTGGTACGAAATCGCCGCCCGCAACGGAGCCTGGTTCCAACGCTGGTGGCAAATCGGCACCAAGGGAAACCGCGAAAGCACTGGGGAAGCCCAGATCGATTTCGTGATGGGCTCCGGCAACCACGTTCGAACGTATTTGCACCGCACAGCTCGCGGCACCCTCACCGAGCTTCCCCTCGCCTGGTACGCCGAAGCCGGCGGCACCTGGGCCCTCAACCCGGGTTTCGATACAGCGGACCCTCCCACCGGCCGCAAAATCGGCACCGACTGCATGTTTTGCCACAACGCCTACCCGGCCAATCCGCCCGCTGGAATTGAACCCGTTTTCACCGGGCAACTCCCCCAGGGCATCGATTGCCAACGCTGCCATGGCCCCGGTGGCAACCACCTCCGCGCCGTCCAGCAACCCAACGCCCAGCCTGCCGCCATCCGCGCCTCCATCGTCAATCCCGCCCGCCTAGCGAAGGATCGCGAAATGGATGTCTGCGCCCAATGCCATCTGGAAACCACCGTGCGCCTCCTGCCCAACGCCATTCGCCGCTACGATCGCGCGCCCTTCTCCTACCGCCCCGGTGAGCCGTTCAGCGCCTTCCAACTCACGTTCGATCACGCCCCCGGCAGCGGCCGTGAAGACAAGTTTGAAATCGTCAGCTCCGTCTACCGCCTGCGCCAGTCCAAGTGTTTCCTCCAAAGCCAGGGCGAACTGCAATGCCGCACCTGCCACAACCCCCACGACATCCGCCATGGCCAGGCCGGCCTTGACGGTTATAACAAGGCCTGCGCCAGCTGCCACCAATCCGCAAAACTCCCCGTTGCCTCCCACCCCGCCTCCGCCACCAATTGCGTCAATTGCCACATGCCCAAGCGCCGCACGGAAGACGTCGTCCACGCCGTCGTTACCGATCACCGCATCCAGCGCCGCCGCCCGCCGAACCCCCTCGCTCCGATCGCCGAACGCCACGGCCCCCAGTGGGAATATCGTGGCGAAGTCGTCCCCTATGGCGATGGGGACGAGCTCTACACCGCCGTCGCCCAGGTTATGCATGAAAGCAATCTGGCCGCTGGGATTCCGCGCTTGCAGGCCCAGATCGCCAGCCGTAAGCCGACTCAACCGGAGTTCCAAATGGAGCTGGGCGATGCGCTGCAACGCGCCGGCCGCCCACAAGAATCGGCCGCCGCCTACCGCGCCGCCCTGGAAAAACAGCCGCAATCCCCCCGGCTATGGGCCCGCCTCGCCATGCCCCTCCGCGCCGCCGGCCAAGCCAAGGAGCCGATGGAAGCTTTGCGCCAGTCGCTTGCCGTGGACCCGAACCAGCCCGACGTCTGGCTCAATCTCGGCCTGCTGGAATCGCAACTCGGCGATAAACCCGCCGCCATTCAATCGTTCCGGAAGTCTATCGCGCAGGATGCCGAACTGGCCGAAGGCCATGCCAGCCTCGCCGCCGTCCTCGCCGAAACCGGCCAAACGCAGGAAGCGGAAGCCGAACTCCGCACCGCCCTCAGCCTCCGTCCCACCCTGCCCGCGGCCCATGCGCAACTGGCCTACCTGTTCGCCAGCCGCGGGGACCTGGAACAAGCCATTTGGCACTTCGCCCGGGCCGGGGACGCCGCCATCAACCAGTTCAGCTACGGCGTCACTCTCGTTCGTATGAACCGTTTCGCGGAAGCGCGCGTGCATTTGCAGAAGTCCCTAGACGCCGATCCCAATCAGCCTATGGCGCACGAACTCCTCGGCCGCCTCCTCGCTGAAGCCGGCAAA
>Ga0315906_10010599_pt1 | contig 10815 bp, 3 predicted proteins | sample LakEriMetagenome_4_FD_203526 | JGI IMG/M metagenome (GOLD analysis project Ga0315906, IMG submission 203526) | Freshwater fungal communities from buoy surface, Lake Erie, Ohio, United States - Buoy 2 MA122 | ecosystem: Environmental > Aquatic > Freshwater > Lake > Lake biofilm | place: USA: Lake...
GCCGCCGTCTCCCCGTTCACGAAGCCCATCAGCGTGGCCGTCAGCGTCGGATTGGCCGTGCCTGCCACCTTCGTCTTGTTGTCCGCCCGCACCGTCAGGGACTTGGGCGTGATGCTCGCCGAGAGCGAGGGCTGCGTGAGCGAGTAGTTCGAGGCCGCCGTGCCCAGCAGGGCGAAGCCGCTCACCGCCACGGCGGTCGCCGTGTTCACGTCCTTCGAGTTGAAGGCTCCGCTGCCCGTGCCAGTGAGGCTCACGTCGTCGCCGCCGATCACGCCGAACAGGGCCGCCGTGCCCGACAGCACCGCCGTCGTCGTCCCGTCGTAGGTCTTGCTCGCCGCCGACAGGCCCGTGATCGAAAGGGCCTTTTGGCCGACCGTGACCGAGCCCGTCGTCGCCGAGGCGAGCCCCGCCGCCGTCACGTCGAACGTAAACGAGCCCACGCTGGAGAGCGTCAGGCCCGTGAAGGTGGCGACGCCGCCGACGGCCGCCACGGTCGTCGTGCCCACGAGCAAGCCCGTGCCCGAGGCGATCGCGATCGTGACGTTGCCCGTGTACGAAGCATCGAGAACGTTCGACGCGTCGCGGGCCTCGACCACCAGGCCAAACGCGTCGCCGTAGATATGGGTCGTCGGCTGGGTGGCGACGGCCAGCTGCGTCGCACCCGGCTCGGGAGCGGCTTGTGGCACGAACGACAGGCCGCGGAACGCATAGTTGGTGCCCGCCTCGATCGGGGTCGTCAGGCCGGCGAAGGAGCCGTTCGCCGCGACGTTGTAGCCCGCGGTATCGGTGAACGTGGCCACCGTTCCGCTACCGGCCGTGGACTGGGTGACGTAGAGCGTGACGGTCGAGCCGCTCGTCACGCCCACCAGGCTCGCGATGCCCGAGTAGGCCACCGTGCCAAGGGTCGTCCATGCGCCGGACGCGAACGCGAACTTCTCCAGCGAGCTGGTACCGGAGTCGGCCGCGTAGAGCGTGTCGAAGCCCGTGCCGTTCCAACTCTCCGCGGGGTCGAGGTCAGCGAAGTAAAACGATTGATACTGCGGGCTGGTTACGGGGGCGAACGTGGAGCTGAAAACCTGGTCGGCCGTCGTCGGCAGCCCGGATCCGACCTGCCAGACCGTGCGGCCCGGCACCGTCGAGCCCGAACCCACGAACAGGTTGCCGCCCACGATCATGATCTGGCGGGTGTTGTAGTTGCCCGCGATCGCGGTGGAATTCAGCGACGTGGAAGTGGTTGCCGACGTGCTGGCAACGTAGCGCACGCCGCCCGTGGTAGCGTTGCCCGCGCCGGACAGCCAGAAGGTCGTGCCGTCGTTCGTGACGACGCTCCGGAACGAGTCCCCCTGGTATCCATCCGACGCGAGCAGTGCCTGCGTCGTATCGACCGCGCCGTCGAGCGACACGCGGCCGATCACCCGCTGCACGGCCGTGTCGGCGGTCGGATTGAGGTTGGCCAGGTCGGCCCGGTAGGCCCCGAACGTCACCGACTGCCCGTCACCGGAGATCGAGAGCACCCCCTCGCTCGTCGAGTTGCCCCGCAGGACGACGCGGTTGGGACCGACGCTCGGCAGCGGGATCGTCTGCACGACGTCGCCCGCGGTGGTCAGCTCCACGAGCGTGAGATTGGCGGCGTCGTTGTCGGCGTTGCTGCCGTCGAGCAGTTTCGTGCCATCGCCCACGCGCAGGACGACGAGATTTCCCGGGGTGAACGGCTTGGGCGTCGTGAGCGTCAGCGCCGCGGAGTAACTCGTTCCAGCGGAGTTGGAGGCATAACCGCGGAACACGTAGGCCGCGCCCGCGGTGAGGCCCGTGAGCGCGGCCGTGAAACCGCCGGTGCCGGTGCCGGACGACACGTCCGTCGAGCCGTCGCCACCGAGCGTCGGGGCGGCATTGACGCTCGCCAGGGCGTAGACGATGCCCCGAGCCGTGACGGCTGCCCCGCCGTCACTCGTGACGCTCGCGGCAAGCGTGGCTGTCGTGCCACCGAGGGCCTGGATCTCGGGAGCCGTGACCGTCGGAGCCGCAGCCACCGACTGCGTCGTGAACGTGTCGGCCGACGTGTACGAGGTCTGGCCGTCGGCGTTCGTGGCATAGGCCCTGTAGGCATACGTGGTGCCGACGGCGAGGCCCGTCACCGGCGTTGTGAACGCCCCGAACGTGCCGGCCACGGCCACCTTCTGCGCCGTCGTGCCCACGTCCTCGAGCGACGGGTTGGCATTGGTGGCGGCCGCGGCGTAGACCACGCCCCGCTCGGTGATCGCCGCGCTGCCGCTGCTCGTCACGGTGCCGCCGAGCGTGGCACTCGAGGATGTGACGGTCGCCTGCGAGGGGCCTTCGACCACCGGCGCCTGCACGCCCGATTGGAGCGTGATCGCCGCAAGAGAATCCGTCGGGCTGGTAACCGTCCACGAACGCGGCGTGGAATACACCCCGGTCGTGGTGTTGAAGATGCCGGTCGCCAGCAGCACGGAGCCGCTGACAGCATCCGCCTGGAAAACGCTCGTCGACTGCAGCTTGCCGCCGGCGTAGGCGTCGTTGACCGGCAGCTGGTAGCCGGCGGCACCCGACGACACGACGGCCGAGCCCAGCCCGGTGCCGAAGAACACCGCGTCGACGGGCACGCTGGCATTCGTCAGCGACGCGATGGCCGCGTCGAACACGGCCACGGCGTCGGCTGCACTCCCGCCGTTGCCGAAAACTCCGGCCGTGGCAGCCAAACTGCCGAACCCGTCGCCCGCCGTGGTGGTGACGTCGATGACCCGGAGTTTCGTCCCGGTGGGCTCCATGCCCGAGCCGCCGACGTACACCACGTCGCCGGCACTCACGAAGCCGGTCGCGATCGCAAAGCCATACGTGATCCCGCCGCCCGCGATCCAGCCATTCACCGTCGCCGTGCCGTTGTTGGTGAACACGACGCTGTATGGAGTCGCCGCGAAGTCGATGGCTCGCGTGGCCACGAACTCGACGTATTCACGATTCGTGTCGCTGCTCGTGGGATTGGAGAGAATTTCGGAAACCAACAGCCCCGGGCCGACCGCCGATGCCTCGGTCGTGAACGTGGCCGCATCACCGTACGTCGTGCCCTTCGCGTTGGTGGCGAAGGCCCTCACCGTGTAGCCGGTCGCGGCCGACATGCCGGTGAGCGTCGTTGCCAAGGACCCGGTCGTGCCGGTGATCGGAACCAGTGTCACGCCCGTGCCACCGATCGCGGGCGCCGCATTGGTGCCCGTCACGGAATAGACGAAGCCGCGGGCGGTGATCGCCGACCCGCCGTCGCTGGTGACGTCGCTGGCGAGCCGGGCCGACGTCGACGTGACCACGCTCTGAGTCGTGGCACTGACGGCGGGCGCGACCAGTTCCACCGACGTGGTGAACGAGCCAGTCGTGGTATATGAAGTGCCAACGGCGTTCGTCGCGTAGGCCTTGAACGTATACGCGGTCGAGGGTGCGAGGGCGGTGACGCCGACCGTGAAGGCCGCCACCTCGGTGCCGCTCGCCACGACCTTCACGGCCGTGGTGCCGACGTCGCCCAGCACCGGATCGGCATTGGTGCTCGTCACGGAATAGATCACGCCGCGCTCGATGATGGCCTCACCGCCGTCGCTCGTGACCGTGCCGCCGAGCGTGGCCGTGGTGTCGATCACGTCGGCCGACGTGGGCGACCCGACCGTCGGGGCGACGGCGGTCGTAAGGGTCGTGAACGTGTCGACGTCGGAGTAGGACGTGCCGATCGCGTTCGTGGCATAGGCCCGATAGGAGTACCCACTTCCCGACGCCAGCCCGCTGACCAGGGCCGTGAACGGGCCCAGCGTGCCGGCGGCCGTGACCTTGAAAACGTTCACGCCATCGACCTCTTCGACCGTGGGCGTGCCGTCGCTGCCGGTCAAGGCATAGACGATGCCCCGCTCCGTGATCGGCGACAGTCCGTCGGTATCCACCGTGCCGCCGAGCGTGGCCCCGGCCGCCGTGATGTCGGTGACCGTGGGCGACGAGACGTCGGGCGCGGCGAGCGTGTTGAACAAGCCCGCCGAGCCATAGGACGTGCCCTCGCCGTTGGTGGCGTAGGCCCGTAAGACGTACTCCGTGCCGGCTGCCAGGCCGGTGACGGGCGTCGTGAACGACCCGGTCGTGCCGTCGACGATCACCTTGAAGACGTTGGTGCCGTCCGCCTCGCCGACGGTGGGCGTGGAGTCGATGCTCGTCGCCGCATAGACGATGCCCCGCTCGGTGATCGGGCTGCCGCCGTCGGCGAGCACGGTGCCGCCGAGCGTCGCCGTCACGGCGCCGATCGAGGCCGACGTGGAACTGCCCACGATCGGCGCTGACGTGCCGATCGTGAACGTCCAGTCGGTAATGGCGCCGGGGGCGACCGGCTCCCAGGTGTTCGCGACGTCGCCGATCGAGGCCAGCAGGCCGGCCACGCTGCTCGTGTAGACGGCGCCCGTGGTCTTGTAGCGGAGGGCCGCGCCGTTGGGCGTGATGAAGGTCGTGCCGGCGGTCAGGCTGCTCGGCTGCACGCTCGTGGAAGTCGTTCCGATCCGCACGCCATACAGGAACGCCGTGGGCGCCAGGTCCGTGATCGCCGCGGCGGTGTAGAAGTTGATCTCTTCGTTGTTGTTGCCCAGACCCGCGTTGATCGACGACCAGGTGAACCGCGGGTCTGACGACGCCCCGCCCCACGGCAGCGTGATCACGCTCCCCGCCGGGATCGACTGGCCCGCCTTCACGGTGAACGCAGCCTCGACCTCGCCGAGGCTTGCGAACGAGACGCCGTCCGCCGCCACGGAATTGTCGTTCACGAAAAACGTCGTGCCGGCCGTCAGCGTCGTGAGCACGAGAATCGTCATCGAGTCGGGCGAACCGCTCGTGTTGTAGCCGATCACCGCGATGTCGCCGGCGGCGAGCGTGGTGGGCAACGGATCGGTGGCGAACGTGCCGACGTTCGTGACCGTCGTGCCTTGAGCATTCGTGGCGAAGGCCCTGAACGAGTAGCCCGTGGAAACGGCGAGCCCGGTGAGCGACGCCTCGAAGGCGCCGGTCGTGCCGGCGACGGTCACCTTGATCACGTTCACACCATCGACATCGGCCAGCGTGGGATTCGAGTTTGCGCTCGTGGCCGAGTAGACGAAGCCCCGCTCCGTGATCGTCGCGCCGCCGTCGCTCGACACCGTGGCCGCGAGGTTGGCCGAGGTTGTGCCCGTGACCGTCGCCGTCGGCCCGCTCACGCTGGGTGCCGTGGCCGCACCCAGCGTGGTGAACGAGTCGGTGGTCGAATACGCGGTGCCGGCAGAGTTCGTCGCGAACGCGCGATAGGTGTAGGTGCTCGACGCCGCCAACCCCGTGACGGCGGTCGAAAACGCCCCGCTCGTGCCGGCGACGGTCGCCTTGAACACGTTCACGCCGTCCACTTCGGCCAGCGTCGGAGAAGGGTTCGTGAGGGAATACAGCACTCCCCGCTCGGTGATCAGCCCGTTCCCCGTGTCGGAGACCGTGCCCCCGAGCGTGGCTCCGCCCGAGGTGACCGCCGCCTGCGTCGGCGTGTCGACGGTGGGGGCGACCACGGTGCCGACGGAGAATGGTCCGGCCGGGTACGCCGCATCGAGCGGCCGAGAGTTCGATCGCGTCCAGTTGGCCGCTGTGCTGATGTAGGCGAGCCAGTCTGACCGCGAGGAACTGCCGGCCAACGTCGTCACGTAGCCGTTGTCGACCTCCGTGGAGAAAGACGGATAGTGGACTCCGGCAGTCAGGCCGGTGGGAGCGTACGACGTGGTGGAAGTCGGAGTGCCCGTGGTGATCCACGGGCTCGACGAGATCGCGTAGATCAGCGAGGACTGACTGCGGGAACCCTGGTAGATGAAGACCTGATCGCCGGCGTCGGACATGCCGGTCCACGGAATCGAAGTGATGGTGCCCGCCGGAGTGTCGACGGCATATGTGTACGTGATGTTGTTTGAATCTTCGGAAGTCAAAAAACTGCCGTCCGCCAGAGATGCGGCTTGCGTCAAGGCGATCTGCGTCCCGGAACCCACGGGCACCAGATTCGCGATCCATACACCGTCGGTCGTGTCCGTGGCGTACCCCACGATCGCAAGGTCGCCCGCCGTGAGCGTCGTGGCGGCCAGCATCGCCCGGCCTTCGAGCATCTCCACCCGCGTGGAGAAGGTGCCGTGAGCGGCGTCGCGCGCGATGCGGTGGGCGAGCGTGTCCGACGCCTTGCGGGCGTGGCGACGACGGGGAGCCTTGACCTTCGACCAGAAGAGCTGCCTGACCATGGGTTCCGCCTTCCCTTACGTGATGCAGAGTCCGTCCTGATGTGTGGGCCTGCCGGGCCCGGGAGGGCACCGACGCGACCGAGGAGCCTACGCGGCCTTTGTGAGCGTGTGATGAAACCGGCCACGTCAGTTGTCCGCGGACGCCGCCTCGCCACCCGCCCGGGTCACGAGGCCGCAGAACACGCGGAGGTTCATGCCGTCGGCGAGGAACCGCGTCCCGGCATCGCCGAAGACGACGTTGATGCCGCCGGGATGGAACGAATACGCCTCGCCGTCGTTGGAGGCGTTGAAGGGCAATCCGGCATTCGCGGCCGCCCCGGCCACGCCGGCGGTGGTCACGGGATCGAGCTTGAACGGGCCGAGGCTGTCGGCCCAGCCGACGGACTGGCTCACCGCCGCCGCCGAGCCTGAAACCTGCAGCTTTCCCGCCCGGTAGACGTTCGGCCGGCCCGCGGACTCGACGACCAGGATCGTCTTCGACATCCCGTCGGTCACGTTCCTCGGCCGAGTGACGATGTCCTTGTCGAGCATGCCCTTGGAGTTGTCACCCTTCGCCGCGTACGGATCTGGCGAGAGCACGGCGGGCTTCACGCCCGTCATCGCCTCGTAATCCGTGCGGCCCGGATTGACTTTCAGCGCCGCGATCGCCGGCCGGGCGCTGTCGCCGTCGGGCGACGCGGGCACGCTGATAGTCTCGGCCCGCGGCGCCGTGGGGCAGTGGAAGATGGGCACGGACCGTGTGGCGACGCCGATGTTGGCGTCGGACCGCACACCGAGAGACGCGTCGATGGACGAGGCGGGCGTCGAATTGGTCGTCGTGTCGTACCAATGCTTGCGAAGGTTGTACTTGGTGGCGAGGTCGGTTTCTTCCATGAAGGGCATCACCAGCACTCGCCAGGAGTGTTCGCGGCGGCTCGGGTTGCCCTCGGGCGGCTTGGGAAACTTCGTCGTCCTCGCGGCGTCGGTCGTGTAGCAGGCCGCCGGCATCCACTGCCGGGATTCGGCGCAGGTGACGAACGCCAGGCCGATCTGCCGCAAGTTGTTTTGGCAGTGCGTACGCCGCATCATTTCCCGGGCGCCCTGCACCCCCTGCACCATGAGCCCCATGAGCAGCGCGAGGATGGCGATCACGACCAAAAGTTCGATGAGCGTAAAGGCAGGCCGAGCGGCAGAAGGCCGTCGGCTCCTGGCGAGGCGGCGGCCACGGCGGGCCGCATCCGCGGGCGTCGCGGTCATGGACTCACGGGCGGCACGCCCGTCCTTCCGAGCTGGGATCGACCCGGAAGGTACCCAGACTCCGTGAGGATCGTGTGCAGGTCCGACCCAAGGACTTTGTGAGGATTGTGTTGGCCGGGAACGACGATTTTTCACGGTGGAATCAGCACGTCACCCCACCGTGCCGCGGTCGAGCAGGCCGTCGATCAGGGCCGAGCGGGTGTCGATCGGCGAGGTCGTCCGCCGGGCTGCCGGGGCCGCGAGGATCTCCCGCATCCGCATCAGCCGTCGCCCGCCCGACTGGGCGTCGTAGCTGTTGAAGGCGATGGTGAACTTCCGGGCGGGATCGACCTCCTGGCCGCGCAGCGAGAGCTTCCGCGGCATCCGCTCGTCGTCGTAGGCCACCTCGAAGGGCCAGAGCGTGCGGTCGGAATCCTTCACCTTGGCGTCTTCCGCGAGGATCGCCAGCAGATCGGCCCCGCTCACTTCCGCCGTGACGAGCATGTTTTCGTAGGGGATGATCCGCCAGCAGTCGGCCACGGTGAGCTTCCCGGGCCGCAGGGGGCCGGTGTCGAACGTCCCGTGAAACACGCCGTCCACCGCCGTACCCCGCTTCTTGAGCGCCGCCGCGAAAAACTCGCAGAGCAGCTTCGCCACGCCGCTGCCGCGGCCCTTCCCGTCGATCTCGCGGGCCACGGTGGCCACCTCGCGGGCCAGGTCGCCCTGGGCGGCATCCAGGTCGCCGCGGGCCAGTTCCATGACCAGCGGATCGGGGGCGTAGCGGTCATCCATCAGGACGGTGAACACCTTGCGATCGACGAGCTTCCGCGAGTCGAGGTCGAAGGTCAGATCCACGCGGCCGCAGTGGATGCCGTAGTAGCTGGCCTGCGAGCAGAGCACGCCGTGCAGCATCCAGGCGGGCTGGTTCTGGTGGGAATGCCCCGCCAGGTAGACGTCCACGTCCTTCACGTCCTTGAGCAGCGAGCGGACGGGATTCGCGTAGTCGTCGTTGAACCGCCAGCCCATGTGGCCCATGACGACGATCGCATCGGCCTTCTCGCCGCGGACCTCCGCCACGGCCCGGCCGAGCACTTCCAGGGGGTCGAGCGGGGCCACGCCGCCGAGCGTCTCGGGCGGCAGCCAGAAGGGGAGCCCGGGCGTGATCAGGCCGATCAGGCCGATACGGAATCCGCCCACCTCGCGGATCGTCCACGGCTTCACGTTTTTCCAGGCGCCGTCGATCCGACCGGCGGCCACCCCCCCCTTCTCCACGTTCGCCGTCAGCACCGTCGGCCGCGAGGCGGCGAGCATGGCCTCGGTCTTCTCCGGGCCCCAGTCGAAGTCGTGGTTGCCGAGCGTCCAGGCGTCGTAGCCCAGCCGGTCGAGCAGGTCCACCATCAGCCGGCCGCCGTTCCGCAGGCTCGCAGGCGTGCCCTGCACGAGATCGCCCACGTCCACCGTGAGCGAATCCGGCGACTCCTTCCGCCACTGGCGGATGCAGGTGGCGCAGCGGGCCAGGCCGCCCACGTCGTCGAGCCCGTCGTAGGTGCTCGTCGGCACGATGTGGCCGTGGAGGTCGGTGGTGTGGAAGATCGAGACCGTCTTCGCCCGGCCCAGGTCGCGGGCTGCGGCGAGCCCCGCGGCCGACGCCCAGCCGGCGGCGGCCGTGGAGAGAAACGTGCGGCGGGGAATCGCGGGGTGCATGGCGTGGCCTCCTGGCCGAAGTGGAAACGGGGCTGTCACTCGATCGCATTCTGCGCGGCGCGGACCGGCGCCGCCAACCCGCCGCCCGACGGGCCGGCGACCTCGATCACGAACAGGCACGACCGCGGTCCGGTCGCGCCGTCGCGGGCGTGCACTGCGAAGTCGTCGTCATTGACGATCGCCACGTGCCGCTCGTCGAGGATCGCCAGGCCCTCGAGTTTGAGCTGCCGCCGCTTGCCCGTGGGCGACGGTCCGCCGTGCACCGCCGCCTCGATCGCAGGCAGCAGCGGCGCGAGATCGGCGACGAGCCGCTTCCGCACCGGCACGACGCCGGCCGCGACGAGATCCCGCACCTTCTCCAAGGCCGTGGCATTGGCTTTCCCATCGGCCTCCGGTCGCCAGGCGAGCGTGTCGCTGGCCGGCTCCAGGGACGCCGTGTAGAGCCGCGCCAGCCCGCCGTCGGACTGCTCCAGCACGAGCAGCGTGGTCGCGTCGATCGCGGCCATGGCGCAGAGCTTGCCGTCGTCGGGCGGGGCGCCGCGGGCGAGGTAGTCGGGATCCTCGGGGTCGCCGAGCCGGTAGAGGTGCTCGGCCAACGGCCGCCCGGCCGCCGGGTCGAAGGCCAGCAGGCGGACGTTGCCCGTTTTCTTGGCGGCCTTCGGTGCGGGATGGTCGAGCGGGCTCTGCAACAGCGCGAAGAGCCGCGAACCGTCGGGCGCCGCCGCCAGGGCCTCGAAGCCGCGGTTTTCGCGCCGCGCCGCGTAGGCCGCCGGCAGCGTGGCGTGCACGACGGCGTCGGTCTCCGCCGGCGCCGCCCCGGCGGGAAAACACCGCGCCAGCACGCGGCCCGTGGCCGCGACGTGCAAGAGCGACGGCCCGTATTCCTCCGCAATCCAGAAACTGCCGTCGGCCATCTCGACCACGGCCTCGGAATCGACGCCGTCGGGATCGGACGCGACCGCCTCGCGCGACCGCGGATCGACGATCGGATCGTCGCCGAGGCCCGGCAGCGGCCGCCCGGAGAGAGGCCGGCCCGACTGCGTGGCGAGCGGGATCGTGCGGACGATCGTGGCCGCGGACGGGCCCGGAGACGTGGCGATGTCTCCGCCGGCAGGGAACTCGAGAAGCACGAGCGTGGGCGTGAAGGCCGCCGCCTCGATCGTCCGCAGGTCGCGGCCATCGACCCTGGCCATGGCATTCGGACCACGGTCGGTGAGCGTCCAGAAACGTGTGCCGTTGCCGGCGCGTGCCGGCGCCAAATCGCTCAAGCCGCCCAACCGCACGCCGTCCGTGAGTGGGACCTCGGGAATCGAAATCACCCGTACGATTCGCGCGGCCGCGGCCCGCGGCGCCGCTTTCGGCTCTTCGCCGACGGCGATCGTTCGCCCGGCCAGCGGGGCGATGACCAGCGACGCCGGCAAGGCGAAGCGAAGCAGACCGCGACGGAGGGTTCGGAGCGGGAGTGTCATGCGGCAACCTCGGCGCAGCCTAGTCGATCGCGTGCGACTCGATAGCCTTCCACACGCGATTCACACATCGGCGTGGGCCAAGGGGAGCGCCGAGGGCAGCCCTGCGAGGGCAGGCGTCGGAACACTTTCACCGACAAAACTCGCAACCTTGCAAG
>Ga0315906_10010601_pt1 | contig 10812 bp, 11 predicted proteins | sample LakEriMetagenome_4_FD_203526 | JGI IMG/M metagenome (GOLD analysis project Ga0315906, IMG submission 203526) | Freshwater fungal communities from buoy surface, Lake Erie, Ohio, United States - Buoy 2 MA122 | ecosystem: Environmental > Aquatic > Freshwater > Lake > Lake biofilm | place: USA...
TCAGAAAGACTGGAACCAAACTCTTATCACAGCTATCAACCAAATCTCTGCACAAATCCACAAATCAACTCTTAGAGGTGGTGCTAACTGGATTGTAGTATCTTCTGAGATTTCTGCGATATTTGATGACTTAGAGTATTTCCACGTTTCAAACGCGGCTCCTGAGCAAGACCAATACAACATGGGTATTGAAAGAATCGGTACTCTTGCTGGTCGTTATCAGGTGTACAGAGACCCATACTTCCCAGCTAACCAAGTTCTTCTTGGTCACAAAGGAACGTCTCTTTTGGATACTGGTTACATCTACGCACCATATGTACCTTTACAACTTACTCCAACAATGTATAATCCATTCAACTTCACACCTATCAAGGGTATCATGACTAGATACGCTAAGAAAATGGTTAACAACCGTTTCTATGGTAGAGTTACAGTTGATGGTGTTAGAACATTTGATTTGAAAGAGTTGAGATAATATGGTCTGAACCAAAAATACAAAGGGTCCTTCGGGACCCTTTTTTTATTTATTAAAGATATTTATCTACATGATTAAGCAAAATTGGGATTTATTAGAGGAAGAAAAAAAAAGGATTTTGAATCTACATGAAAATGCAACAAAAAACCATTATCTCCTCAAAGAACAAAATGAATCAAAAACAGAAACTCAGACAGTACCTTTGAATGCAAATTGGCAATCCGGTAAATGGAGACTAACTACAAATCAAACAAATGCTCTAACTCAACAATTGAATAAAATAACTAACTTTATCAATCAGCACAAAGGGAGTAAGGTTACGATACAGATAAGAGCAGGTGAAAGTAGAGTAAACAATTATGATAGAGAAGTTACACCAAAGGAAAAGTTAGACCCAGGTGTTTTGTCTGAAAGACGAGGAAGTTCTTTAGTTGAATTTCTCAAATCATATTTTGACACTTTATTAAAAAAAGGTTTGATATCTGAAATGCCAAATATCCCAAAAGCCCAAACTGTCATTGGAGACACCCCATATACAGATGTTAAAGATTTGAATGACCCAACAAAGGTTGCCCAATATAATGCAGAACAATTTGTGGAAGCCATAATTTCTGTGGAAAAAAAATATGATTGTGTTGTTGGTATGCAAATAACGATAGGTTATTTACCGGAAAAGGGTCAAACAGGTCATCAGTGCGATGAGGCAATATTTGAATTAAAATTGAATGGGGTTAGTTTGGGTGAAGTTAATTTGAATAATAGTGTAATGGATTACGGATTAAATGTGACAGATAGAAATAATGAACGAGAAAAAGTAAAGTATGAAAAAACAATACAAAAGTTAGAAAAAGATTGGGAAAATTTTGTTAGTTCAGGTCAGGTAAAAGATAACGAAAAACAAAAAAGAAAATATATCGAACAAAATTCAACACCGCCAGAACAAATACCATATCCTAATTGGGTTGAGGATAGAGCACAAGAGAAAGGATATAAAGATGTTGATAAATTCGTAGATGACTTAAAAACAATAAATAATTCATTCGAAAAATATGGTAGACCCAAACATTATGCTTCAGGTCGTCGTTCACAAACTTTTACAATAGATGGACCACTTGCCCAAAAAATAGTAAGCAGCACTAATGCAAATAAATTGGTTCTTTCAATTGTACCATTAGTGAGTCCTGATGGTAAATACAGTATATTCTATCAAAAAGGTATACATGCAGACACTCCATGGGTTATAATACAAACAAAAGATTCCAAGGAAATGTATAGCGGAGCCCCCAATGTCAATATGAAACGAGGTGATTTGACAGAAAAGGTTATATTGGAAACTGATTTATGCGGAAAGGAAATTAAAAAATCTTAATTTGGTATTGTATCATATATTACAGTAATCCCTTGAATGTCTTTCAAAATTGAATTTGGTGTTTTTTTTATAAATTTCTTGGTTACTCTATTTAACTTTTTTTGATATTTCTTACTGCTGAAGTCCTGTGTGTTTTGAACTTTACAAGAGAATGTAAATAACATCGCAATTATAAATAAAACTGTTTTCATTCGTTCAATATTTAGGACAAAACTAAATAAAATATTTCTGATTTTCAAAAAAACTTTATAATTATAGATAGATTTTAGTTTATCGGTCCCCAGTCTAATAGACTGTTGTACTATTCACGGATAGGAAGGTATTGGTAACGTAGTCATTAACTATTATAAAATTAAAAAAAATGAATTACACAACAAAGGTGGGCAATCCTACTGCTCACATCACAAAGAACAAATCACGTCTTAAGATTTACAACGGACACATTATCTTTCTTGAGAATGGTGATAATTTTGAATTTGAATTTCATAACCCCACCACTAAACCCGTCCTCGCAAGAATAAAAATCAACGGGGATTATATTTCAGAGTCAGGTTTGGTTATTAATCCAGGTCAGAGAGTGTTTTTAGAACGATTCTTGGACACAAATAAGAAGTTCGAGTTCAGTACCTATGAAGTAGAAGATAACGACGAGAATAGGTCTGCAATTAATTTTAATGGGGATATCAGGATTGAATTCTACAATGAACAACCGATATCCACTTATTCTAATGTGTCAGGTGTACTAAATTCGTGGACAGGTGTCAATACCACAGGTTCGCCTTATTATGGTAATATGACATTCACTACGAGTAATACAGGCGTTTCTACTTTCACAACAACTTCAAATGTTAGTTATTTGTCAAATCAAATTGAAACGGGTAGAATCGAGAAGGGTGGAACATCTAATCAATCTTTATCGAATTCTTATAGTAATTTCTCACATCTTGTCACAAAGTACTATGACTTCAAAATTTTACCAATAGGTAATAAGAATAAAACTTCTGAGGAAATAAGAAGGTACTGCACCGAATGTGGTACAAAGGTTAAAAAGAATTTCAAGTTTTGTCCATCTTGTGGAAATAAAATCTAAATAAAAGGGGTTCCGTGAAACCCCTTTTTATATTTACAAAATTTAGATTTATAACCAAAATACAAACAACGTAATAATTCTAACTCTTCTCTGTGAGACCTATATCGGTCGTCTTGAGTTGGTTTGTGTCCATTTATAACTGCTTCAGTTATTTCGAAATCCAATTCAATTATCCTCGACGATATCTGATTCAAATCCTGTTGTGTCATCTTCTGAATATATTTCTTTATTAATTATTCTCAAACACTTGGAAATCACTTCAGATTCCAATAGATTGAAAACATTTTTAGAATGAGCATATTCCAAAGCATGAGATAGAATATATCCTATACTCTTTTTATCCAACGAATCGACCATATTGTCTACTGATTCCTGTGAATAGTATGCGATTCCGTCAAACAGGAACCCTAAGGGTTGTTTATTTTCCATTATTTAATTTTTGAATATTTATAATATATGAAAAAAAATCATATCAGTGAAGCCACAGGTTCTTCAAGTTCTGGCAAATTCAAAGTTCCGATTGTGTTAGCACCTCAAATTTGGGAAAAAGACCAAATGGGTGCATTTACAGAACCTGTTTATCAATATACAAATGCGGAACTGGCTTATGAGGAAGCTGACGGGGATTTCAAAGAAAGTCCTGAAAAAAGAGCTGAAATAGAAAGAAAAACAAAAAAATTATCAAAAAAACAAATGTACTTGAAAAAAAATTATAGGGGTCAAAATGATGAAGAGGGTTCGGCGTTAAATCCAACAATGACAGGATTACCTTCAAAAGAAGTTAGTTTTTTGAAAGAAGACTTAGCCGTTTGGTTTGGAACTAAAAAAAAGAAAAAAGGTAGTTCTCAACCACAAGGTCCTTGGGTTAATATTTGTAGAAAAAAAGAAGGTGGTGGTCATCCCCCTTGTGGAAGGTCTGAAGCGGAAAACAAAGCATACCCAAAATGTAGAGCAAGAAGTGTTGCTGCTAAAATGACAGATTCACAAAAAAAATCTGCATGTGCACAAAAAAGAAAAGCAGAAAAAACAAATCCAAAATCAGGAACAGGAAACAAACCGAAAATGGTTTCCTACAAACCTAAGAAAAACGAAGAGTTAAGAAAAATTATAATGAATGTGTTGAAAGAATCATTGGGATGATTCTATATTTTCTAAGATATTTTTAAGGGAGTACGTAATGTTTTTTTTTATTTCGTCCTCTAACTTTTCCCTCCTATTTTCCATTTCATTATTGAAATCTTTGAGAAAGGACTCATACAATTCATCGCTTTCTACATATACGGTGTAGCTATATACGTGATTAATTATTGTAATATTTCTTTGGTGACAACTTATGAAAATGTTCTTTTCTTCATTATGTAAGAACAATTTTGTAGATATTGGTGCGATGAAAAGTTTGGTAGTTGGGATTGTGATTAATTTTTTTGCAATAGATACTGCAAATTTTTCTTCATCTGATACAATAGGTTTTGGATTGAACTTTTCTCTCAGATGGAGATAAATTCTAAAAAGAATTCCCAAAGGTCTATTAACTTTCACTAAACAATATTAATGAAAAAAATAACAATTAACAATAGCTACCAGAACATTGTTTTTTTCCATCTAAACCCTTTATCTTACCCTTACATACTTGTACTGCATACCCATTTGCATATGCCGATGGATATACTTTGAATTTAGATTTAGCGGCAGCCTTTCCTCTAGAACAAAGTTTTGTACCTGTTTTTTTCTTTCCTTCATTGAGGTCTTCAAATTCAGCGTAGCTCGCTCTCTTTCTTGTTTCATTCATAAAGAAATCAAAAACTTGGTCCAAGTTCGTTTTAGCTTCACTAACGTGGTCATCCGCCCAATCATGACCGTCCTGTATAATTTGGTCTATTTGGTCATGGTCCATTTCTAACAACATATCACATTGTCTCCTAATCTGCATCAAGTTTGAAAAAAACATATAATTTTCTTTCTGTTCTTTCAGAATTTTACCCACAATATTGGTTAGGTCTTTTTCTGTGAATTTTACAACCTTATTCTCATTGACCTTCACTAATCTTTTTGGCGTTTTCCCTCCCAAATCTATCATGGGTTCTCCTATATTTTTAGCAACTATATTTATAGTATCTTGAGGAACAACGTCTGTCTGACTCATTCCTAATTTACTTGCAGTAACCTGCCATCCATCTTTGGTTGGAATAAGTTTATCGACATTAACTCCCATCCATCCAAATCCTTTTTTAACTTCTAACTTATACTCCTGCCCATTTATGATGACATTTTTGTTTGGACTAGCTTGAGCCCTTACTTGTTCATTCAATCTATTTTTCATTTTTTGTTAACTATTTGGAATGTTAATTGTTTTTTATAAGTATCTACATCACCACTAATGTTTACTTTTATATCAACATAGTACTGATTCGGTATTTTATCTCTTGTATCAAATATGAAGTAATACTCGTTTGGTGTTCTATTAATTGGAGTCCAATCTTGTACTTGTACCTCTGTGTTTCCTTCTCTCACATATATTCTATAAAATGCTTCAAGATTTTGAAGAAGTTGTTGTGAGGAATAAGATTTTTTTATTGTAACTCCAACTTTTCTGATATCCGTATTCAATATCTTTTCATCTTGAAGGATACCATAGAAATCAAATCCAAATTTTTCAGGTTCTTTAGATTTAGTACCTATTTGTACTCTTGCAGAATAATCTTTGAGAACGAACTGATTTGTGACATTACCTAAACTCTGTCCATTAATTGTTAGACCTGACCATATATCAAAAAATTCACATGGAGAAGAATATCCCGAAAATCCGTTGGGGACTTCTACTTCGTAAACACCCTTCGTTCTCAAACATGTTGACAAAGAACTCATACTTGGTACGACTGTACCAACTCTATCTTCAATTCTGACGTAAGGAGGTTCGTCCAAGTTAGCAGGAACACCATTTTCGTAGATGTATAGGTATAATTTGTTAGTTTGGTTTTTTACGAAACTATTCCTATCATCCTCAATCAAATCATCATAAGTTGTTTGTAAGAATGGTTGATAGAAAGTTTGTGTATGTCTAGTGAAATAACCAACACTATATGCAATGGTCAACCCCGTTATGTTTTCCATATCAGGAAGGTAAGCAATACCCCACCCTGTCACACCAGTCAATGTTCCGAATAATATATTGTTAATTTCTTCGGTCATATCGAAATTGATGTCTTCATTACCAAATTCAAAATGTTGTCTATCCACTATTGTTAAACCCGAAAAGTTGACCAACCCTGAGTTGGTATTGTTATAAATTCCAGGCTGAGACCAATCAGATACATTTGTAGTCATATACCAACTAGAGGGTCTATCAGAATAAGACCTTGGGTCGACATACGTGATTGGGTACAATCCACCCATCAAACCGTTCTGATTTTTATTTGATTCTACGTAATCGTATCCTACACCCTCATCCCATTGTTGGGGTTCACCTGTGGTACCTGATGATTTTGGTATCCTAAATAATATCAAATCGAAGGAAGATGCCCTACGCTTACCGTCACTCATATCTTCATTAATCAAATCTTCATCGAATGATGCAGTATTTGTCATTTGTAAGAAGTGAGTCATTCCTGTTGTACAACCCGTTGAAATCCAACCTGAACTTATCTGTTCACGTAGATAATCTAAGTCCAAATCAAATATAAATCTTGTGAAACCATAGTTCGGTGTAATCAAATCAGAATATCCGAAATTAAGTTGCATCACAGGGTTTCTTGCTGTGTTTGCATAAGAATTTGAAATAATTGTGTTATTCTTATTAATATATGACCTTAAAATTGACATTTATCTTTTTAGATAAATATCAATTCAATCGTATATTCGCATTCAATATTTTATTGGAAGCGTTTTGTATCTCAGTGAGTATTTGTTCAGTACTTGTTCCGTCAAAACTTATACGTACTGGCGGCATACCAGGATAAGAATGGGTGTGTGTAATTAGAAACCTCACAATCAAATCAATCAGTTCTATCAATTCCTCACCTCTGACCAAACTTGATGTTTTAGGTATAATTTCTTTTACGTATTTTTCGTTTGATATACCATAAATTGTACCATCAAAATTTATGGTACCTTTCCCGGGTATTGAAGAAGTTTGTGATAATAGGAAAACTTTGTCCGCTCCGATTGAACCATAAGTGACGGGGTTACTATTGTATTTGAAACTCTCAATTTTACTTTTCTTTACCTTGTATGGAGTACCAACTTTATTCTCGGCATATATGAGACCAAAACCATTTTCCTTTGCACTACTATTCAGTTTAATTTTATTGAATAAATTGCTTGAGAAGTTATATGCGAGGTTAGGACCTGGTGCGGGTTTAGATGAAATCAAAGAATAAAAAGACGGAGAAGGTCGGTAAAAAATTGGAAATTTGGATGTTGGGTTGAATAGGTTTCTACCATTATATCTGTTCTTGTCGTTCAGTTGCTTTATAAAACCATTGATAAAATTGACTGTATCATCGAAACTTAAAGCCCTGAATTCTTCAACAATTATCAATGATTTCAAATCGTCTATCTCAGAGTTTATTCTTATTTCTTTAGTATTGATACGTGAATTGGATTTTAACTTATATAGATAGACAAACCCACTATATTTGTTTTGAGAATTTTCAGGATTAATAACAACATATTCAATTAGATATTTTGTTATCATAACATCCTCTAAAAGTTCTGTTATTGTCTTTCCGATGTCTCTTGTTTTACTAACGTCAAACTTTTCCAATTGTAGAAAGGCTCCTTTGTTATTCGCCACCGGCATAACATTAGGTCTCAAAGAGCCCTTCAACTTGTTAGCTCTTATCAAAACCCCATTTTCTTTAACAACTATATCTGCATTACCTCTACCTAAAATAGCATTATCCCCTGGTTCAGGAAAAACTCCTTTAGGGGTATTACTCTGATAAGTACCATTTTGGTTTTTTATTGGCATTGCATTGGTATATTGTACACCAATACCTGTCATTTTCTGAGTTCCTACGTAATATTCGAATGGTGATGTTGTTGGTGTTGAGAATAAAGCTTGAATATAAAATTGATTTCTATACTGAAAATCAGAATTATAATACAACACATTAACCATTTCATCCACTTTAGGGACTTGATATATGAAAAAGGGTAATAGCGGGTTGAAAATGAAAGGGTCACGATTTCCCCATTTATCCTTTTCCTCGTTCCAAGGAGGGTCATCGAAAGATTTAACCATATCATTATAGTTGTCAGTCAATAATCTTGCTCTAACCCTACCCAACATTAGTGGGTCTTGATTATCTAATACAACACATTGATAAAATAAGGGTTGGTTCATTTAATTCTATTTTGATACTCCTTTAATATACTATTATATAATTCTTCTACTTTATCTAAATAAAAAGTTAGATTTATTATTTTTTCCTTAGTCTCTTCGAAATCAGTAGTCAACATATCCATATACTCCACAAGTTTTGTATTTGGAGTGTCTGACAACATTTTCTGATTTTCTATAATATTTTTTAATTCTTCTTGTGTCATTACTATAGTTTTTTTCCTACTCCAGGAATTGCACCGTATGGCGGAGGCAGCAACAAAGCTACTTCTACTTTACCATTTTGTGCCTCTTCTTTATCCATACCGCTGAATACTGATTTGCTGAAAAAATTCATGAAATTAGGTGAACCATCAGGCATAGGTCCTGTCGGTATGCCGAGTTTTTCTAATTCCTCAATTAAATTCAGAGTTGCTCTTTCTGGTGAAAATCCTGGCAATAAACCAGAAAACAAGTTCAAGAATGGAGGAATTCTGAAACCCGCCCCTGATACCGTATTATTAATCAGTTGTAACAGTAAAGAAATTTCATCTAAAAGAGATTTACACTTTCTATAATCAGTCACAAATCTGGCGATGATATATCCCAACTGAACTAATCTTAAAATTATTTCAATTGTCTTATTAGTTTGTGATTTTCTAACGTCTCTAATAATAACCTCCAATAGGTTAAAAATATCTCGTTTCAGAATTTCAAATAATCTTTCCACAAAAAGGGCAGATATTTTTGATACCAAAGCAATCACGAATGCCCTATTCTTCTTTATGAAATCAACACTATCATTAATCTCTCCGGCAACCTGTTGTCCTATTGTTGTTCCTGATTGTAAAATTGTATTTGCAGAGTTAATCAATCCATTTTGTTGGGTGATAACATCATTAGCATCTTCTGATACATTTCTTTCTATCTCTTTGAACATTGTAAAAATAGGTAAAAGTACTTTTGGGTTCAAAATAGAACTTGCTAAAGCTACAGGTATTTGTTTGATAAAATTCCTATTAACGGACATTGATAGTGAAGCGTTGTTGGGGTATAATAAACTCCATTGGGGGTTATTTGTAATTGAATCGATAATATTTTCGATTGACTCCACTTGTTGGGGTATTGATTGTCCTGACAATGTCTCACTGAATGTAACAATTTCATCGGCTAGTTGGTCAACATTCACAGGTAATTTCACATTGTCACAATCTTCGAAAGTAACTACACCTTGTTTAACGTCTGAAAGTATCAACTCGATGTTCCTTAAATCGACTTCGTTGAATTCAAAAAATGAATCATCAACTCCGTCAAGTTCTCCTATTTTTGATATACCGCTGACATCTATTTCCTCTCGTTCATCGAAACATAAACCCAAAATCCTATTCATGAGTAGAGCAAATTTGGATTGTTCTTCCAATTTCCCAACACCTATATTTGCTTTGATTGAGACAAAGTTTGTTAGATAATTTACAACAGTTGCAACTACCTGAGGTAAAGAATAAATTTGTATAGTCGCAAAATAATCTTGTACAAATTCTGAGACATTATTCAAGGTCAGACCAGTCTGTGATGTTGTTGTACCACTTCCTCTATCCAATAGAAAAACTCTCAGAAAATCACCTTGTTCACCTAAATCATTTTCATTCACATAACTATAATCTAATAACTTGTTACCTGATTTACCATTGTAATATCTACCGAATCTTTGTTCGAAAGTTGAATTTGGATTCGAAATACCGTCAAACAAATTTCTATTCATTGGGTAGTTTATTGGACCTCCATAGGGTTTGAATGAGTCCAAACCACTAAAATATAAATTTGAGTTTTTGGTTGTACCTGTAATCCCATCCAAGGATTCTTTTTCGTAATAAATTTTACCCAACCAAGACGTTGGTGGTATTTTCAAAGTACCTGAAATATCTATGTTTTTAACAGGGATATAAATTCCTTGACTTACAGGGAGTAAATTGAGACTTTGAATTTGTATATTGTCTACATTTATACCTGTGTACGTTTGTTCCTGAGAACATCCCAAAGCCTTTATTGTCTCTTCCTTCAAAATTTTGTTAATTTCTGGTCCAAGTTCTGTTAAGGCTTGAATTACAACTTTTCTGAGATACCTGAACGTTTCTGGACCATTACCTCTGGTACCACTTAGGAAATCTAACATCCTATCCATAGAAGTTAGAGGTGACCTGTCATACCTTTTTTTTAGGTCCTCTATCTTATTAAGTTGGGATGAAACGTTTTTACCTACATCCGAAAAGGAACTACCCGCTTTATCAAGAACTGATTTTTGGGCTTTAGCAACTTCATTGTAAGTTTTGATAGCAGAAATTCTGTTCTGTATATTTTCCTGTTGTTGTGGTATACTAAGTCCTGGCATTTCAGTTACATTTTATAAGATTCTTCATCTTTTGTAACATCTTTTTCTATCAAACCCTGAATCAAGTCATCATCGAGGTCTGCAAGTGAAAATGATTCTTGAGAAGAATTAGTTTTTTCCCAAATTGAAGATTGGAGTTTAGAGAGACTTATTTTTTTCTCGACACAAT
>Ga0315906_10010602_pt1 | contig 10812 bp, 20 predicted proteins | sample LakEriMetagenome_4_FD_203526 | JGI IMG/M metagenome (GOLD analysis project Ga0315906, IMG submission 203526) | Freshwater fungal communities from buoy surface, Lake Erie, Ohio, United States - Buoy 2 MA122 | ecosystem: Environmental > Aquatic > Freshwater > Lake > Lake biofilm | place: USA...
CTAATATTCCATCGGGGAATAGACCTACCAGATGTCTTAAAACTGGGTAAGCGCCCTGAGCATGGCGATGTAAACTGCTCATCCGATCCCGGCCCCTGCCCCCTTTGTCCTATTTACGATGTGAGATTGATCACCCTTAAGAACTTGACTTTGCAGCCCCTATAGTGTAAGATAGAAATACAACGAAAGGAAAAAACATGGCACACGAACTAGAACAAATCAATGGGCAAACCTCTTTTGCCTCATTTCGTGAACCCGCATGGCATGGTTTAGGAACTGTGTTCACTGAGGAACTCTCAACAAAAGAAATGCTAGACTTAGCAAATCTTAGCAACTGGAATGTAAGACTAGAAGAAGTAACCCCTCCTGCTAATCTAACATCAGATAAAAATTATTTCTATGTAGTTCGAAATAATCCCGTAATCGATAATCAAAATGATGTTCTCGGAATTGTCGGAGAGCGTTACAATACTTTGCAGAATGAAGAACTATTCGATTTTGCAGATGCAATGCTAGACGGAGGCCGTTGGGAAACCGCAGGCGCTATTCGTGGAGGACGTGTAGTCTTCGGCTCTCTTGCACTAGACCGTGAAACCGTACTAGACCCTAATGGTGTATCGGATAAAATCAATACCTATCTAGTTGTCAATACATCACATGACGGTTCAGTGTCTATTCAAGCAAGCGTTACACCTGTGCGTGTAGTGTGCGCTAACACATTGAATTTTGCATTGCGTAGTGTAAAGCAAACATTCAAGATTCGTCACACCCAAACTGCAAACGGCAAGGTTCAATCTGCCAAAACTGCACTAAACATTGCTAATTCCTACATGGATGATTTTAGCAAAATGGCAAACAAGATGATTCAGACTGAAATCACTGCACAACAATTCAATGATATTCTTCTCGCTGCTTATCCTAAGCCTGAGAAGGATTCAAGCAAAACTGCACTTACTCGCTGGCAGAATAAAATTGATGAACTCAACGATATTTACACTGGCGATTTCAACCACATGATTTCGGGTAATGCGTGGGGAGCACTCAATGCTCTCACTGAGCGTATTGACTGGTATCGTGGAAACACCGAAACTAAGTTAGCAGCAGCAAGTGGATTTGACGCTGCAACTAATGCAGAAAAGAATCGCCTACTAAAAATCGTAAATGATTTAGTAGCAGCGTAAGCAATTATCCTGAGCATGATATAAAACTGCTCTCTGGTCTGGTAGTTCAGTTGGTTAGAACGCTACCCTGTCACGGTAGAGGTCGTGGGTTCAAGTCCCATCCAGATCGCAAAAATCACCCAGGGGTATCGATGACCCAGGGGCAATATGTCCAAACAATCCTATTTATACCAAACATAATATTTACAAACAATAAATTAGTTTACGATTCTATTACGTAGGACTTGATTTTTTCCCATATCTAGGGTAGAATTAATACATGATACTTACCAAACCCTATAGCATAGATGATTTAGTTACTATTATATACGAAGACAATTTCTCCCACCTGGATTTTATGGATAATATGGGTGGAGACTGTGATTGTAATATTCATACCACGTTAAATACTATACTAGAGTATTGGGTAGAATAATGCATAATCATTATTGGCTTTGTTCTGAGGTCCCTGGCATTTTTGAATGCGAATGTGGGGCTGAGAAATACTACGATAGATCTACCCAAACATTCAAACATTTTATTAAGAAGGCTTGACTTCTTCCCCTATTCATGCCATAATTGTATTACGACCATAGAAAGGACCCCCTATGCCAAATTGGGTATTCAACCACCTTACCGTCAAAGGTGATTCTAAAGATGTAGATGTTGTAAAGGCTCAACTCAATTCCCCGTTTTCTAAAGAGCATACTTCATGGAATCCTAAAACACACACACTAGATACCTCTACCACCATGTATTCTAATCCTGTGTTTGCATTCTGGAATATCGTTCGACCTGACGACCTTGAAGCATATCATAAAACACCTGAGCATACCACTGGTGAAACAATATCTAAAATGTTTTCAGGTAATGATTGGTATTCTTGGAACATTCGTAACTGGGGATGTAAATGGGATGTAGCAATTGCAGATGATAATCATTTTATTGATACCTCAATGGATGAACTCAAAGACGGTGGTGTTCAGTATAACTTTGATACCGCTTGGTCTCCGCCTTGTGAGGCTATAGAGAAACTATCCAAGCAGCACCCAAATGTAACTTTCAGATTATATTATGAGGAAGAGCAGGGTTGGGGTGGCGAGATAGAATACACCAACGGTGACGGTAAAGTAATTCTAGAATATGACGATAAATGCCATGAGTGTGACGAAACTAACAACATGGAGTATTGCGATGATTGCGGTTGTAGTGTATGCTTGAAGTGTAAGATGAACCGCGAAGAGAGAGAGTGCAAACATGACATCTGATGTAAAAATGATTATGCTTTTAGAATATCTCAAACTACATAAGATTAGTTTAGAACAAGATGCAGATAGACTAGAAGAACTAAAGAAAAACTTTGAAGGCGATTATGATTCAGAGGAGTATGAGAACCTAGTACTTGATGACCATTATAATACTGGGGAACTCATGGCTACCTCGCACATATTGTCAGTGGCTCACGGTATACTAGATAAACCCTACTAAGGAGAGATATGAGAGACCTAAGTCTAAACCCACGAGTAAAAAATCTTGTTGACAATGGTGTCGATTCATTAGACATCATGCATGGCGAACTTAAGAATCTAATGGTTGACGCAGAGCAAGAATTAGAGGCAGCCATAGAGGAAGAAGAGCGCACTGAAGAGGCAATGGATTCTATGGAGCGCAAATATTGGGAAGGCTACCTAGACGCTATGTCCATTGTATATGCACTTACCTATAAACTATCATTTGCTAGAGAGGATTAATATCATGGGAGCACGTTGTACATTTGTTTTAAAACACAGTGATGACCAGGCAGTTGCTTTATATAGTCATTGGGGTGAAGATTCTATGAATCGTGACATTGCTGGTGCCCTTGCACATTGCGAGCCACGTTGGAATGACCCATCATATGGAACACGCATGTTTATATCTTATATGATTCAATATGACCTTATGTCAGAGACTGGGTTTGGAATTTATCCATGTAATCCGTCCGACCTTGGGTTTGTAGACCATCCCATTATTATAGACTTTACTAACGGTACCGTTGGTATTGGTTCAGAGTGGCATTCATTTGAGGAATGGATATCATTCTACAGATCTAAAGAGTTATTTGGATCTTGACAAAAAGCCAGGGCACTGGTACAATTGAATAAGGAAAACCCTAACCAACAATCGAAAGGAACCACCAAAATGGCAGCAAAGAAGAAATCAAAACCTAAGACAATCCCATATCTAGAGACTTGGGACACACGCTATGGTCTCTCTGAGCGTGTAGTTCTAAGAAAGAATGGAAGGTTTGTAGACAACGTCTCCCTTTCATCCTTGAAGCGTGGTCAACGGGTAGGCTCACGCTAAGTAGGGACAAGGGAAGGGGTTCCCCCAGTCCCACTGGAGCGCAGGTCTGGTAGCAAGTGCCACGACTTGCGCTCCCACTATTTTCACGGTACAATTCAATAGAGGAGGACTATGTACAGAGATGTAGGAATATCTGATGAAGAACGAGCAGCAAACAAATTAGGAACTGTATTCTCCAACTTTAATTTAGATTTAGAATCTCTTGGATATTATCTATCAAGAGTTTTGCCAAAGGTAGTGTTTGACAGAGTAATGATTACATTTGATGCAGCAGACTTCTACAAAGCAGGAGGAGACATAGATGAATTCAATCGACAGGAGCGCATATGACAGACTTTGAGAAAGAAGTAGATCTTCTATCAGACATGTGGCTAGGACACAATCTGGAGGGGGCTATGGCGGAGTTCTATGACGTGCACGATATCGGCATTGCAGTGGCCCTATTGATATCTGTAGGGGTAGTAGATCCTAAGCACGTATCACAAACAGGGCTAAGCCTTATGCACCAAACACATGAAAACCTATATGCGTTCCTAGAGGTTCCATATAGTCATAACCATATAGAGTTTGCTGAACTGTTACAAGACTCACCAGTAGTCCAATTCAACTAATGACTTGCTATCTGATGGCAAATAAGATATACTAGACTATAAAGGATTGGAGATATAATGGCACAAGCCTACGACTCAAAGGGATACGACCGAATGATGGTCAATGGTCTTAGAGAATACTATGACGCTTTAACATATGAAAATGATTTACCACTAAATACTAGTTTTTTTCTTTTGCTTATAAAGAATCTTATAAATGAAGGGGCTGATGAAAGTAGACTTCGTGAGCCAGAATATATTGAAGAATTATTAGATAAGTATATCTCAATACTAGCAGAGTAAGTAGTAGATCAGTACTAATAGGCCCTCCTTTACGAAGGGCTTATTTTTTTGCCCGTTCATAGCCTTTACGAAATCATTTTAAAAATCGCTGAAAGTTTAAACAATGTTATAATTGTTTTATGAGTCCTAGAAACTTTGCCAAACAAATGATGGGTCCTTATTTCCTATCAGACAAACACTATAGTTGTTCATGTGGTAAAGTTAAGAAGCATAGTCATCCTATACGTAAATTTATAGATCGTCTTCGTACCCCCGCCAAAATGCAGTTTGAGCACCTACCCTACCAGACCAGACCAGTGGTACCAGAGGCAGAGATCGACCTCAAAGCGCTCCGCGAACAACGGCGGGTAGCCAAACAATCTGATCAATAATACCCCTATATAAAACATTACGAAATACTTTATTTTTTCCCTGATTATCAAACATTTATATTATTTTATTACGAAATTGTTTAAAAAATCCCAGAAATTTTGTTACCAAATTGTTATGTTTGTTTGGTGATTTGACAAACATTCAAACATATGATATGGGGGATATTACGAAAGAACCAAATTTTTGCAGTTTGATATATGTTTGATATGGGTGTTTGGACATTACGATGTTTGATAAAAAACGTTCTATCCCCCACTTTCCTCCACTTCACTCCACAAACAGTCATATCTAAAAAATATCAGTAAGATTTATTTCATTTCAAACATCCTTCTACAAGGCATCAAATAAGCCATATATGCCAATTTGCCAGGGTATACAAACATCCTTCTTGATCCATATTGGGGTTATAATAATCATATGATAGGCGTAGCCTTTGTCTGGATTTTATTCTTTATCACCCTTATAATCATATATGGAAAACTATGAAACACCTTAATTTATATCTGGCCATAGTAGGATATGTTGTTTGTACTATATGTGTTATTGTCTATAACTCTTGACTTCCCCCTGATTTTTTGATATCCTGGTTATATGCTTTCACAATGTACCGCTACTAAAAACAATGGTCAAAAATGTACTATTCTTGTAAACAATCAAGACACCCTATGCCATATTCATAAGCCAGAAGGCAAGTTTCAAAGAAAACTAAAAGGTGAGTATGTTTGTGACCATAGGTACTATATGAGAGACCCAGGTATTATGTGTATAGATTGTGGGAATATCTGGCAAAGTGAGAATACTAACTCATAGTGCTCGTGTAGAGCATAGTGGTGTTTGTATTTCTATTTCCCGCCGAACTTTAACTGCCTATTTGAGATATCTGTTTATTAGCGAACTTTAATATATCGCCAGTTAGCGGAGAGTATTCTAACTTTACAGCGTTATTCTTTGAGCATGGTCCGACCACATACTTGAAGAAATCTTTGACCGCTAGATTAGTTTCGCTCTTTGCAGTCCACGCCAAGCCGTAAGAAAATGTAGATATATTGTAGGCTTTTGGATTAGGATTATTATAGTTAGATAGAATTGATCCATCTTCTAGTATTGTAAACTTACTTAGAAACTCTGAGGCTCCCTGTACCGTTGGCTGTATAAACTTACCAGCATTGTTTTCAATAGATGCCTTAGATAGTTTTTGATTAGTTGCAAATGAGGACTCCATATATCCTATGGCACCATCTGTTCTTGCCACAGTTGTTGCTACAAGGCTGGTTCCTGGAGCAGAAACAAAAGTTCCTATTGGCAAACTAGGTTTTGGAAAAGCCTGAGTAAATGACTTGCTTGGCAATTTATTCCAAATCTTTGCATTGGTAGCCCATAGATACTCTGTAAAAACCTGTGTTGTTCCAGAACTATCAGACCTATAAACAACCATGATTGTTTTATTAGGTAGTTTTGGTTTTATTTTGTTTATTGTATTGTCTGATACTATTGCAGGGTCATTCCATTTTGTTATATCCCCCGCAAAAATCTTTGCTAATGTTGCTTTCTTTAGTCTTATTGGTTTGTTATAACCTTGCAAGTTATATGCAATCGCAATTGGTCCTGCTACCAACGGAACGTATACAAATCTGTCTGGTACCTTAATTCCTGGTGGAAATGCAACATCTGTAGCAGCAAAGTCTACAGTTTTCTTAACAAACATACTTAATCCAGAACCAGAACCTAAAGGATTATAGTTTACATCGTTGCCAGTTTCTTTGGCATAGTCTGCTTTGCAGGTATTTAAAAAATTAAATATAAAACTAGATCCAGAACCATTTACATTTGATGCATTGGCTGGAATTTGTGAAAATAACATAAAAAAAACCACCATTGTGGCTATAAATTTAAATTTTGTCATACCTTAATCATATCAGCATATATATAAAAAGTGGTTAAAATAAAGTGAACAGTTATAAAACATATAAAAATGTTATAATAAAATATCGAAAAGTACGATATACTTATTAGATGAAACCTGTCAAAATATCAAACATATTTTCTAAAGAAGAGTTAAACAACTTAACATTAATTACAAACAGTTCTAAAAAAGACATAGATCCGCTTTATGGTAGACAAAAAAGTATAAAATTAAATTTAAACAAAAACCTGTATGCTAAATTAAATTCTATAGTAAAAGAAGTTTGGGACGTTTCTTTAATATTTGGCGGAGTCAATTATGTAGAATATAATAAAGAATTTGGGGTTCCTTTTCTTCCACCACATTTTGACGGAGACTCTAGTGAATTAATTGTTAATTTTCAATTGTCTTCAAATACTACTTGGCAAGTTGGAGTAGACTTAGAATTATTTACTCTTGAAGATAATTCCGCTATTTTATTTCATCCAAACGAATCAGTACATTGGAGACCAAATAAAATATTTAACAATGGAGAATATGTTAAAATGATGTTTTTTAGATATTCTGCCAATCCACCTAAAAACTACTCTCATATGAATCTTTCTGTAGATGATGTGCGTTTTAATGAAATAAACAATTTAAGAGATAAAATTAAACATATTGTTTAAAAACATTAATTAATCAATAAATAAAATTAGTTTTGAAATAAGTAATTTGTATATTTTTTTATAATCATTTTCTAAAAGCGCATCTACTTCTAATGACACAATATCTTTTTCAGTTATTTCTTTTTTGTTTATGCAGTCCATGATTTCTGTTTGAGATATTAATATGTTAGCATCATGTTTTTTAGTTATAATTTTTAGATTTTTTAAAAAAATATCATTTTGTTTTAATCTTATTTTATAATCGATTTCTTGCCAATCTTCAGTTTTAGGGGATATAAATGGGATAAATTGTGGCATTGGTTCAATAAACATTATTTTTGAATTATTAAAATATTTTTTTATATTTAAAATTGAATTGTTTAATATTTTATAATAATCTTTTTCTGGATTAGGAAAAATAAAATTTTTAACATCTACATAACCCATCCAAAACAATACAATTCCAGTATTTTTAATTTCAGAAAATTTTATAGAATAATCTGGGTTATCAGTATTATTGTATGGTTTATCCAATATTGGACTTTCTATTGTGCTAGACATAACATTTTTTTCAAATAAAACATAAGGACTAAATTCGTTGTTGTGTGAAAACGATAAACCACCTTTAGACCAAATTTTTAATCTAATATCTTGAGTATTTAAATGATTGTGCTTTATTAAACGTGATGCGTGGCAATCTCCAATAACTGCTATTTGGTCTAAATCCATATATAAACTATATCATAGATGGTATAATAATATTATGTCAAAGAACCCCATAAAAGATTTAATTTTTGTGGCATTACAAGATTCATTTTCAGATAGCGTTACATTTCATAAGATAGACGATGATAATTCTATTATAGAAATGGATTATGAAAAGATTACGAACACCATTTTAGAATCCCTTGACCTAGAGGGATATCGAATTATACCAAAAGGAAGACGGCCTGCAAATCCTTAGTGGTATAATGTAGGTATGGAAACTCTAGATAAAAAAGATGTTTGTGCTTATTGTGATAAGCCTGCAATATACACTGATCTAGGGCTAAATGAGAAGGGTATGTTTGCAGTAATAGATGTGTGTAAATGCCATCTTAAAACATATGCACCATAATGGCAGATTTATTTTTATTTGTGGCTTGGGGACTTCTCATTGGTACATTTGTTGGAATAATGTTTAAGTTCTTTTAGGATTAATATGACAAATAATGCAATACGACCAAGATTGCCAAGAGAAACTAGTAAGCGCAGAGGTATTAGATTTAACATTACGATGAACTATTCTTTTTCCAGATTTGCCGTTGGATTTGAGATAAGCAAACGCTATGCAGTATTAGATCTTGGATATTTTTGGATTAGTTTACATTATTAAAATGATATAATAACTGTATGACAACACATGTTCTTACTACTCTCAGCGATACTACCGCTACAAGACTAACTCCAGAAGGTTATCATACTGGCATGGACATAACTGTTCAAAATGTTAATGCTACTGCATATGTTTATTTAGGTGGTCCTGGAGTAAGTACATCAAACTATGGATTTAGAATTTTGCCAAATCATTCTTGGTCAATAGAACTTCCTGGAAGAGATCCATTATATGCAATCTCTAATGTTAATGGAGCGCAAGCAGCAGTTTTGTGGACTGGCGTTGAGTTGATGTAATGGCAAGATTTACTCATCCATCTTTTGGAGATGTAGGCGGATTAACAACAACAATATATTCTTATAACCCAACTTGGTCTGGTACTGGTCTTACATATACTGGAACTCCAGCAACTGGCTCATATATTAAAATTGGAAATTTTATAATAGTTCAAATTGATGTTCTTTATACAACAGTAACAAACTTTGGAACTGGTCAGTATAGCCTTACCCTTCCATTTGCATCAAAATATCATACTGATGTTTATGGTGGCTCTGCACACGACACACTACCAACATTAAGACATTATAGTTTAAAAGGACACCTAACTCCATCTAGTACAACAATGACCTTATGGCAACATGCAGGGTCTGGAAATGATGAACCAATGGACTACAACACTCCATTTAGCCCAAACACAGAAGATAAATTTCATATGTCTTTTTCTTACATATCAGAATAACACTTGCTTTTTGATTGAGCATACGATATACTTAATTTATGGAATCACTACTAATAGCAATATCTATGTTCTTATCTTCCCCTGAAGGAAGAGATCCAAACAGAGAACCTGTTTGGTTTGAGAATTGTATTAATATTGAAGAAACACAAGTAAGTAAAGATAGTTGGGTTTACTATTGTGCAGATGAAGATCCAAATCAATTAGATCCATTTTTTAGTGCCCCTCGTTGGACAGAAGAAGATGTACAAGATGATTGGGTTGATGAAGAAACTACAACGGAAGAAGAGGAAACAAATGAAGAAGTCGAACAATACAGTTTCAAAAAACAAACAAAAGCGTTACTTAAAAAACAAAAAACGTCTGCAATCAAAACCAAACCTGTCAAAACAACAAAGACGGGAACAAAGGCTAAGAGAACTAATGCTTCTAAACTACCTAAGTCAAACAGCAAAGCCAAGCCAAGAATTAGTTTCTACTGAAGAAAACAAATAGTTTAACAACTTAAATTTTATGGTATAGTTAAGTTGGAGGGGTAATAATGACTGACGCTGCAAGTAAATGTAGAATTCTTGGAAAACTTTGGATGGATTACAGAGATGATCCAGACTTTGTTGATTTTATTGAATACAATGATTTGGGATTGCCTATGGCATATCTTGTTGATAGCGATCTTGTTAAAATGACTAATAAAGGTGAGATATTTGTTGAAGAAACATTTGAATTATTCTTACAAAGTTTAGGGTTGGAAGATACTGGTTTTACTGAACTAGAAGAAATTTTAGAGATTGCATCAGAGTAATGCAAGAAAATGATTATAATTTTATTTCTCATCTAAACTCTAATAGGTTTTTGGGTTTTTATGGCAATATATGTGGATCAATTGCTGCTTTTTTCTTTAAACAAGCAGAAAAGCATGGAGATTGGTATGAAATGGAAACGGATGAATAATGGCACATATAGTTTTTCTTGGTAACTTTGAAGTTCCTTATAGCAGTGAAAATCATCATGCTAATTCATTAGAATCTCTTGGACATACCGTTTGCAGATTGCAAGAAAGATTTATTAAAGACTCTGTAATTTTAGAAAATGCTTTGAATGCTGATTTATTTGTTTGGGTACATACTCATGGATGGAAAACTCCTGGAAGAATTGGTATGGGCATGGTGCTAGAACAACTAAGAATTTCTAAGATTCCAACTATGACATACCATTTAGACCTATGGCTAGGACTAGAAAGAGAAAAAGATCTTAAAGAAGATAATTTTTATCAAACTATTGGACACTTCTTTGCTACAGATAAACTTATGGCAGACTGGTTCAATGAAAATACAAATGTAAAAGGACACTTCTTGCCTGCTGGAGTTTATGACAAAGAGT
>Ga0315906_10010606_pt1 | contig 10810 bp, 18 predicted proteins | sample LakEriMetagenome_4_FD_203526 | JGI IMG/M metagenome (GOLD analysis project Ga0315906, IMG submission 203526) | Freshwater fungal communities from buoy surface, Lake Erie, Ohio, United States - Buoy 2 MA122 | ecosystem: Environmental > Aquatic > Freshwater > Lake > Lake biofilm | place: USA...
GGACTCCTGGCAGGTATTGCATTGGGGTGGTTAATGTTTAATTAAAAAAAAGAAGAGTTATGAAAAAGTTATTGTTTATTCTAGTTATGTTAAGTGCGTTTAGTGTTAATGCACAAATAGTTATTAAGGAGTCTCCAAAAGACACCGTTGTTTGGCAGGCTACTAAGCTTAGTACTGTGCCTAAGATTGTAAGATTTGAAGTAGATGGAGAGTATAGTTATACTATCTACTATAAGAATGCAAAGTACACGGCAATTACTGATATAGATTATCTTACAACTGGGGATTCTGCAACAACCAAGCAGTTCTATGAGTTATGTAAGACAGCTATAGTAGAAGGCAAAGAGTATAATATTGAAATGGATGACAAGGCCATAGTAGTAAAGAAGTCTATGGGTAATGTGTTGATCTATACAAGCATATCTCATTTCTACTTGTCTGAGAAGAATATTGACAGTATTCTAGAAAAACTTAAGTAATATGAGAGTTGAGATTTTAATGAATGGTACAACTAAGATTGTACTCATTCCAGAGAATGAAATTGAAACAGCTATTGTAAAGAATATTGCTGCCGGTGGTGTAGATGCAACTATTATCACTCAGCATACACAGATCCTAGATAAGGTTATCCAGGATGGATTAGTAATCTCACCACAAAAAGGAGATGGCGGTGGTAACAAAAGTTAAAAGAAAATCAATGGTTATAAGACCCAGTGGCCGGAGTACAGACTTTATTAGTCCAAGCTTTGGCCACGGGTGTCTTTATAACTGTACTTATTGTTACATGAAGAGACACAAACCGGAAGGATTAAGCATAGCAACTAATACTATGGATATCCTGACGGAGATTAACTCACACGCATGGTTTGCAGATGTAGAGAAGCCTAATCAAACTGGAGAATTTATCACTTATGACATCTCTTGTAATGAAGACTTTGCTCTGCATGCTAAGTATCATGAGTGGGAAACTATTTTTGGATTCTTTAGAGATCATCCTTTAGCCATGGGTAGTTTTGCTACTAAGTATGTGAATGAAGACTTACTTAAGTTTAATCCGGAAGGCAAGATTAGAATCAGATTTAGTCTAATGCCTCCAGATTGGAGAATTATACTTGAACCTCATACTAGTACTGTACATAATAGATTAAGGTATATAGAACGGTTTATAGATGCTGGATATGAAGTGCATCTTAACTTCAGTCCAGTAATTGTTCATGATGGTTGGTTAGATAAGTATAATAGTTTATTTCAACATGTAGGGTATTTTGCAAGAACTTATGCTTGGGATACTGATGCTGTCAAAGCTGAAGTAATCTTTCTTACTCATAATGAACAGAAGCATAAGTATAATCTAGAGCATAATCTACCGGGTGAAGAGCTACTGTGGCAACCAGAGATACAAGAGAGTAAGACATCTCAATATGGTGGTGATAATATCAGGTATAAACATGATCTGAAGGCTGAATATATTAAACAGTTTACTCAGTTACATGATGAGATAATACCTTGGAATACAATACGTTACATATTCTGACTTAAAGTATGAGTTCAACACAAACATTATCTAAACCGGTTCTTAATAAAAGAAACAGTTTAGCAAAGAAAATTATTAAAGAACATTATGAAATAACTGCATATGGAGATAAGGTAACCAATGGTAATATAAACTACCTATGGTGGATGTATTATTTAGGTACAAAAACCGGAGAATTTAGGTCTTTTATACTAGGGTATGAAAGGAATTTATTAGTATCTTTAGGTATAATTACTCCTGAACAAGCAGAAAGTCTGAAATCAATGATACTATCAGATGATGAAGACAACTTTTATATTGCTTTACTTAGTATTGAGAAACTAAGAAAGGAACGGATAAAGAAACATGGTGAATGGAAGCTTAATAAACTTGATGTTTCCCTAGAGTTTATAGATGTTGCCGGAAAGTACATGGAGAAAGTAGTAAATAATCCATTTTTAGATAAAATATGACAGAGCAAGAACTGATTGAAGAAGGATTTGAAAGGGTTGAGGTTCCTAAATGGGAAAGCGGTGACAAATCTAGCTACTATTATTACAAGTTGGATCTCAATCCTCATTTTACATTTATTAGTAATGCTAATGATGAAGTCTATAACAAAACGTGGAAAGTTACCTGCTTTGAGATAGATGTGATTATCAAAGACATTGTAGATCTACAAACATTGATTGCTTTAAACAAGAAGTGGTCTAAAAATAAGTAATATGTTTTCAGGATTTTTAGTGAAGAAGAACTCTAAGATGGGTTACTCTAACAGGAAAGATAAGCTCTTGTATGATCTATTCATTGATAAGATCAAAGAGGGTGAAGAAGTAGAAATCTTTATGTGTATTAAGGGAAAGAAAGGTAGCCCGGCTCAGATTGCAAAGATACATGCTAGTATCAGAGAAATGGCCGGGGAACTAGGTTTTCCTTTTGATGACATGAAACTGATTGTAAAAGAAAAAGCAGGACTATGTTATGAGGTAGAAGATGAAGGACACAAAAGGATTATTTGTAAATCCTTTGGTGATTGTAGCAATACTGAACTAACACTAGCTATTGAAGCTTGTAATGAGATAGCTGCAGATAACGGAATTATTCTTGGGTAGGTGCTACATAGCCCTCATCACCGGGCTCAAGAACTTCTTTTTCATTATAAAGATTGTTCTCTTTTGCTTGTCTTTCAATTTCAGCAAGCAAAAGAGTTACTGTATAAAATGATTTTTCAAAGTCATTTAGAGTTTCATAAGAAGAAGTCATAAGTTTTTTAAGAGATTCTTCTCTTTTAGTATCATCTGTAATAGTTTGAAATAGATAATAAGATAATGCCTTAGTCATTAAATAAAAGCCTTTATTTACTTTTATTTCTACTATTGCATCGTCTTTAAGTTCTTTTACAGTAATAGCCATAACATTATTAGTTTTTACAAATTTATAGAAAAATGTCAAAGAGCCTTAACATAGAAGAAATAAAGGATAAAATAATTGATAAATTAAAGCTTTCAGGATGGGATAGAATTCTTAGAAGTTTTATATACAGTAAAGAATTTGAAGACATAGTATTTATTTTACTGAAACAAACTCAAGATGGTAAGAGATTTACTCCTACTATGAAAAATTGGTTTAGAGCATTTGAGGAATGTCCTTATAGTGAACTTAAGATGGTAATTGTAGGCCAGGATCCGTACCCAGGGATTAATCAAGCAGATGGTATTGCATTTAGTCTTAAAGATGCAGAGAGTATACAACCAAGTTTGGAGTATATGTTTAATGCTATAAACAAGACTGTTTACAACGGTGTAAATGCTTGCAGGGACATGGACCTTGCAAGATGGGGTAATCAAGGTATACTAATGTTAAATACAGCATTAACAACTAATATTGGTAAAGTAGGACAACATTATTTAATATGGAGACCTTTTATCGCTTATGTGTTTGATTGGTTAACATGGAATAATCCTGGTCTTGTTTATATCTACATGGGTAAAAAAGCAGAAGAATGGGCAGAATGCGTTAATGATAATAATTACAAATTCTTTCTTACACATCCTGCTGCAGCAAGTTATAATAACTTAAAAGAGTGGGAATGCCAAGATGTTTTTAACAAGACATCTGAAATAATTAAGAAGAACTATAACTTTGAAATAGAATGGTAGATATATTTAACAAACTAATCAAAAATAATCTTACTCCTAATCAACTTTACTTGTTGTGGTGTAAGAAACATAACATGTGTCCTTTGTTTAATCTTAACTTGACCATAGAATATATGCGGTTGACAAATGATGAATGGTTATTAGAGGATGGTAAATTGACCGGTAAAGCATTTGTATTGGTTCAAGAGTTAGAGTCTTTCTTTAAGAACAGTAAAAAGAAGACTTCTTCTGTGATCATGGGTGAAAATTTTGATGATTATATATCTGAGTATTTAGAAATTTTTCCTAAATTTAAACTTCCCAGTGGTAAATATGCAAGATCAGATAAGAAGAACTTAGAGAATAACTTTAGGTGGTTCTTTGAGACGCACAATTATGACTGGGAAACTGTTCTTAATGCTACAAAGATGTATGTTGATGAGTATGAAAGACAGGGTTATAAGTATATGAGGACCTCTCAGTATTTTATTCGTAAGCTTAATTCTGCAGAAAAAACATTTGAATCTGAGCTTGCAAATTATTGCGAGGTGTATATGAATGGTGATGGTGATTATAAAGATTCTCATTTTAGTGAAAAAGTAGTATGAGTAGAGCATTAAAACTGCTTCCGGCAGTAATCTTAGGTTCTGTTATGTGTTATTATATAATTGACACATACATAGTAGAAGTAAGTATTTGGAGTTATCTAGCAATAGAGTTTCTAGTTACTACATTTCATGAACTATATAACAGACTAAAAACACAAATATCTTAAAATGTATATATGAGTAATTCCGGTAAGGCTGCTCCAAAGAAACCTTGGAACAGTCAAAGGGAGGGTTTTCAAGAATCCTTAAAGTATCTTCAGGGAAGAATGAATGGTCACATAAAGAGTCTTAAGACTCCATGGCCCAAATTTGATGATGCACTTACTGATGGTATTGAGTGGAATACCTTGAATGTTATTGGTGGCAGACCTGCTAGTGGTAAAACTTTAATTGTAGAACAGATTGTCAGAGAGTCTTTTCCTCTTAACCAAGGAGAGAACTTTAGAGTTCTACAGTTTCAGTTTGAAATGTTAGCCAGGACATCTGCTATCAGAGAATATTCAAGTGTGGTTGGAAAATCATACAAGTACCTCTGTAGTGCTGATGGAAAATTAAGTGATTCTGATTTACAAAAATGTTATGATTACGCAAAAGCCAAAATAAAATATCCCATAGATGTAGTAGAGAAGCCTTGTACCATAGAAGAGTTCAAGCAGATTATAGGGGAATACATGGCGGAACATGCAACATATGATCCTAGTGGCAATATGATTTTACCAAAAGTTCTGATTACTATAGATCACTCGTTACTATTTAAGAAAGCTCCATATGAGAAAGATAAGCAAGATATGCTTAACAATCTTGGAGAAGCTCTTACACTTCTTAAAAGGCAATACCCTATAGCTTTTATTCTACTGAGTCAGTTGAATAGAAATATAGACAACCCGGAGAGAAGTGAGGAAGGTAAGTATGGTAACTATATTCTTGAGTCTGATATATTTGGATCAGATGCTATTCTTCAACATGCAGATAACCTTATAGGTATTAACAGACCTGCAAAACAGAAGATTAGATACTATGGTCCAGATAGATACGTGATTGAAGATGATAGAGTTATTGTTCTGCACTTTCTTAAGTGTAGAAATGGTGACACCCGTCTGAGTTTTTTCCGTGCTGAATTTGAAAAGATGAGACTTACAGAAATGATTACACCTCCTCAACAGGAGAAAAGATTATCAACCAAATAGTAAATTATGAGTTTATCAACAAAAAGTACAACCGTTAACAGGCAAGAAAAAACTGAAGAGTTGCTGAAGCACCATCAGTGGAAATTTGATCTGCTACAGGAAGACAGTCCTTTGTTTATTCCTAAGTGTGCTTATCCTCCAAAAGGGAAAAATGAACTTCATGTAGGATTCTTTCCAAGTGAAGTAAAGAAGGGTAAGGACATCTATACAGAATTTACAAGTATTGAGCTTGACCCTGAAGATCCGGAGAGAATGCTTTACAAATGGAGGTATAACCCTCATTATGAAGAAGAGTATGAAAAGACGGAACCTGCAGCAAATGGACACTTTAGGTATTTAGTTCCTATATCAGAACTTGTTAAGATTGAGTTTGATGTTCAGGAAAACACTGAAACAGGTATGTTTCCAAACTTTGAAGAGATAATGGATCCAGATCTTGATTCTCCTATTAGTCAGTTGACTATCAGAGATGTTGCCGCAATCTTATTAAAGAAGCCGGTGAGTCATAAGAATTGGTTAAATGAAATTATTAAATCTTAAGTTATGGGAATAGTATTGCCTACAGAAAAGCAAGCTCCTACTCATAAGAGCCCTAAGAATCTTATTATCTTTTCTAAACCTAAGATAGGTAAGACAAGTTTGTTAAGTACACTTGATAACTGTCTGATCTTAGACTTAGAAGGAGGTACTAAGTATCTGAATGCTATGAAAGTAGAAGCAAGTAGCTTTGAAGAAATCAGAGAGATAGGTAAAGCAATTAAAGAAGCAGGTAATCCATACAAGTACATTGCAGTAGATACAATTACTGCATTGGAGGAAATGGTAGTACCGTATGCTGAAGTGCTTTATTCTAAGAGTCCAATGGGTAAGAACTGGTTTAATCCAGGTGGTGGTAAAGAAAAGTATGGAACTATACTTGGCCTACCTGAAGGTGCTGGTTACTATTGGACAAGACAAGCCTTTACAAAGGTGATTGATTACATTCTAACTTGGGCCCCTTATGTGATCTTTGTTGGTCACGTGAAGGATACTCAGTTAGAAAAGGCCGGTGGTACATTTAGTGCTGTTGACCTGGATCTGACAGGTAAGCTGAAGAGAATTACAACTTCTAATTCTGATGCTATTGGTTACTTGTATAGGAAGGGAGACAAGAATGTCCTTAGTTTCAAAACTAATGATGATGTCTCTTGTGGTGCAAGACCAGAGCATTTAAGAAATCAGGAGATTGTAATTGCAGAAATTGATGAGAACGGTGAGTACAAGACTTACTGGGACAAAGTATTCGTAGATTAATAAACAAAAACAAAACAAAATGGCTTTAAGCACAACAGACTTAGCAAAAGAAGGCGGTTCAGGACTACCTAAAACAATTGCACCGGGAAATCATACACTAAAGATCAACAGAATTGAGCTTGAGCCTTTCAAGTTTATTGATGGAGCAATGCATCTTATTCTACATGTAGAAACTGAACCAATTGATGGCTATGAAGGTTTTATGATTGACAAGGATAATCCTGAAGCAGGTCACTATGCAGGTCAAATCGGAAGAGTAAAAGCATCTCAGTATGCATTTGCAGATGGTCAAACTAAATCAGGTATCAAGATCCAGAGAGATAGATCTGTATTGATTTTCTTACAGAATCTTTGTAAAGGACTTGATATCAATGATTGGTTTGTTTCTCAAGACAATAAGCATGACTCTATTGAAGAGTTTGTAGAAGCGTTCAATAACACTGCACCATACAAAGATAAATATCTTGATATGTGTGTTGCCGGTAAAGAGTATGAAGGTAAGAGTGGCTACACTAATTACGATATGTGGTTACCTAAAGGCTCTAAAGATGCATATGCGTTTGTTGCTAAAGGAGGCAGAGTACTTCCTTACAATGAGGCAGACCATCTTAAGAAACTAGAAGTAAAAGAAGTAGGTTCATTCGGTGATGATGATCTGGATATACCTAAAAGAGCTTCCTCTGACTTTTCTCTTGACTAATTAATAGTAAGGGGAGTCAGATAAAGGCTCCCCTTTTCTATTAAATTTACATTTATGATTTCAACAAAGAATATTATTGCAGGCATACAAGATGTACCTGCAGAGTGGGTTTTTGAGAATTATCTCGGACTTGCTGAGAAACTTACAGGTCAAGATGTAAAAATTCATTCTGTGTTTCAGACAGAAAAAACACCATCAATGTTTATCTATTTCAAAAGTGGAGATGAGTATAAGTTTAAGGACTTTTCATCAGGTAAACAGGGTAGTAAGATAACTCTTGTTTCTGAGTTATTTAATCTTACTTATGGTGAAGCAGTCAATAAGATATGTGCTGATTATGAACTATTTCTGAAAGACAATAACTATACGCATGTTGATGAGTATAAGATTCAAAACAAGTACAGAGTTATTGATTATGAGATAAGGTATTGGACCAATGTAGATGCTAAGTTCTGGACAAAGTTTAAGATTGATTCAAAGGTCTTAGATGAATATAATGTCTCGGGTTTGTCATATTTTACAATGGCCAAAGAAGGAGACCCGGCATCTGATATTGTATTCAAGGGTAATTACATCTATGGGTACTTTAGAGAAGATGGTAGCTTGTATAAAATATACTTGCCCCATAACCCAAAGAAGAAATTTATCAAGGTTCAAAACTATATCCAGGGTATGGATCAGTTGAAATATGATAAAGACTATTTGGTGATTACTTCTTCACTTAAAGATCTTATGGCTTTTAAGAGACTTGGGTACAAGAATGCAGAATCTGTAGCTCCGGACAGTGAGAATACTATGATTGCAGAACAGTATATTAAGTCTCTGAAGAAGAAGTACAAGGATATCTGTGTACTCTTTGATAATGATGAAGCAGGTAAAGTAGCTGCTGAAAAATATCAGGAGAGATACGGACTTAGCTATGTAGTGCTTGATATGTCAAAGGATTTATCTGATTCAGTGAAAGATTATGGTATTCAAAAGGTGAAGGAAAAGCTTCACGGATTATTAACTAATGTGTTTAAGAAATGAGTTGGATATACAAAGGTGTTGAGTTTACTGATATGCACATACCTGAAGGGGCTGTGGGGTTTATTTATATTATGAGAGCTGTAATAGATGGTAAATCTGTTGCTTACATAGGTAAAAAAAACTTCTTTGCAAATATCAAGAAACCCCTGGGTAAGAAAGCTCTGGCTATGTCTACTGATAAGAGACTGAAAAAGTACAAACGTGAACTGAAACCTGACTTTCAAAGATACTATAGTAGTAATAAGATACTAAAGGACTTTGCAAAGACCGGGGGAGTTATCAAACGTGAGATACTTATGATCTGTTACTCTAATATGGAGTTAACTTATCAGGAAGTCAAGCATCAGTTTGTCTATGGAGTATTAGAAGATGAGAATTATCTGAATCAGAATATTCTCGGTAGGTTTTACAAAACTAAATAATTATGGAAGAGTTGGAACTAATGGAACTTCTTCTACAAGCAGCTCAGTATGATATAACCGGGATTGTAATTAGTTATGATGGAAGTAATCATGCTTATGCTGAAGGAGTAGCTTTTACTAATGGTACTTTTGAAACTGCTGAAGACATCTATGATAACATAGATCCATGGGGAGACCAAAGTAAACTTGTTGCTTTTAATGATGAAGTTCTTAAGAGAAAAGTTGAACATTACTTTGATGAAGTACTGGCAGATAATATAGAAGCTGATTGGAGTGATGATGGTGGATATGGTACTGTAGCAATTATGGTACCTTCCGGAGAAATGTATATTAATTCTATAGTAAGGGTAACACGTACTGAAAATTATATATGTAAGGGTAATATGATTACAGGTAAAACTGACATCTTTAGAGCAATAATTTAAAATTAAGATTATGAAAATAACACAAGAAGAAGCAGAGAATGTAATGAATATGTTGTTGTCTCCAGATACAGACAATGCTTATTTGGCCTTTCAATCAATTGAAGCATATGATTTTGATAAAGATAACATGGGTTATCTATTGTATTTCTTTAAGTTCTCTAAGTATCCATTGGACAAGTGGGAAGAAAACTCTCCTAAGTCTGCCGGGATACTAAAGAATTTTGTAGAAATAGACAAGCCTCTTACCTATGCAAAAGCTATTCAGTGGATGATTGAATACAAAACAGATCTAGGAGCTATTGAACTGACTCTAAAGAGACACGTTAAAGAGCTTACTGATATGCTTAAAAGCATGGGTTACCCCACAGAAAAATTAGTTATAGACATTAAACTCAAAACAGAATGAGTAGAGAAGCAACACTAGGCAAAGCCAGTAAAGAATTGATGTGGAAAGAGCCCTTCTATGGGTTCTTTCTTATTATGTTGAATAAAGTATGGGACAATAAAAGAGTTCCAACTGCAGGAGTTAGTAAGAATAATATTAATTATCAGCTTACTATTAATGAAGACTTTTGGAATGGTTTATCTGAAAACCATAGAATAGGTCTTCTGAAACATGAGTTACTGCATATTGCATATTTTCACTTATCTAGTTACTTTAACTATACAGATAAGAAACTAGCTAATATTGCTATGGACATGGAGATCAATCAGTATATTGATGCTGAATTCCTTCCTGATGGTGGTATTAGAATTGAGAATTATCCAGATCTGAATCTAGACCTTAAAGCTGGTACTCGTTATTATTATGACAAGTTAAAGCAAGCAAAAGATCAGAAGGATCAAACAGGTACATCCGGAGATTCTAACTTTGATAAGTTATGTGATGCTATGGATCAAGGTGAATGTACAGTAGTTATCTCCGGAGCAATGGGTGATGAAGATGTTAATTTACCTGATCACGGTACATGGGAAGAGTTTGAAGATTTATCTGAAGCAGAGCAGAAGATTATGCAAAAGCAGTTAGATAGAGTTCTTCAAGAGGTTAGTGATCAAACTCAAAAGAAAAGAGGTACAGTACCAGGTCATATTACAGATCACTTAGTTGAAGCGAATAAACTAGAACCACCTAAGTTTGATTGGAGAGGTTATATCCGCAGATTTACCGGTACTAGTACAAAAATATTTACTAAGAAGATTAAGCGTAAAGAGAATAAAAGATATTCTGATAATCCTGGTCTTAAGATCAAGATGAGACAACACATGCTTCTTGGTATTGATACTTCAGGTTCTGTAAGTAATTCTGAGCTAATGGAGTTCATGAATGAGATACAACATATCTATAAGACAGGTGTGGATGTCACTATAATTCAGTGTGATACTACTATTAGATCTATTGAGGCTTACAAAGGTGAAAATAATATTAAAGTACATGGAAGAGGTGGGACTGAATTTGATCCCGTCCTAGAGTATTATAATGCAAACCTTAGAAAGT
>Ga0315906_10010607_pt1 | contig 10810 bp, 23 predicted proteins | sample LakEriMetagenome_4_FD_203526 | JGI IMG/M metagenome (GOLD analysis project Ga0315906, IMG submission 203526) | Freshwater fungal communities from buoy surface, Lake Erie, Ohio, United States - Buoy 2 MA122 | ecosystem: Environmental > Aquatic > Freshwater > Lake > Lake biofilm | place: USA...
CTTCGCGTAGATCGCGGATAAAGTCGGCGGTGTGCCGATGGTCCGACCAGTCGGGAGTGTCCCAGCGGTCGCAAACGGCCAACGCGGCCTTCGCCAGCTTCTCTGTCTCTGTCATGGTGTGTTCCTTCCTCATGCGAACAACTCCCCCTGCTGGCCTCTCTCGGCCTCTGTGGCGCGGTGTTCGGCGTCGGCGGCCCATTGGTCCAGAACCTCGGCAAACTCCCGCTGGTGAGCGTATTCAGACGCCCGGCGAACCTCCGCCTCACGACGATGGACTGCGGCTGTAAAGCGGGCCGTTTCTGACGGGCTAAAGGCCATAAATGTTCCAGCCTCGCTTCTTCGCGACGACCTCGACCAGCCGGGCCAACCTTTCAGCCGTGCAGTCGGTCCACGATTTGTTGCCCAGATGGCTCACCCAGCCGAGTAGCTGGAGCGGCGTAGTGATGCGGCTCATTTCGACTTCGTAGTCGTACCCGCCCCACTCGATGACGAGCCACTTGTCGTTGTCCTCAAAGCGAAACCCTCGCTTGGTCTGAGTGGGTTCCAGGGTGTTGAAGGTTTCGCGGATGAAGCGCGACTTGCTGGCCATTAAGCTGCCTCTGTCTGGTTTAGGGTGACGCCTTCACGGGCGGCGAACGCGTGGAGAAGTTCCAGAAGGTCGCTCATCTCGGGGATGGTCAGGCGCGAGGAGCGGAACCCCAGCGGGAACACGCCGTCGCCGTCTAGGGTCGGGATGAACCGCGTCTCGTGGCCGAGGGCGTGCATGAGCATCGCCTTGTATGTGTCGGGGCTCATCTTGACGCCGTTGTGGAACGGGCGCTGCCGGGCGAGGTCAGTAAGGCTTGCCCACATTTTCCGGTTCTGATCGTCCGTCCGAAGGCGCTCGCGGAACTCAACCTGCGTTCCCTCCGGGGCGTTCATGCACCAGTTGGCGGCGGTTTGCCTGTTGGCCTTGGTGTTGAGAATGACGAGGGGGCGGCTCATTTTACGCGCACCGCAAGCGACGTCCCGCCGTTGGAAAGCGTCAGGCCCGGCACGTCCTCGCCGGCCAGCATCGCGTCTTTAATCGCGGCCTTGTCGGCTTCGCAGGTCCAGCGCCTGAACTTCTCGGGGAGGGTTTCGGGGTCAAGGTCAGCCGGGTAGATGACGGACGGCGAGCCCTGCCGCATGGAAAGCGTCGCCTCGGGGCGTTCGATCTTCGTCAGGCCGGTTTCGTCCATGAACCGGGCGAGGGCGCCGCGGGCGGACTTGACGGCCTCCTCGTAGCGTTTCTTGCGGGCGCCGTAGTTGCTGACCAGATCGCCAAGGATAGCCGCGTGCGACTGCTTTTCAGCCATCCACCGGAGAAGGCGGGAGACGGCTTCCATTGCGTCGGTCTCCCCTTCGATGGCGTCGGCGATCAGGTCTTCATCGTCGGCGAACCCGCGCTCGCGAAGGGCGTCAGCGAGGCCCTTGGCGGTGATGGTGTGGCGGTCCAGGTACGGGGCGGCGGTCATGCGGCGTCCTTCCACCTGCGGGCTTCCGACTGCATAATGGTGACGACGCGGGCGTAATCGACGTCCGACATAACCGCCTTCCAGTTGGCGCGGTTGGCCTCCCATGTCGCCTTGAAGTCGTCGGCGCTGGTCGCGGCCTTTAGGCCCTTGATGGCGAAGTCGGCGGCGCTGGGGGCGGCTTCCACGTTGGCCTGCGTCTTGTCATACAGGGCGAGACCGAACGGATTGCCGAAGGTCATCAGGGCGCGCTTCATCGCGTCCGTTTCGGCTTCCTTAAGGGCGCTTTCGTGGGCTTGGTCCACGTCCTTGTCGATGCCCGAACCAAACCCGCAACCCTCGCGAACGATGGTGCGATCCCCAGCCCGAACGGTGATGCGAACGCGGCAGGAATAGCCGACGCGGGCCTTGTCTCCGACCATTCGGGGCTCGCCAAGCTGGCGAAGCTCCACGGTCTCGCGGTCCCACTCCCCGAACCCGAAGATCCGGTTAGCCTCGGCGATGGCGTGCCAACCTTCAATGTAGGACAACTCGCGCCCGGCTTGCGTGCGCGTGGCAACAACGGCCTTGTTAAGCGGGGCTGACAGGTCGGCGGTCTGTTCGGGCGTGAAGGTCATTGCGGCTTGTCCTTGGTCGGATTGAGGCGTTCGGCTAGGTCGTCGGCCTGCTGGCGAAACATCGCGGCCACGCTAGGGTCATGGGATTGGGAGAGGCGGCGAAGCCACGCCAAATGGTCGACGGCGGCTTTGCGCTCGAAGTAAAAAATCACGCGCTCGCCCCCTGCGGCCAAACCTTCCGCGCCCGGCCATCAGGCCCGACACGCTGGACGATGACTTGAGCCGGGTACGTCGGATGGTCGAGGCGGACGCGATGCCATTCGGCGCGGGCCTTGGCGCGGGCGAACACGTCCACCGCCTCAATGACGTGGCCGGTGTTGGGTATGACGATGCGATAAGCGGCCATCAGACAGGCGCTCCATTCAGGAATTGACAGTCAGGGCAGGGCGACCCGTCGTGGTCCTCGGCGGCCATGACTTCGAAGGGGCGCCCGGTGGGGATCGGCTCGCTGCAATCGGGGCAAGTCGCCGCGACCAGGCAGGCGTCAGGGCCTCCGATCTGGTCGGGGTAGCTGGACGGGTTCACGACGCGCTCTCCATCATGTGGCGGTAGGTGTTGACCCGGCGGACGGACCACGACAGCGGCGGCTCGCCCTGCGGCATCCCGCATCGGGTCGCGGCGTCTCTCATGGCCTCGTAAGCCGGGCGGCCCCACGTCGAGCGGTAGCGGTCCACGGCTTCGGCGAGGTCGTCATAGTCGGCTAGGCTGCCGGTGAGGGGTTGGGCCGGGGCTACCGGGGGGGCGTGGTCGCCCCGGCCCTGCCGCGACGCCTTACAGGGGTCAGGTCGCGGTGTTCTGTTGATGGGAGACCAGTCGAGAACGGTCATTGGGTGATGATCCAGATGAGCGCCGCCCAAACGATCAGGACGACGGTGAGGTAGTTGGCGGCGGAGCGGCTGGGGCGGGTCATTGCGCCGCCCCCATGCTCGTGACGTACAGCCCGACCAGCGCGGCCCATGACACACAGGCCAGCGCGAGGATGAGGAGGGCGCGGGTGCGAATGCTCATCGACCGCTCGCCATTTCCCAGCGGTGTTCCGCTGCCTGTTCGGCGTGGTCGGTGTCGGCTTCGGCGAGGGCGTCGAGAGCCTCGGCGCGGAGGTGATCGAGGATCAGGCGCGACAGCTCGGCGGAAACCGGAACCATGCGCGACGTGCGGTGACGACGGCCAATCGCGGCGGTCGGGTCATAGATGACGACGCCGATCTCAGTGATCTCCGGCTCATCGCCTTCCATCGCCTCGACGAATACGTCCACTTCGAAACTGATCGTTGCGGTCTGCATGGGTGTCTCCCGGTGTTGGGGAGATTGTGCCCATGTGGCACGATGGCGTCAACTAAATAATGTGCCCATTAGGAACTGAAATTGCCACGGGTAGGACGGGCTCGCCGGAACGGGCCGATAGAGATTGACCAGGGTGTTAGCGTCTAGCCGGTTTTTCGCAGGGTTTCGCCGATGGCGACGAGCTGGACCCGCTGCGTTTCGGTGAGCTGGTCATAGATAGACCAGAGGCCCGCCGGATCGGTAGGGTTCCGCATTATGAGATCGGCGGGCTCGCAGGACAAAATATCCGCCGCCGCCTCTAAGAAGGGCTGATCGTAGCGCCGCTTTCCGCTCTCGATCTTGGACAGGTAGGCCCGGCTGATGCCGACGCGCTCGGCAAACTGCTCCTGCGTCAGCCTCTTATGAACGCGCCACTCTTTGATAAAATGCCGGTGCTTTTCCATAGGCACATATTGCCATCCCAAATCAGCAGCCCGCAGAGCGCGCGAGGCACATTTGCCCTTGCACGTGTCGTGCCTATATGGCACATCATGGGGCATGACGTTAGATCAATTCATCACCGAGGGCCGGATCACAGAGCGTGACCTGGCCGCACGCGTCGGGGTTAACCGCTCCACAATCTTTCGCATTCGGAAAGGTTCCAAAAGCGCATCGCTTCGTTTGGCATTGAAGCTGGCCGAAGAGACAAGTCTTCCTGTCGCTGCGTTTTTGAAGGCCTCTTGATTATGCGGGGCGCCGTTCAAACACCCTCGCACCTCGCGCACGCCCGGCAGGATCGGCGCAACAATGTAACCGCCTCGGCCCCGTCGGCTTGTCTCATGGGTTTGGCTGATTGGGTTAACAGCGCCTCGACGGCCCGCGACCGCCTGCTTCGGCAGCGTCGGGTTGCTGATCGAGTCGGCTTTATGGCTCCCATCAGGGCGCAAAGCGCCAGCGCCGCAATCGCGGCCGCGTCCGGTTTTTGGCTTTTCACTAGCGCACCCAAAACAACCCAATATGGGCAGCAAACCACGCCGAACGGCGTTTTGCGAGTCCTGCTGATGCAAAAAGCTTTCGGCGAGGCTGCCTAGATGCCCGGTAATCAACATACGCAGCGGGCCTCCAAACCCGCGCCTCGGCGCTACGAGGCAGAGGCTAACCCGCTTCGGCTGGTCCTCCCTAATCAAGACACTCCGGAGGCGACTAGCACTCGCCTAGCCGGTGAACTCCCTCGCGGAGCCTCCCTGAACTTTCCCCCGGCGCAGTCGAGCGCGTCGGGGGAGCTTTTGGGGGCTGATCTGGTCGCACTGGCCAACCGCCGTGAGCATGACGCGCTCGTTGCCGATGCCCTGCGCCTTCGCCGTGTGCAGGTCGGTAATCCCGCCGCCCGCCGGAAGCTGGCCGTTGCTGTTCGCCGGATGCTTGAACTGGAGCGCCGGGCATGAGCCTTGCCGATTATCGCGGCCTGATCGCCGCCAAGCGCATCGCCTTTGTTCCGCGCGGGATGGCGACAATCCCCAGCCTGAACCCGGCGCTAAAGGATCACCAACGCCACGCGGTCGAGTTTGCGCTTAAGGCCGGTTGCGCTGCGCTGTTCCTCGATACGGGCCTTGGCAAAACGCTCTGCGCTCTGGAATGGGGCCGCATCGTCGTTGAACACACAGGGCGCCCGGTCCTGATGCTCGCCCCGCTGGCCGTCGCCGCTCAACACGAGCGCGAAGCGGTCAAGTTTGGCATCGACGCCAAGGCGGTTCGCGAGCCCGACGAGATCACCACGCCGCGCGTCTACATCACCAATTACGACCGGCTGGCCAAGTTTGACGCCGAACAGTTTGCGGGCGTCATCCTGGACGAAAGCAGCATTCTAAAGAGCTTCCACGGCGCCACGACCAAGGCCCTGATTGCCACCTTCAAGCATACGCCGTTCCGGCTCTGCTGCACGGCCACACCTGCCCCGAACGATCATGCCGAGCTTGGCCAGCACTCCGAGTTTCTGGGCGTCATGTCGCAAAGCCAGATGCTTACGCGCTGGTTCATCCACGACAGCGCCGACACCGGCAACTGGCGCATGAAGGGCCACGCGGTTCAGGACTTCTGGAATTGGGTTGCGAGCTGGGCGCGCTGCGTTTCCAAGCCGTCCGATCTGGGGTTCAGCGACGACGGTTACGATCTGCCCGCGCTCGATCTGAAGCGCCACATTGTCGAGGCGGATCGCTCGCTTGACGCGGGCGCCGAGAAGGACGGTCAAGCCCGGCTGTTCCGTATGCCCGACACGTCGGCAACCTCGATCCACCGCGAGAAGCGGATGACCACGGACGCCCGCGCCGACGTGATCGCGGCTCTTGTGGCGAAAGAGCCGAATGAGGCTTGGGTGGTCTGGTGCGACACCGACTATGAAGCCGACGCCCTGGCCGACCGCATCCCTGGCGCCGTTGAGGTTCGCGGCTCGATGAGCCCCGACGTTAAAGAGGCTAACCTGACCATGTTCTCGACGGGACAGGTTCGGGTGATCATCACCAAGCCGTCAATCGCCGGGTTCGGGCTTAATTGGCAGCACTCCGCGCGCATGGCCTTTGTGGGCCTCTCGTTCTCGTATGAGAGCTTTTATCAGGCCATCCGCCGCTGCTGGCGTTTTGGTCAGTCGCGTCCGGTTAGCGTTCACGTCGCCTGCGCTGATACCGAAGAAAGCATCTGGCAAATCGTCAGCCGCAAGGCGGGCGACCATGACGCCATGAAGGCTGAGATGACCGCTGCGATGGCCCGCGCGTCGCACAGCGTCCCCGAACAAGCACCCTATCAACCGGCCAAGCCTTTGGCCCTTCCGCAATGGATTGCCGCATGACCGCTGTTCTTGACAGCAACCAGGGCGAACGCTTCGCCGCCTATAACGCCGATTGCGTGGAGTTTGCCACCAACCTCCCTGACAACTCGCTGGACTTCTCCGTCTACTCGCCGCCGTTCGCTCACCTGTTCGTCTACAGCGACAGCGAGCGGGACATGGGCAACGTCAAGGACGAGGCCGAGTTCAAGACGCTGTACCGGCATCTGGTCCGCGAGAAGTTTCGCGCGACCAAGCCGGGCAGGCTGACGGCGGTCCACTGTTCGGACATTCCGCGAACGAAGTCGATGCACGGCGCCGTCGGGCTCTATGACTTCCCGGCGGATATTCGGGAGGTTCACGAGGCTGAAGGCTGGACCTACCACAGCCGCGTTACGATCTGGAAAGATCCCGTCGTTGAGATGACGCGGACCAAGGCGCTGGGGCTGCTGTATAAGCAGCTCTGCACCGATGCCACGCGCTCCCGCCAAGGGATGCCCGACTATCTGCTGGTGTTCCGCAAAACGCCTGCCGACGAAAGCGAAGCTGATAAGGTCGGCCAGGATCGGACGCTGTTCCCGGTCACGCAATGGCAGCAATGGGCCTCGCCGGTCTGGATGGATATCCAGCAAACGAACGTCCTGAACGTCAAGGTTGCCCGCGAGGACAAGGACGAGCGCCACCTTTGCCCGCTGCAACTCGACCTTATCGAGCGCGCGGTGCGGCTCTGGACCAACCCTAATGACGTCGTGTTTAGCCCGTTCATGGGCATCGGCTCGGAAGGCTGGGCCTCGCTTAAGGCCGGGCGCCGGTTCATCGGGACCGAACTGAAGCCCGCCTATTTCCGACAAGCCGTCCGCAACCTGACGGAAATGGAAGCGCAATCGACCGGCCCTTCGCTGCTTTCCGTGGCGGGTGTTGCATGACTGGCCGCACCGTTCCCGAGTGGTCCAGCAACAATCCCAACGCCGTTATTCCGAAGACGGTCAAGGCGCGCGTATGGCTTAAGTGCGAAGGCCGTTGCGCCTTGTCGGGCCGCAAGCTGGGGCCGGGCGATGCCGTTGACTTTGACCACATCACGCCTCTGTCGATGGGCGGCAAGCACGCCGAAAGCAACCTGCAACTGGTCAGCCGCGAAGCTCACCGCGCGAAGACCGCCAAGGAAGCCGGGCCGCGTTCGAAGGCTGATCGGATGCACGCCAAACACTTTGGCTACTGGCCGCCTTCGCCCCGCAAGATCCAGGGCCGTTCGTTTGCCAAGCGCGGGGATGTGCGGTCATGAGGTCTTACCCCGAAAAGCGGCGGCGCGTGTTTTTTGCCGAGCATGACGCGATCCTGCGCGAGCAATACGCGGATGCGTCCAGCGAGATGATTACGAGCTGGGCCAAGGCCTGGAACGTGTCGCGCGACGCTATTCGCAACCGCGCTCTTGTTCTTGGCGTGCGGCGTTCGCAGGCGGCTAAAGAGGCGGCGTTGGCGCAAGGCCAGCACGACCGCAACGGCACTGTCGGGCTTTACGAGATTCCCGAACCGAACCGTGACGAGGACTATTCCGCCGCTTGCCTCGCTGAAGGCGGGTTCGGGCGCTTCCTCGAAACGCGGGGCCGCAACGGCGAACCGCGCCTGACTGGCCCGTATGTGCCCTTTACTGCCGAACGCAACGCCAGACGCTCACAGGTGGCCGCATGACGGTCGTTCTGTCGCTCTGGCGCGGCCAGATGCTTGTTCCGGCGTCGCCCCATCGGTCGGCCCGCGATATCGTCCGCGAGGTTGCCGAGGGCCACGGCCTGACCGTAGCCGACCTGACCGGGCCGTCACGGCTGCGATACGTTTGCCACGCGCGTCAGGAGGCGATGTGGCTCATTCGCGAGGTTAGGTCCAGCGACGGCAAGCCTCGCTTTTCTCTGCCGTTTATTGGCTCCCTACTGGGCGAGCGCGATCATACGACCGTCCTTTATGGCATACGCGAACACGCCAAGCGCCTCGCGGCTGAGCGGGTGGCGGCATGAGCGCGCCCTTTATGCAGCTCTACGTGGCCGACTACCTGGGCGACACGCGCCACCTCACGACCGAACAGCATGGCGCTTATCTGCTGCTGTTGATGACCATGTGGCGGGCTGATGGGCGCCTGCCGAACGACCCTAAGAAACTGGCGCGCGTGGCCGGTTGCACGCCTTCGCGATGGGCGAAAATCAGCGCCGAAGTGATGGCGTTTTTTGATGAGGTCGCAGGCGAGATCACTAACAAACGCCTCGTCTTTGAACTCGAAAAGGCGCGCGAAAAGTCGATTAAACGTGTCGATGCTGGAACCAAGGGCGGCAACGCTAAGGCATTGAAAACGCAAGAAACGCCCCTAGCAATTGCTAGCCGTTTGCCAGAGCATTCTTCAGAACCAGAACCAGAACCAGAAAGAGAAGATGGTGGTGGTGGTAGCGCGTGCGCGTGGCCAGCTAAGCCGATGGAGGCTTTGGTCGATGCGGTAGCCTCGCCCTGGCTGGATCCGATGAAGGCCCCCGGCCTGATCACCTCGTCGGGCAAAATCGCAGCTTGGCGCCAACGTGGAGCCGACTGGGGCCGAGACGTGTTGCCGGTGGTTCGGGGCCTTTGTGCCGCCGCCCGTGGCCCAATCTCGACCTGGGGCTATTTCGACCGGGCCGTCCTGCAAGCCCTTTCCGACAACTCCCGCGAAACGCCACTGCCGGAGGCCAGAGCAAGCCCGTCTGTGGTGAGCCTTACCGACCGCATCGCCTCTGAACACGCTGAGGCCCGCCGCCTCGCCTTTGCCAGACTGGAAGCGCAAAATGGCTGATCAAGCCGAAATCCTGGACGCCCTCGAAAGCCTCGCCGTTCACTGCCGCCCGCCGCTCATGAGCGTGGAAGACCGGGGCCGGTGGATGGCCGACTGGTGCAACGACCTAAAAGAGTTTCCCGCCCATGCGATCCAGACCGCCTGTCAGCGGTGGCGCACGGGGACCAATCCCAAGTTTCCGATGGCTGGCCAGTTTCTGCCGCTGGTGCGCTCCGTCAACGCGCGGGGCGCCGTGGACCCGAACGCCAAGGCCAAGGCGTGGGAGCCTGCCAGCGACGCCGACTATCAGGCGATGAGCCTGTCACGGAAGGTCGAGGAACATACGCTGCTAGCAATGCAAGCAGATCGCCTTGCCGGGCCAATGTGGGGCAACGGCGCTCCGATCGCGCTCGAGGAAATGCCGCCCGCCTATCACGATCACAAGGCCAAGGCCGCGAACCATCGTGCCGAGGCCGCCCGTCTTCGCGAAAAGCTGGCCAGCTACCGCAGCGAGGTCGCATGACCCGCTTCAACTGGACCCCCGAACGCCTCGCCACCTTGCGCCGCCTCTACCTGGACGAACAGCGCGGGCCGGTCGAGATCGCCCGCCACTTCGGCGACGGCTGCAACTGCGTTACGATCAGCTCCGCCGTCCGTATCCACAACATGAAACGCCCGCGCACCGCGTCAAACGGGTTTAACTGGACGCCCGAGGCGGTGGACGCCTTACGCCGGATGTACCCTGACCAGACCGTCACTTGCGCCATCATCGCCCGCAAGATTGGCAACGGCTGCACAGAGCGCGCCGTGATCCGCAAGGCGGCGCTCCTGAAACTGGCATCGCCTCGCACCCGCGTTCCCGGCGTCAAGCGCATTGCCCGCGTCCAGCGCATTCGCCCGATGAGCCCCGACAAGGCCCGGTTTATCGGATGGTTCCGCCGGGCGGGCTGGCCTGCCTCGGAGGTCGCATGGCTGTTTGACGTCCAGCCCGAACAGGTGGCCGCATGACCCGCCCCGTGCCCGCTATCATCTTCCGCATGTCTGAAGCCCTTGACGCTGAGATCATTCGCCAACGCCGGGGCGTGACCGGTCGGCCCTTCGATGCCCGGCTGGATCTGGACGCGGAACGGCTCGCCCGCGTGGCCTTCGACGTCTTCTGCGAGTGGATCAAGGAAGGCGGCTTTCCGCACGTTTATCGGTTTCTGAGGGATTTGCTTCGATGACCCGCACCCCCCGCCGCAAGAAGACCGACACCGCCGAGGCCCTGGCCGACCGCGAAGCCCGGAAAGCGCAGATTATCGCCCTAAAAGCCCAAGGCGTCCGCGTGGTGCATGACAACGAATACCGCATCATCGCCGCTCACCGGCTGGACGTGTTTAGCCTCCTGCACTCCCGCAAGGGGCCGCAGGAAGACGGCAAGCCCGGCAAGGCCGCGCTCACCGATCAACAGCTTCGGGCCGCCCGACGCCTCGAAAACCTCATCGCCATCGCCTACGGCCACGAACGCCCGGAATTGACGATGGACCGGGTAGACAAGGCGACGGCCACCGCATCGGAACAGATCACCCAGGCGATGATCGACGCATCCCGGCTGTTGCAGATCGTCCTGAGCAAATGCGGGCGCCGTGACGCTGAGCTGCTTTGCGCGCTCATGTCGGGGACCAACGCCCGGCTTGGCTCAGGCTGGCGGGACACGGTGGAGCGGATCACCGACGAAAGCCGGAAGGAAGCGCAAGCGGCTGTTATTCGGGCGGCGTGTCAGAACCTCGTGCTGGCGTGGCAGGCGCTGGACTATGCGGCGCGGGAACGGAAGGCGAGGGCGGCGTGATACA
>Ga0315906_10010616_pt1 | contig 10798 bp, 9 predicted proteins | sample LakEriMetagenome_4_FD_203526 | JGI IMG/M metagenome (GOLD analysis project Ga0315906, IMG submission 203526) | Freshwater fungal communities from buoy surface, Lake Erie, Ohio, United States - Buoy 2 MA122 | ecosystem: Environmental > Aquatic > Freshwater > Lake > Lake biofilm | place: USA: Lake...
CGCAAAGAAGCGTGGAGAACATGTTGCTGAAGAGGGCTCAAAGCTGAAGTCAAAAATCAAGTCTGCCTTCTTGTGAACGATGTATTGCGTCGCTCGGCGGCACATGTTTTTGTCGAATCGCTGAATAATCCTCAATTGGATGATTTGGATGCCCATCATTTATTGAAGGTTCTTCGAGTGAGGGACACCGACAGCGTCTCCCTCAGCGATGGAATTGGTGGGTGGATGACAGCGACCCTGTCGAAGGATGCGTCGCTCACCGCAACAAGCGAGATTTACCGTGTTGATGCGCCGCGCTGGCCCCTGGTTGTTGCATTTGCTCCGGTGAAAGGCGAGAAACCCGAAGTGATCGTGCAAAAACTGACAGAGATCGGGATTGATGAAATTATTCCGTTGACTCCAACTCGCTTTTCGGTGGTGAAGTGGGATTCGGCGCGTGCAGAAAAACTGCTCGAGCGATTGCAACGTGTTGCTCGAGAGGCCGCCATGCAGAGCCGCAGGGTTTGGCTGCCCAAAGTTTGCGGTGTCACACCTTTGGCATCATTATTGGCCCAATACTCGGCTTCGCTGGCCGAACCAGGCGGCAAACCGGTTGACGGCAACGATCGATGCGTAGTGATAGGCCCAGAGGGTGGTTTTGCGCCTGAAGAGTTGGAGCAGTGCACCAAGCGGGTGTCCTTGGGCGAATCCATTCTTCGCGCCGAAACTGCTGCAATAGTTGCAGGTGCATTGATGAGCCGTTGTCGTAGGGAGATTGCGTGAGTATGGAACGAGGCGACCAGGCCGACGAGCTGTCATATGCGCGCATGGTGGGCGAGCGTCTGCGCGCAATTCGCCAGCAGAAGAACCTTTCGCTCAGCGATATCGAGCAATCCACCCAACAGGAGTTCAAGGCGTCGGTGATGGGCGCCTACGAGCGCGGTGAGCGCATGATTAGTGTTCTGCGCCTCGAGCGCCTGGCAAGGTTCTATGGCGTCACTGTCGACCAACTGTTGCCGCGAGATCCGCAGCGCGAAGATGCAGCGCAACCTGGTGCTGCTGCACCCAAAAAATTACGAATTGATGTTGCCAAGCTGTCAACCCGAGACGGAGCACAATTCAAAATGCTCGAGCGTCTACTGCGCATGATTCAGGTGCAACGACAAGACTTCAACGGCAAAGTGATTACCGTGCGCGCAAATGACACTCGCGCAATCGCTGTCATGCTTGATGTCAGCGTGGACGAAGTTGGAGCAAAGCTTGCCGAACTCGACTTGCTATTCGTTCCGCCAACAACATAGAACGATGCAACTCGCTGCTAACGCACACGGCGTATATGTGCATATCCCTTTTTGTTCAAAGCGGTGTGACTATTGCGCCTTCGCCACCTTCACCGACAGGCATCACCTCACCAGTACATATCTGAAGTCACTGTCGCAACATATTGCTCGCAGAGTCGTTGCAGGAATGCCACTAGCTACGTCGGTCTTTGTGGGTGGTGGTACGCCAAGCATGGTTCCTGCCGAAGAGTTGATGGCGGTCTTGAAAACGATTCCGCTCGCACACGGTGCAGAGGTGACGGTGGAGTGCAATCCCGACAACATCACGCTGCCGATGATGAGGGAGTATCTGGCAGGCGGTGTGAATCGAATCTCGATAGGTGTGCAGTCAACTGTTCCTCACGTGCTTGCGTCATTAGGCCGCACACACGACCCGGAAAATGTTCGGCGTTCGGTTGCCTACGTCCGAGAAGCAGGCTTTTCTACCTTCAACCTCGACGTCATTTACGGTGCAGCAGGCGAGTCGTTGGACGATTGGCGCACAACGGTTCATGAGGTGGTGGCGCTCGACCCGCCGCACGTTTCCGCTTACGGTCTAACCGTAGAAGCAAACACACCGTTGGCTCTTCAGACCGACCATCATCCGGACAACGACGATCAGGCAGACAAGTACGAATTGGTCGACCAACTATTTAGTGACAATGGGCTAGTCAATTACGAAATCTCCAATTGGTCTAAACCTGGCCACGAGTGTGCCCACAACTATCTGTACTGGTTGCAGGGGAATTACGACGGTTTTGGTTGTGCAGCTCATGCCCACATGGATGGTCGTCGTTGGTGGAATGTTCGAACCCCAGATCGATACATCGAGATGGTCGACGCCGGCCAATCACCAGAGTCATCCAGTGAGACGTTGGACGATTCCACGCGAAGGCTCGAAGCCCTTCAATTGCTCATTCGAGTTCGTGATGGTGTGCCTGCAAACTCTTTTTCTGCAGAAGATCAAGAGTTGCTGGCAGACCTCATTGCTCCTCGCGACGATCGGTGGGTGCTCACGAGAGCTGGCCGGTTGATGGCCAATGAAGTGAGCCTGCGACTTCGCATTTCCGAAAACTCGGGGTAGGCTAAAACCGCTTTAGGGCGTGTAGCTCAGTTGGTAGAGCGCCACCTCGACATGGTGGAGGTCCCGGGTTCGAGCCCCGTCGCGCCCACTATTTGTGGTTATTGAGGTCTGATTGGTCTTGTTGCGAGCTGCAAAATCAGTGCGTTGTCCCACACTCCGCCCCAGGGTGCGCTGACCATCTCAAGTTCGTTCGGGAGCACGCCGGTTAAGAGATCTGTTGTAACGAGTATCGGGCGATCGAACTGCTGCATCGTTGAAATTGCCTGCTCCCAAGTTGGCGAAACGTTGGTTCGAACAAACAATGCAAAAGTTCCAAACTCCTGCCGATTGAGGTAGTACAGACTTTTGCCACCCAAATGGGCAGATATTGCCGCACCTGTCGCGTCCCAATCAACGATGATTGTGCAGTCTGGCTGACAGATTTCCTTCAATTGATCGGCGGTTGTCTGGCTCATTGAATATGGAGTTTTTCCGTAGACAAGTTCGCCCGGGCCTTTCCAGTTTGCAATAAGTCCGGAACATGCGATCACGAATAGTGAAAACACAATCAATCTGTAGCCAAAACGGGGTGTGCTGATTTCTGTCTTTAAGAGTGGAGATGTCACTGCGACAATTACAACTGCGCCCCAGTGCCACCAGTAAAAGGCATAGCCGAATGATGCGTTGAGCGAAAGGACTGCACATGCAGACAGCAGGTAGGCGAAGCCAATTCGGTTTGATCGAAGCAGGCCATATGCGAGTAGCAGGAGGGTGATAACTGCAAAAATTGCCCACATGGTCTGATTTGATTCCAGGCTCTCCGCAAACGGGAATATTGCATTAGCTATTGGTTTTTGCCAACCGATATAGGTGCCCACGCCAAATTGGCTCTCCTGCTTCGGGTATATCCAGTAGGCATTGATTGCGAGTGCAGTAGTTATGACGGCAACACGTGAAATCGCGGTGAAAGTGTTTCTGGAAACCGGCTTCTTTATGCGCTGAATAGATGGCAGCAAAATTGTCGAAAGCGTCAAAGCCGCCGCCATGACCAATCCAAATAGGTTGACCGTGGATAAGAGACAGATTGCCAGAGTCGAAATGTTTGATAGCGGGCTTCTATTCGTGGCCGCTATAGCCACAAGAAGCAACAGCAACATCAAAATGTATTCGCGCGAGTGGCCGAAGTAGCCACCAGTAAACAGAAACCCAAATGAAACTAGAGCCCTAATCAATAGTGGCAAGGCGGTATTTCTGATCCAGAGCCACATCGCGGCACTACCAATTGCAAATACGACGAACTTCATGGCATTCGGATTGTCGAATAGTCGCGTTAGTGGCCAAAGTAGCAACTGCCACAGTGGCGGTCTTCCTTCAAATTGGGTATTACGAATTACATCAAGGGGCGAGGTGCTCGCCATTGCAATTGACCACGCCTGCAATTCATCTCGCCATAATTCATGTCGTACGAGTAGGTAAACAGCAAGTAATTGGTGCAGTCCAAATGTTGCTATCGCTAACTGTCGTGTTTCTTTTGATTCACCACCGCCAAGCACGCGCTGTAAGCCAAGAATCACGCTTGAGATTCGGCTGCTTTTACAACGGCTTCCGACTCGCGTGATGCCGCCTTGAAAATGCCTTTGCTCATCAGTGAGAGTTCGCCCTTCCGTCGCTGGTCGTAGACGGCGGCCCTGCTCGCGTGAATACTCGGGTCTTCTGGGGCAGCCCAACCAGCCAGGTCGGCTAAGTGGCATGCAAGACGGATGTTCGTCTCCATAAGTTCGAGCGCGCGTTCGATAAGTACCTGAGGGCCGCCTGCCAATTGCGAAAGTTCGGTTGCCAACACAGCATCGGGCGAAGGCTTAAGGCGTGAAGCCGCACCGTCCCACCAGCCTCCGTACAGGCGCCAGATGTTTCGTACAACAAACTCGGGTTCGTCGTAGAAGGGGCGCATGTACGGCTTGTCGAGAATGTGCTGCGGAACTTTTACCGAGTGAATGATGCTGTCGAGTGTCTCGCCGTCGTTCATCATCTGAATAACTTGCGAAACCAATGTCTCAAGCGAGGTTGCAATGTCATCAAGTACGGTCGCAATTCGTTGCTTGCCCTCAATCGGCAAGCCGTGTGCAGGGAGAAGCAGCTCTGGCCCCTGGTCGATCATGCGCCGAAGCGCCTGTGCCCATTCGAGTGCGTAGCGCTGAACTTTTTGTGGGTTTCCTGCGTTGGGGTAATTCCAAATCACGAAGTCTCCGGTGAAGATCCACTTTTTCTCGGGTATCCATCCCCAAAGGTGATCGTCTGTTTCGCCGCGGGCGTGATGAAACTCAACATTGGTGTCGCCGGCCTTGATCGTCAGTTGATCAACGAACGATTGGTCGGGGCGCAGGGTTGCGGGCGGAATGAAATATTGAGCACCCTCGTCCAGTGCAAGCGCTTCGCGCATGTTTCCCGAGTTTGGCTTCATGTCAGATTTGATTCCACCAAACTGTCGGCGATTAATGCGAACGTTCAAATCATTGGTGGCGCTGTAACGGTCCATGCGCTTTGTCACGTTTTCGTGCCCGATTACATGTGGGTTTGGTGCGCCGCGCAACTTCGCATCATTGGCAAACGCGATACTGCCACCAACGTGGTCCGCATGTCCGTGCGTATAAACCAGACTTGAAATTGGATCGTTTCGCCACGTCCGAATGGATTTCACTACTGCTTCGCCGCTGCCAGCACCAGAGGCATCAAAACACATCAGACCATCGCCCGTGTCCCACACCACGCTATGGCTAAAGCTTTCAACGATTGCCAGGTTGTCGGCAAGTTCTGTTATCTCGTTGTTCACGCGGTTGAGTGGCTGATCGACGATGCCGCTGTCGATCACTTTGGTGGAAAGTTCGATTGGGTGCATGCAGCAACCTTAGTTTCTTGGTTGGGGCTCCTTGGGAAGTCCAAGTACTCGTTCGCCAATGATGTTGCGCATCACGTTTGAGGTTCCGCCCATGATGGTGTAACCGGGCGCATACGCCAGGCCTTGGGTCACGACGTCCCACAGCGTTGCCTGCATACCAAGAGTGGTAAAGACAAAGTCAGAAATTCTGGCCTCTAACTCTGTGCAGAAGCACTTTGTAGCAGCGGAGAAACCGGCAGGGGCCTGCTTCAGCACTTCACGAATAACCAGAATTCTTCCCACTCGGTAACCAATTTCGATGCGGGCAATTTCTTGTCGTACTAATGGGCTAGACGTGTCGGCTTGCAGCAACGCCATGTCGTACAACGCCTTGTTCGACACCAGGCGATCGATGCCACCACGTTCGTGTTCAAGTTGACGCATGGTCTGCGCAAATGCGCCACCTTGCTTGCCTACAAGATTTGCCTTTGGCACTCGCACATCGGTGTAAAAAACTTCGCAGAAGTGGCGATTGGTAGTCATGTCTTGAATAGGACGAACATCAATGCCAGGTGTGTTCATTGGGACAATGATTTCGCTAATGCCTGCATGAGGAGGGCCGTCGTTGCTGGTTCGACAGATGAGATAGCAATAGTCAGCAACTTCACCGAAGCTTGTCCAGATCTTTTGTCCGTTAATAACCCACTCGTCGCCGTCGTCGGCGGCAAATGTTTTGAGTGAGGCCAAGTCGCTGCCAGCATTCGGCTCGCTCATGCCGATACACCACGTGGTCTTGCCGGCAAGCATGTTTGGCAAAAACTCATCTTGTTGTTGTTTGGTGCCATACGCAATAAGTGCGGGCCCCATCTGTCGGTCGGCAAACCACGAAGCAGCGATTGGTGCACCAGCGGCGATCATTTCTTCGGCAACAATGAGTCGCTCAATCGGTGGACGGCCTCCGCCGCCAAATTCGGTTGGCCATGTCATCCCGATCCAGCCGTGAGTTGCAAGTTCCTCCGAAAAATCCTTGCTGTAGCCATTCATCCATGTGTCGTTAAAGCGGCCGTACTTTTCGACCGCAGCATTGGCTACTTTTCTGGCGCGCGCCCGCAAGGCCACATGTTCGGCAGACCACGCAAAATCCATAGGGAGAGAGTAGGGGCGTGAGGGCTTGCAAGCCTCAGTCGGCGCGCTATTGGAGTATTGTGTACAAGTCAGATACAAGTTCCGGGAAACCGGACGAACAGGCTGGAGCCCCCTCATGGCTGGAAAAATTAAAGTACTCAATCCGGTAGTCGAGCTTGATGGCGATGAGATGACTCGCATCATGTGGACATTCATTAAGGATCGCTTGATCTTGCCGTATCTCGACATCAATCTGGAGTACTACGACTTGGGCATTGAGCATCGCGATGCAACAAACGATCAGGTAACGATCGATTCAGCGAATGCCATTTTAAAGCACGGTGTTGGCATTAAGTGCGCAACCATCACACCCGATGAAGCACGCGTAAAAGAATTCAATCTGAAACAGATGTGGAAGTCGCCAAACGGCACCATCCGCAACATTCTCGACGGCGTCGTATTCCGCGAACCGATCATTTGTAAAAACATTCCGAAGCTTGTGCCAGGTTGGACTAAACCAATCGTCATCGGCCGGCATGCGCACGGTGATCAGTACAAAGCAACAGACTTCCGCGTTCCCGGTGAAGGAACCGTCACGATGACATACGTGCCGAAAGATGGCAGCAAGCCAATTGAAATGAAAGTTGCCGACTTCACCGGTTCTGGTGTTGTCATGGGCATGTACAACTTTGATGAATCAATTCGCAATTTCGCTCGCGCCACAATGAACTACTCATTGCAACGCAACTATCCATTGTTTCTGAGCACCAAAAACACCATCCTGAAGGCATACGACGGCCGGTTTAAGGATTTGTTCGAGGAAGTGTTCAATCAAGAATTTAAAGAACAGTTCGACAAGGCTGGCCTCACCTACGAGCACCGTCTTATCGATGACATGGTTGCGTGCATGCTTCGTTGGGAAGGTGGGTATGTGTGGGCCTGCAAGAACTATGACGGCGACGTGCAGTCCGACATCGTTGCGCAAGGCTTTGGTTCGCTCGGCCTGATGACTTCGGTTCTTGCCACGCCAGATGGTCGTGTTCTGGAATCGGAAGCGGCGCACGGAACAGTGACACGTCACTACCGCGATCATCAGGCTGGGAAAAAGACATCAACTAACCCGATCGCATCAATCTTTGCGTGGACGCGTGGTCTAGAGCATCGCGGTAAGTTGGACAACACGCCGGCGGTTATCGAGTTTGCCCGCAAAGTAGAAAAGGTTTGTATTGAAGCGGTCGAGGCAGGCGAGATGACGAAGGACCTGTCGCTGCTCATTGGTGGCGAAGATGCACCATGGCAGACCACGGAGGAGTTCCTCGAGACGCTTGACCGCCGCCTGCAAAAGACAATGGCATAAGTGTCAGTAATGCGTGCGGTGGTACTGAGGGGTCACGGTGGCCCCGAAGTACTTGCGTTTGAAGAGGTTGTAGCCCCAAGCCCTGATTCTGAAGAAGTGTTGGTGGATGTTCGGGCAACAAGCCTGAACCGCGCAGACCTGCTGCAACGCATGGGTTTTTATCCAAATCCATTTCCAGATCAGTTTGATATTCCGGGTATGGAGTTTTCGGGTGTTGTCAAATCTGTGGGGAATCGTGTGCGAATGTTGCACGTTGGCGACGAAGTGATGGGCATTGTCAGCGGTGGGGCATATGCGCAGCAACTCGTCATTCACGAACGACAGGCAATGCGGATCCCGAATTCAGTTCCGTTGGCGGACGCTGCTGCTATCCCAGAGGTATTCATCACTGCATGGGACGCCCTTGTTGTGCAAGGCGGCCTCACCAGTGGGCGATGGGCGCTTGTGCATGCGGCTGCTTCGGGTGTTGGTACGGCCGCCGTTCAATTGTGCAAGGCGCTTGGCGCTCGCGTAATTGCCACGTGCTCTACAGGGAAGGTTGCGGCGGTCAGGTCATTGGGAGCCGATGTTGTAGTCGACTATTCGACTTCCGACTTCGTGGAACAAGTGCAAATTGCGACTGGTGGTCGAGGTGTCGACGTAGTTCTTGACGTAATTGGCGGCGAATACTTGGATCGAAATGTGAAATCGCTTGCGCTGAAGGGGCACATAGTGCAAGTGGGGGTCATGGGTGGTGGAAACACGCCATTCAATTTGGCCGCGATGCTTGGGAAGCGAGCAAAGCTCTCCGGCACTGTGCTGAGGGCCCGTCCGCTCGAGGAGAAAATTGCAATCAGCCAGCGCTTCGCCAGCGAGGTGCTTCCGCTTTTTGATTCGGGGCACTTAGAGCCGGTAATTGATAGGCGCTATCCGTTTTCGGAAATTGCCGCCGCACACTCATACATGGAGTCAAACGCCAACATTGGCAAAATTGTTATAGATATCGGCGCTTAGCGCTTTTTGATATCTGTGTAATTGCGCTCTTCGACACCCGTGTACCACTGGCGAGGACGGCTTATCTTCTGTTCGTCGTCGCGCAACAGTTCAGACATGTGTGCCAGCCAGCCAACCGTGCGAGGTATGGCAAACAAGACGGTGAACATATCGACAGGGAAACCAAGGGCTTGGTAGATGAGACCAGAGTAGAAGTCGACGTTGGGGTACAACTTACGCGAGGCAAAGTACTCGTCATTCAACGCAACCTCTTCTAGCTTCAGTGCAACTTCGAGCAGTGGGTTGGTGCCGGTTACCTCAAACACTTCGTACGCCGACTTTTTGATGATGGTCGCGCGAGGATCAAAGTTCTTGTAGACGCGGTGACCGAAGCCCATCAGTCGTCCTTCGCCGCGCTTGACGCTTTCGATGAAGGCAGGAATGTTTTTCACGTCACCGATCTCAGTGAGCATTCGTACAACCGCTTCGTTGGCTCCGCCATGCAATGGCCCGTACAGCGCTGCTGCTGCCGCTGCAGTTGCCGAGTACGGGTCGGAGTTTGCGCTTGCAACAACGCGCATAGCGGTGGTTCCGCAGTTCTGCTCGTGGTCGGCATGCAAAATGAACAGAACGTCCATTGCGCGAGCCAAGACGGGGTTTACCTCGTAGTCGTCGCCAATGCGGTACATCATGTTCAAAAAGTTGGTGGCATATGACATTGAGTTGTTTGGCAACACGAATGGGAGGCCGGAAGAGAAGCGGTAAGTCATTGCCGCAATAGTCGGTACTTTTGCTACTAGTCGCAGAATTTGCTTATTCAGGTTGCCGGTGTCGAAAACGTCTTGCGCATCGTCGTAAAACGTTCCAAGGGCTGCGATTGCCGAGATGAACATGCCCATTGGGTGGGCGTCGTAGTGGAATCCGTCAACGAACCGCTTTCGCATGTTCTCGTGAATCATTGTGTGGTGGGTGACGTCGTAGTCCCACTTCGCGAACTGGTCGTTGTCGGGCAACTCGCCATTGAGAAGCAGGTAAGCAACTTCAAGGAATGTTGATTTCTCGGCCAACTGTTCGATGGGGTAGCCGCGGTAGCGGAGTATTCCCTTTTCGCCATCCAGATAAGTGATCGACGATTGACAAGCCGCAGTGGACAAAAATGCTGGGTCGTACATGCGTAGATTTGGGTCAAGTTCTCGCAGTGCCGCAGATGCAAAGACGCCGTCGGTAACCGGAACAGTCACTTTTTTGCCTGTTCGGTCATCGATGATGGTGATTGTTTCAGCCATCGTGATTCCCTTCGTAGTAGTGGGAAGCTTCCTCTCCCCGCAGACAGTGTAGGGGTTTGGCCCTTTACAGGGGGGTGTTGTCGTGCTTGCGTGGCGCAAGTCTCTCGCGCTTATCGCGCAGCATGACAAGGGCTGCCGAAACTTCACGCCGAGTTTCCTCGGGGTTGATCACCGCGTCGACGTAGCCGCGCTCTGCGGCCACATACGGGTTGAGGAGTCGCTCCGAGTAGTCGGCTTCAAAGGCTGCCCGCTCTTCTGGGGTTGCCCGGCGTTGCAAAATGGCTGCAGCCTGCCCGGCACCCATCACCGCCAGTTCAGCTGTTGGCCACGCCAGACATAAGTCATTGCCCATCTTTTTGGAATCCATCACGATGTAGGCACCGCCGTAACTCTTTCGCAAGATAACGCATACTCGGGGCACTGTTGCTCGCGCATAGGCGAATACCAGTTGACCACCATGGCGAATCATGCCGCGCCACTCCAAGTCTTTTCCGGGGTAGAAACCTGGTGTGTCGACAAGTGTCAGCAGCGGAATATTGAATGCGTCACAGAACGAGACAAATCGTGCAGCTTTTTGAGAGGCGGGGATATCGAGTGTTCCCGCAAGGATCATTGGTTGATTGGCAACGACTCCAACTGATTCACCATCGATCGTGATGAAAGCAGTGATCACGTTGGCAGCCCAACGCTCGCGAAGTTCAAACATTTCACCATCGTCTGCAATGGCTTTTATCACCTTGCGAACGTCGTAACTTCCGGTGGCTGTGTCTGGGATGACGGCGCCTGCCTCGGGCACCAATCGATCTGAGTCATCGTTGGTGT
>Ga0315906_10010617_pt1 | contig 10797 bp, 6 predicted proteins | sample LakEriMetagenome_4_FD_203526 | JGI IMG/M metagenome (GOLD analysis project Ga0315906, IMG submission 203526) | Freshwater fungal communities from buoy surface, Lake Erie, Ohio, United States - Buoy 2 MA122 | ecosystem: Environmental > Aquatic > Freshwater > Lake > Lake biofilm | place: USA: Lake...
CATGAACGTGGGGCAGGTGCTGGAAGTCCACTTGGGGTGGGCCGCGAAAGGCATTGGCCAACGCATCGGTGACATGTTGCAAGCCCACACCAAGATGGCTGAAGTGCGCAAGTTCTTGGACCACCTGTACAACAACTCCGGCCGCAAAGAAGCTTTGGACAACCTCAGCGACGCCGATGTGTTGGAGATGGCCGGCAATTTGCAGCACGGGATTCCTTTTGCGACGCCAGTTTTTGACGGCGCATCCGAGGAAGAAACCCGCGCGATGTTGCACCTGGCGTATCCCGAAGAGATCGCACGCATCAAAGGCCTCAACGCCAATCGTACGCAGGCCCAGTTGTATGACGGCTGCACCGGCGACGCCTTCGAACGCGAAACCACTGTTGGTTACATGCACGTGCTCAAGCTGCACCATTTGGTGGACGACAAGATGCACGCCCGCTCCACGGGCCCATACAGCTTGGTCACCCAGCAACCTTTGGGCGGCAAAGCCCAGTTTGGTGGTCAGCGTTTCGGCGAGATGGAGGTGTGGGCGCTGGAAGCCTATGGCGCCTCTTACACCTTGCAGGAAATGCTCACCGTCAAATCCGACGACGTGCAGGGCCGCACCAAGGTGTATGAAAGCATTGTCAAAGGTGAACACGCCATCGAAGCGGGCATGCCCGAATCGTTCAACGTGTTGGTGAAAGAAATTCGTTCATTGGGCATTGATATCGAGTTAGAGCGCTCCTGACGTTGAACCTGACCGCGCACAAGCCCCGGCCTGTGCGCGGCGATGAAACCGATCAAGCCTCTCTCTTTTAAGGATGAAAACATGAAATCATTACTCGACCTGTTCAAGCAGTTCACGCCAGATGAGCATTTTGATGCCATCAAAATTGGATTGGCTTCCCCAGAGAAAATCCGTTCCTGGTCTTTTGGCGAAGTTAAAAAGCCAGAGACCATCAACTACCGCACTTTCAAGCCCGAGCGCGACGGCTTGTTTTGCGCCAAGATTTTTGGCCCCATCAAGGACTACGAATGCTTGTGCGGCAAATACAAGCGCCTGAAACACCGCGGCGTGATTTGCGAGAAGTGCGGCGTTGAAGTCACCCAAACCAAAGTGCGCCGTGAACGCATGGGCCACATCGACTTGGCCGCGCCCTGTGCGCACATTTGGTTCTTGAAATCCTTGCCCAGCCGTTTGGGCCTGGTGCTGGACATGACCTTGCGTGACATTGAGCGCGTGCTTTATTTCGAAGCCTATGTGGTCACCGACCCCGGCATGACGCCGCTCAAGAAGTACGGCATCATGACCGAGGACGATTACGACGCCAAGCTCAAAGAGTATGGTGACGAATTCGTGGCCAAGATGGGTGCCGAAGGCATCCGTGAGTTGCTCGAAGGCATCGAAATCGAATCCGAAATCGAGCGCCTTCGCGGTGACCTGACGGGGTCTGAAGTCAAGGTGAAGAAAAACTCCAAGCGCCTCAAAGTGCTGGAGGCTTTCAAGAAGTCGGGCATCAAGCCCGAGTGGATGGTGTTGTCGGTGTTGCCGGTGCTACCACCTGATCTGCGTCCCCTGGTGCCCTTGGATGGTGGCCGCTTCGCCACCTCTGACCTCAACGACCTGTACCGCCGAGTGATCAACCGCAACAGCCGTTTGCGCCGTTTGCTCGAATTGAAGGCACCAGAAATCATTGCCCGCAACGAAAAGCGCATGTTGCAAGAAGCCGTGGACAGCTTGCTGGACAACGGACGCCGTGGCAAGGCCATGACGGGTGCGAATAAGCGCGCCCTCAAGTCTTTGGCCGACATGATCAAAGGCAAGAGCGGTCGTTTCCGCCAAAACTTGCTGGGCAAGCGGGTGGACTACTCGGGTCGTTCGGTGATCACCGTGGGCCCAACCCTCAAGCTGCACCAGTGTGGCCTGCCCAAATTGATGGCGCTGGAGTTGTTCAAGCCCTTCATCTTCTCTCGCCTGGAAGCCATGGGCATTGCCACCACCATCAAGGCGGCCAAGAAGGAAGTCGAATCTGGCACGGCCGTGGTGTGGGACATTTTGGAAGAGGTCATCAAAGAGCACCCCGTGTTGCTCAACCGTGCACCCACCTTGCACCGTCTGGGCATCCAAGCCTTTGAGCCGATTTTGATCGAAGGCAAAGCCATTCAACTGCACCCCTTGGTGTGCTCGGCCTTCAACGCCGACTTTGACGGCGACCAAATGGCCGTTCACGTGCCTTTGTCGGTCGAAGCGCAAATGGAATGCCGCACCTTGATGTTGGCGTCCAACAATGTGTTGTTCCCTGCGTCAGGTGAGCCGTCCATCGTGCCGTCGCAAGACGTGGTGCTGGGCTTGTACTACTCCACGCGTGAACGCATCAATGGCAAAGGCGAGGGCATGGTCTTTGCCGACACCTATGAATTGCAACGCGCCTTGGATGCGGGCATTGTGGAAATGACCGCCAAGATCAGCGTGCGCTTGACCGAGTGGACCAAAGACAAAGTCACTGGCGAGTTCACATCGTCCACCTCCTTGGTGGACACCACGGCGGGTCGTGCGCTGTTGTCTGAAATCCTGCCCAAGGGCTTGGCTTTCAGCAACATCAACAAGGCACTCAAGAAGAAAGAAATTTCTCGCTTGATCAATACCTCTTTCCGCCGTTGCGGCTTGAAAGAGACAGTGGTTTTCGCCGATAAGTTGCTGCAAAACGGTTTCCGTTTGGCCACCCGTGCAGGTATCTCCATCGCGATTGATGACATGTTGGTGCCGCAAGAGAAGCACGCCATCATTGAAAGCGCGGAAAAAGAGGTCAAAGAAATCGAACAGCAATATGTGTCCGGTTTGGTGACGGTTGGTGAGCGCTACAACAAAGTGGTGGACATTTGGGGCAAGGCCGGTGACCATGTGTCCAAGGTCATGATGGACCAATTGCGCAAGGAAAAAACCATCGACCGCCATGGCAAAGAGGTGGAGCAAGAGTCTTTCAACTCCATTTACATGATGGCCGACTCGGGTGCGCGTGGTTCTGCTGCGCAAATTCGCCAGTTGGCAGGCATGCGCGGTTTGATGGCCAAGCCGGATGGCTCCATCATCGAGACGCCCATCACCGCCAACTTCCGCGAAGGTCTGAACGTGCTTCAGTACTTCATCTCCACCCACGGTGCGCGCAAAGGTTTGGCGGATACGGCCTTGAAGACTGCCAACTCAGGCTACTTGACCCGTCGTTTGGTCGACGTGACCCAAGACTTGGTGGTCACCGAGCCCGATTGCGGCACCTCAAACGGCCAGTTGATGCGCGCCATCGTCGAGGGTGGTGAGGTCATCGAATCCTTGCGCGACCGTATTTTGGGCCGCACCACCACCGATGAGGTGATGCACCCCGAGAACCAAAGCGTGTTGATCAAAGCCGGCGAAATGCTGGACGAAGACGCGCTGGACATGCTCGAAGCCGCTGGTGTGGATGAGGTCAAGGTGCGCACAGCGTTGACCTGTGAAACCCGCTTTGGCCTGTGTGCCAAATGCTATGGCCGCGACCTGGGTCGTGGCGGTGAAGTCAACATTGGCGAAGCAGTCGGTGTGATAGCCGCCCAATCCATTGGCGAACCAGGTACCCAGTTGACGATGCGCACTTTCCACATCGGTGGTGCCGCATCGCGCGCAGCGGTGGCCTCGAATGTGGAAGCCAAATCCAGCGGGGTGATTGGTTTCAACCCGACCATGCGTTATGTGACCAACAGCAAAGGTGAGTTGGTGGTGATTTCTCGCTCGGGTGAGATCATCATCCACGACGAGATTGGTCGTGAGCGCGAGCGCCACAAAGTGCCCTATGGTGCGATCTTGGCCATCAAGGCCGATCAAAACATCAAGGCTGGTTTGGTGTTGGCCAATTGGGACCCGCTGACCCGTCCCATCATCACCGAGTTTGCAGGTCAGGTGCGCTTTGAGAATGTGGAAGAAGGCCTCACGGTGGCCAAGCAGCTGGACGAAGTGACCGGCTTGTCCACCCTGGTGGTGATCGATCCCAAGCGCCGTGGCTCCACCAAGGTGGTGCGCCCGCAGGTCAAGTTGATCGATGCCGCTGGCAAAGAAGTCAAAATCCCTGGCACCGATCACTCGGTGACCATTGGTTTCCAAGTGGGCGCCTTGATTCAAGTGCGCGACGGCCAAGACGTGGGCCCAGGCGAAGTGCTGGCACGCATTCCTGTCGAAGGTCAAAAAACCCGTGACATCACCGGCGGCTTGCCGCGGGTGGCCGAGTTGTTCGAAGCCCGTTCGCCCAAAGACAAGGGCATCTTGGCAGAGATGACCGGTACAGTGTCCTTCGGCAAAGAGACCAAGGGCAAGATGCGTTTGCAAATCACCGATCCAGAAGGCACGGTGTGGGAAGAGTTGGTGCCCAAAGAGAAAAACATCTTGGTCCACGAAGGCCAAGTGGTGAACAAAGGCGAGAACATTGTGGACGGCCCGGCCGACCCACAAGACATCTTGCGTTTGTTGGGCATTGAAGAGTTGGCCCGCTACATCGTCGACGAAGTGCAAGACGTTTACCGTTTGCAAGGCGTGAAGATCAACGACAAGCACATTGAAGTGATCGTGCGCCAGATGTTGCGCCGTGTGGTGGTCGATAACGCTGGCGACTCTGGCTACATTGGCGGCGAGCAGGTGGAGCGTTCTGAAATGCTCAACACCAATGAGGCATTGCAAGCCGAAGGCAAATTGCCCGCCACTTACACCAATTTGTTGCTGGGCATCACCAAGGCATCGTTGTCCACGGACTCGTTCATCTCGGCGGCTTCCTTCCAGGAAACCACCCGGGTGCTCACCGAGGCAGCCATCATGGGCAAGCGCGACGAATTGCGTGGCTTGAAAGAAAACGTCATCGTTGGTCGCCTGATTCCTGCAGGCACTGGCATGGCTTATCACCAAGCCCGCAAGGTCAAGGATGCGATGGACGAAGCCGAACGGCGTGCCATTGCGGACGCCGAGGCGGCTGAGCTGGCGGAAGCCACAGCCGGATCGGGCGAACATGCTGATGAGCCGGTGGATGCCAGTGGCCACGATGCCGCTGGACCTGCTTAAAAACACAAAGGCCCCACGTGGGCCTTTGTCGCTTTAGGCGGACTTGGCCATGATCAACTCATGGTGGGCCTTGGTCTGTTTGGCCTTGTTGGTCTTTTGGGGCCTGGGTGCATACAACCGCTTGGTGCGCTTGCGCGCTGCCATTGGACAAAACCTGGCCGTGATTGACAGCCATTTGACGCGTTATGAAGAGCTGGTGGAGTTGGCGGTGACGGCGGCTGCATCGGCCCCTTTTGGTTGGCAATCTTCCATCGCCCCGGAGCTGGGCGCAGCCCATTGGACACGCTTGCAAACAGCTGCGCGCAAAACAGCGATTGCCATGGCCCATTGGCAAGACCTGTTGTTTTCACACGCTGCCGCGCGTGCTTTGCGTGAAAGCAAGTTGGAGCTGGCACAGGCTTGGCAGTCAATCAACCACCCGGATGTTTACTACATCACGGTAGCCCCTGAGCTGCAAGCGCGTTGGACGGAGTTGGATGTGTTGATACAGCCCGATGTGGACCGATACAACCAAGCGGTGACCCTTTACAACGCAGCCGTATCGCAGTTTCCCGCTTTGTTGCTGGCCCGCTTGTTCTCGTTTCATCCGGCCAGCCCGCTGTGACGGTGTCCAGCGTTGCGGCTTCTCTGCCCCTGTGGCAGTTGTTACAAGCCACGGCTGGCGCGCTGGCAGCTGTGGCCAAGGGTGAATCGGCCAATGCCGCGCTGCTGCGCGTGGCCAATCCCCTGCGCCCTGGTGTGCAGTCGCTGTTGTTCATCAGCTTGCGCCATTGGGGACGTGCGCGCGCTTTGCGTGCCATCTTGGCCCAACGCTCTCCACCGCCCGATTTGGACAGTTTGTTGTGTGTGGCTTTGGCCTTGTGTTGGGAGCCAGAGCACGCACCCTATGAGCCATTCACCTTGGTCAATCAGGCGGTAGAGGCCGCCAAAAACAGTCCGAAGATGAAACCGCAGGCCACATTTGTCAATGCTTGCCTGCGCCGATTTTTGCGCGAGCGTGAGACCTTGGTGCGGGCCACTGACAATGACACGCAAGCACGTTGGAACCATCCCTCCTGGTGGGTGGCGCAATTGCAACGCGACCATCCCCACCACTGGGCGCAGGTGTTGCGGGCTGACCAAGTGGCCGGCCCCTTGACCATGCGCGTGAATCAAAAAAGGGTGCAACGCGCTGATTTGGCAGCGCAATGGTTGGCGCAGGGGATCATCAGTGAAGAAGTGGGTGAACACGGATTGATCTTGGCGCAGGCCATGCCGGTGGAGCGCATCCCTGGCTTTGCTGAAGGCCTGTGTTCGGTTCAAGACGCTGGCGCCCAAATGGCCGCGCCCTTGCTGTTGCAAGCCATGCCAGGGCACAGCGCACAAACGCGCATCCTGGACGGCTGCGCAGCACCGGGTGGTAAAACGGCGCACTTGCTGGAGTTGTCGGATGCACAGGTGGTGGCGCTGGATGTCGACCCCATGCGGTGCGAGCGCATCAGCGGCAATTTAGAGCGGCTGGGACTTCACGCGCAAGTCAAGGTGGGCGATGCGGCCGACAGCGGCGCTTGGTGGGACGGCCAGCCTTTTGACGCCATCTTGCTCGACGCACCATGTACGGCCTCGGGCATTGTGCGGCGCCACCCCGATGTGCCTTGGCTGAGACGCGCCAGCGACGTTGCCCAATTGGCCCTCTTGCAACAGCGCCTGCTGAATGCCCTGTGGCCCTTGCTCAAACCGGGTGGGGTCATGCTGTATTGCACCTGCTCGGTGTTCAAGGCAGAAGGCGAGGGGCAGATCAAAGCGTTTCTTCAGCACAACACACCAGCACTGGGTTTGCCCTGTGTGGGACATCTATTGCCCCAAAATCGGGAGAACGGCGGCGCTGTCGCGGACAATCTGCCTTGTGATCACGATGGCTTTTTTTACGCATTGCTACAAAAACCCTTGCGCTGAGTTTCAGCGCAGCGCCCTTGGCATGCGGACATGGCTTCGCGCTTGGGTGGCTGTGTTGGCTTGGGTGGTGTGCGCTGCCTCGTCATGGGCTCAAAACCAGGTGGCGTTGACCGGATTCCAAACGGAACGCAACGAAGATATTTATCAAATGTCGGCGCAATTCGACTTGGAACTGTCCAACACGGTTCAAGAGGCATTGCTCAAAGGCATACCGGTTCACTTTGTGGTGGATGCCAAGGTCTACCGTGACCGCTGGTATTGGTCTGACAAGTTGGTGTCTTCCGCTCAGCGCCACATTCGCATCAGTTACCAGCCGTTGACGCGCCGCTGGCGCATGCAGGTAGCGTCTCAACCGATTGTGCAAAATGGTCTCGGGGTTTCGCTCATGCAAACCTACGACAGTTTGGAAGAGGTCATGGTCAATTTGCGGCGTCTCAATCGCTGGAAGTTTGCCGATGCAGCACAAATTGAAACCGGCGCTGGGCATCGCTTGGAATTTGCCTTTTACTTGGATTTGAGCCAATTGCCCCGCCCCTTGCAGATGGGCGCGGCCGGCCAGTCGGAGTGGGAGTTGGCAGTCACCAAGAGCATCCGCCTGGCCACTGAAGCCGCGAAATGAAAGACACACCAAGCCCCCGCAAAGCACCTTGGCGGTGGCTGTGGGCTGTGGGTGTTGCGGTGGCTTTGGGCCTGGGCTTGGTCTTGCTTTTCTTGCTGACCCTGGCCGCAGACAACCAGGCCCTGTACGAGCGAAATTACGATGCCTTGTTGTGGCTCAACGCAGGCGTGGCCGCTGTGCTGCTGGTGGTCATTGCCTGGACCTTTTCCCGGCTGGTGATCCGTTGGCGGCGCGGCAAATTTGGATCACGCTTGCTGGCCAAACTGGCCATGATCTTCGCTTTGGTGGGTATGTTGCCGGGGGTGTTGATCTACGGCGTTTCTTATCAATTTGTGTCGCGCTCGATTGAGAGCTGGTTTGATGTGCAGGTGGAGGGTGCTCTGGAGGCTGGTCTCAACCTGGGGCGCACCAGCTTGGATACCTTGGCCAGCGACTTGAGCAGCAAAGCACGTGTGGCCGCCGGGCAAATCAGCGACATCCCCAGCGCCAGCGCTGGTTTGGCTTTGGAGCGCTTGCGCGATCAATTGGGGGCTGATGACATCATTTTGTGGAGCCCTTCTGGCCAGCCTTTGGCCAGCGCCGGCGCTTCGCTGTTTCAGCTTAATCCAGAACGTCCGGCCAGCGCCCAATTGCGGCAATTGCGCAGCCAAGGCGTGATTTCCCAATTGGAGGGCTTGGAGGACGGTGTGGCTGGAAAAAGCCAGCGTGCGCGGGTGAAGGTGTTGGCCATTGTGGCCGCACCTGGCTTGGGCCTGCTGGAAGAGAACCGAATTTTGCAAGTGACCCAAACTTTGCCGCCCAATTTGGTGGCCAACGCATTGGCGGTGGAGTTGGCCTACCGTGAATACCAGGAACGTGCTTTGGCGCGGCAGGGCTTGCGCCGGATGTACATCGGAACCTTGACCTTGACCTTGTTCTTGGCGGTCTTTGGGGCCGTCTTGCTGGCGGTCCTTTTGGGCAACCAATTGGCCAGACCGTTGCTGTTGCTGGCCCAAGGTGTGCGTGATGTGGCCGCTGGTGATTTGAGCCCCAAGGCGGTGTTTGAAAGCCGCGATGAGCTGAGTGACCTGACCCGCTCATTTGCACAAATGACAGCGCAATTGGCACAAGCGCGCAACGCTTTGGGGGAAAGCATGGCCCAGGTGGATTTGGCGCGCGCCAATCTACAAACCATTTTGGACAACATGAGCGCTGGTGTGATCGTGATGGACGAGATGGGCTTGGTGCTTTCCTCCAACCCCGGTGCCACACGCATCCTGCGCGTGCCCTTGGCAGCCTTTGAGGGCAAGCCGCTGGGGGATGCCCCAGGCCTTCAAGGCTTGGCCGAGCAGGTGGACCATGAGTTTGCCGGCTTTGTGGGGGAGCGCAGCCAACATGGTTTGGACCATTGGCAACAGTCTTTTGAGTTGGCTTCCACCGCATCGGCCACGCCCAGCCAAGGGCCAAGCGCGGGCCACAACGGTGTGACCTTGGTTGCGCGGGGTGCCGTATTGCCCAACCGAGCCCGTTTGTTGGTGTTTGACGACATCTCTGAAATTGTGTCTGCCCAACGCGCCCAGGCTTGGGGCGATGTGGCGCGCCGCTTGGCGCATGAAATCAAAAATCCTTTGACACCCATTCAGCTGTCGGCTGAGCGGCTGGAGATGAAACTCACGGGCAAGCTGCCCGATGGCGAGCAGGCCATCTTGGTCAAGTCGATCAAAACCATCGTGGATCAAGTGGACGCCATGAAGCGCTTGGTCAACGAATTCCGTGACTATGCGCGCTTGCCAGTGGCAGACCTGAAACCAGTGGACTTCAATGCGCTGGTGCTCGAGGTGCTGAGCTTGTATGGTGAAGAAACAGCCACCGTGCCGGTCCACACAGAGTTGGACGATCAGTGTCCGAGGGTGATGGGCGACGCATTGCAGTTAAGGCAAGTCATCCATAACTTGCTCCAAAACGCACAAGATGCCACGCCCCCAGAGCGCGCCCACTTGGGGGTGATATTGCGCACCCAATGGGTCGAAACATCAGGTCGTGTGCGGTTGACGGTGCTCGACCATGGCAGCGGGTTTCCGGAGCACATTTTGCAGCGCGCTTTCGAGCCCTACATCACCACCAAGCCACGTGGCACGGGTTTGGGTTTGGCCGTGGTGAAAAAAATTGCCGACGAGCACGGCGCTCGCATTGACCTCAGAAACCGCGATATCGATGGCGTGGTTCAAGGCGCCCAAGTATCGCTATCATTCGAAACTGAAACCCCGCATCAGCACATAATCTAGCAGGCAATATGGCAAATATTTTGGTGGTGGACGACGAACTGGGCATTCGCGAATTGCTCTTCGAAATCCTCAATGACGAGGGGCACCAGGTGGAATTGGCCGAAAACGCTGCCCAAGCCCGTGCGGCACGGCAAAACAGTCGCCCAGACTTGGTTTTGCTCGACATTTGGATGCCCGACACCGACGGCGTGACTTTGCTCAAAGAGTGGTCAACGGCTGGCTTGCTCAACATGCCTGTGGTGATGATGAGTGGACACGCCACGATTGATACGGCCGTCGAGGCCACGCGGATTGGGGCCCAGGCCTTCTTGGAAAAACCCATCACCTTGCAAAAGCTGCTCAAGGCGGTTGAAGGGGCCTTGGCTCGAAAATCTGCCACTGCACCTGCAGCCCCTCAGCGTATCAATCCCACACCGATCATGGTGCCCTCGGTCACTTCACCACATGTCGTGGTTCCAGAGACCATGGCCGTCGCGACCTTGCCTGCGAACCATCAAAACTTTGACCTGGATGTGCCCTTGCGCGAGGCGAGAGATGCGTTTGAAAAAGCCTATTTCGAATTTCACCTGGGCCAAGAGAATGGCTCCATGACCCGGGTGGCCGAAAAGACGGGTCTGGAACGAACCCATCTGTATCGCAAGCTCAAACAGCTTGGGGTAGACCTCTCACGCAGCAAGCGCGGAAGTTCTTGAGTTCAAGTGGTATCGACCCAAGGTCGTAGGGCTTAGCGATCGGTTCTGGAGACCCGGCCAGCCACCCATTGGGCAACACCTGTGTGCCGGACCAGCCATACAAACAACACAGACCCCAGCACAGCGCCTGCAAAGTCACCCACAGCCATGGCCACGAAATCTTGCAATGAGGTCTCTGTGTAGGCTTGAACCACATGCCAAAAAATGAAGTGCAAGCTGGGGTTG
>Ga0315906_10010620_pt1 | contig 10795 bp, 10 predicted proteins | sample LakEriMetagenome_4_FD_203526 | JGI IMG/M metagenome (GOLD analysis project Ga0315906, IMG submission 203526) | Freshwater fungal communities from buoy surface, Lake Erie, Ohio, United States - Buoy 2 MA122 | ecosystem: Environmental > Aquatic > Freshwater > Lake > Lake biofilm | place: USA...
CACCGGGCGTCACGCTCCACTTCGACGTGCGGACGACGGGCTACGGGCTCGGCCCCAACTCCCTCGCCCTCGCCCGCGGCGATGTGCTCGAGGTGGTCGAACCCGACATCGTCATCGCGGCTGACGGATTCGGCAGTGCTGTGCGCAAGTCGCTCGAGGCCGCCGGAAGGATGAGCGTGCGGACGGAGCCGGAGGATCACGGCTACAAGGAGCTGACCATTCCGGCTGTCAACGGGGAGTTCGCGATGGATCCCGACGCCCTCCACATCTGGCCGCGTGGCTCCTCCATGATGATTGCCCTGCCGAATCCCGACCGATCCTTCACGTGCACGCTGTTCTGGCCGCGGGAGGAACTCGAGGCGCTGTCGACCCCCGATCAGATCCTGCGGCACTTCAACGAGGTCTACCCCGACGCTGTGCCACTGATGCCCACGCTCGTGGACGACTACCTCGCCGACCCCAACGGCCTGCTCGCCACCTTGCATGTCGACCCGTGGCAGGCCGACGGCAAGGTTGCAGTGATCGGCGATGCAGCGCACGCGATCCTGCCCTTCTTCGGCCAAGGAGCGAATGCCGGATTCGAGGACGTCGTCGAACTCGATCGATGCCTCGACGAGACCGGCGACGACTGGTCCCTCGCACTGCCCCTCTACCAGCAGCGCCGCCAGCCGAACGGCGAGGCCATCGCCTGGCTCGCGAAGGAGAACTTCATCGAGATGCGCGACAAGGTCGCATCGCCGACGTTCCGGGCGACGAAGTCGGTCGAGCATGCCCTCGAGCGCCTACTGCCGGGGCGCTACCTGTCGCGCTACGAGATGGTCTCGTTCACCACCATCCCCTACGCCGAGGTCATCGAGCGCGACAAGCGCCAGCGCAGCACGGTGCTCGCGACACTCGCGGGCGTGGGTGCCGTTGCCGTAGGAACGACCATCGGACTGATCGGCCGCGCAGCACGGAGGGGAGCCTGATGGCGACCGAGAGCCACCTGCTGGGCCACAAGGCGAAGCCCCGCGGACGGTTTCCGCATGCCAAGCGCGCCGGGGACTTCATCTACGTCTCCGGAACATCCAGTCGCCGGCCCGACGACACCTTCGCAGGTGTCGAAGTCATCGACGGCGAGAAGGTCCGCGACGTGCGGATCCAGACCGCGGCGGTGATCGAGAACATCCGCGAGATCCTGCAGGCTGCCGGCGCCGACCTCGTCGACCTCGTCCAGGTGACGTCCTACCTGGTCGACATGGCCGACTTCGCCGCGTACAACGAGACCTACGCCCAGTACTTCGATGAGTCCGGGCCCACGCGCACGACCGTGGCAGTCCGGGAACTGCCGCACCCGGACCTGCTCATCGAGATGCAGGCCGTCGCCTACAAGCCGGAAGGGTTGAGATGACCGACACCAGCGACGTCACCAGCGCGCTCGACTTCGACGCGTGGCTCGCCGAGCACGGCCCGAACCTCAAGCCGCCGGTCGGCAACAAGGAGGTCTTCCCCGGCCAGCAGGACTTCATCGTCATGGTTGTCGGCGGCCCGAACCAGCGCACCGACTACCACGTCGACCCCTACGAGGAGGTCTTCTACCAGCTCAAGGGGACGATGCACGTCAACCTGATGACACCGCAGGGCCCCGAGCGTGTGACCATCAGCGCCGGGCAGATGTGGGTGCTCCCCCGCTTCATGCCGCACTCCCCGCAGCGTCCCGAGGCCGGTTCGATCGGGCTGGTGTTCGAGCGGCCGCGTGAGCCCGGCGTGCTGGAGCACTTCCAGTGGTACTGCCCGGCGTGCCATGCGCTCATCCATGACGTCGAGCTGCAGGTCACCGACATCGTCGTCGACCTTCCACCCGTGTTCGAGGCCTTCTACGCCGACGAGCAGGCCCGCACGTGCAGCCAGTGCGGGACCCTGCACCCGGGCAAGGGGTAGTCGGTGGCTCCTGTCATCGACGTGCACACGCACGTCGTCCCTCCGGGCTGGCCCGACCTCGGATCACCCGATGATCCGTGGCTACGCATGGACTCCGCGACGGCGGCGACGATCATGCTGGGCGACCGAGAGTTCCGACGCATCACCGACGCCTGCTGGAACGCCGACACCCGCCTGGCAGACATGGATGCGGACGGGATCGATGTGCAGGTCGTGCTTCCGACACCGGTGTTCTTCGGCTACGACCGCAATGCAGCGGATGCCGCACGGATCGCCGCAATCTTCAACGACCTCACCCTCGAAGTCACCGCGCAGGCTCCTGATCGACTCGTGCCCTTCTGCCAGGTGCCCCTGCAGGACACGGACGCAGCCATCACCGAGCTCGATCGCTGCATCGCCAACGGCCATCGCGGCGTGGAGATCGGCAACCATGTCGGTGACCGCGACCTCGACGACGCACCCATCCTCGACTTCCTGCGCCGCTGTGCGGAGCACGACGTCGCCGTGTTCGTCCACCCCTGGGACATGGCGCCCACGCCTCGCGCCGATCCGTGGATGCTCGAGTGGCTCGTCGGCATGCCAGCCGAGACTCACCTGAGCCTGCTGCACCTGGCCCTGAGCGGGGCCTTCGACCGACTGCCCGAGAGCCTGCGTCTCGGGTTCGCCCACGGCGGTGGCTCCTTCGCCTACTGGTGCGGTCGCGCCGACAACGCCTGGCGCCACAGGCGTGATCTCGTCGGTGCCGACAGCGAGCATCCGCCGAGCCACTACGCAGGCCGCGTCTACGTCGACTCCGTCGTGTTCTCACCCGAGGCACTGAAGACGCTGATCGCCGTGCACGGGTCGGACCGCGTCATGCTCGGGAGTGACTATCCGTACCCGCTGGGCGAACGCCCGGCCGGTGCCGTGATTCGAGCAGCGAGCCTGCAGGCAGAGCAGCGAGAACTCCTGCTGAGCGAGAACGCGCTGACCTTCCTTGGCGCCGCAGACTGAACGCCCTGCAAATGGACCCGAATACGTGACGAAACTCCTCCTCGGCCCCTAGCCTCGCCCGTACGGGGGCCGACAGCGGAGGAGGATCCGTGAACCAGAAGATGCAGGCTGGCGGCGGCGTGGAGTACACGCACGCAGGCAAGGAATACTTCGAGAAGCGAAGTCTCAAGAGATACGCTGGCGCCGCATCCCTTTGGGGCCTCGGTGTGGCCGCCGTTATCTCCGGTGACTTTTCAGGCTGGAACTTCGGCATCGGCAATGCCGGATGGGGTGGCATGCTCATCGCCACAACGATCATCGGTGTCATGTACCTGCTGATGATCTACAGCATCTCCGAGATGTCGGCAGCCATGCCCCACACGGGGGGTGCCTACTCTTTCGCGCGATCCGCCATGGGGCCATGGGGTGGGTTCATCACGGGTTTCGCAGAGACTGTGGAATATGTCATCACCACCGCGGTGGTTGGAACCTTCGCGGCACTGTACGCGGACTCAATCGTTGCCGAGCTCTTCGGCATCAACTGGCCGATCCTTCTCTGGGTCGTCATCATCTACGTCATCTTCGTTGCGCTCAACGCGGCCGGCGCAGCTGCATCTTTCCGGTTCGCCTTCGTCATAGCGATCATTTCGCTCGCGGTACTCGCAATCTTCTTCATCGCGGCACTGTTCTCCGGAAAGTTCAGCTTCGACAACCTGATGGACATTGCACCCGAGGCAGGCGGCTCGACCTTCCTGCCCTTTGGCGTGCTCGGCATCTTCCTGGCTATGCCATTCGCCATCTGGTTCTTCCTCGGGATCGAGGGACTGCCCCTGGCCGCCGAGGAGACTCACGCCCCCGCAAAGGACATCCCCAGGGGGTCCATTGCGGGCATGTTCACCCTGCTGGTCACCGCATTCCTCGTGCTGATCCTCAACCCCGGCGTGCTTGGCTCAGCCGCGATCAGCGAATCGGGTGAGCCTATCCTCGACGGCTTCCGTGCGATATTCCCCGACAGCAACATCGCTGCACTGTTGTCGCTCATGGCTCTGGCAGGCCTGATCGCCTCGTTCCAGGGAATCATGTTCGCGGCTGGACGCAACGTCTACTCGCTGTCCAGAGCCGGCTACTACCCGAAGTTCCTCTCCCTCACTGGCAAGCGCCAGACGCCCTACGTGGCCCTGATCGCCAGCGCCGTCGTCGGAATAGCGCTGGTGTTCGGCCTGGGTGCCATCGCGTACGGAGGCGAGGAGCAGCCGTTCGTGAATGCCGCCAATGCCCTGCTGCTCATTGCTGTGTTCGGAGCGGTGATCGCCTACCTGCTGCAGATGGTCTCCTTCCTCATTCTCCGGCGGAAGTTCCCGTCCGTGTCGCGCCCCTACCGGAGCCCGGTGGGACTTTGGGGAGCCCTGGTAGCCGGCCTCATCTCGTTGGTGACGCTGATCCTGATGCCCTTCAACGCGGACTACCGCGCGGTTGTGATGTGGGTCGCCGTCGTCTACGTGGTGGGCCTTGTGCTTTTCGCCATCTTCGGCCGGAAGCGACTCGTGCTGTCGCCCGAGGAGGAATACGCCATCACAGGTGGTGTCCATGGCCATCCCGAGACGGAGGGCTACGACGTCACAGAGAGGCTCGAGGAGTCGGGCCAGCAGGAGTTCTTCAACAAAGATCGCTGAAGGTTCGGGACTGGGGGAGACGCCACGCCAGCGCCTCCCCCAGTCCTCCACGTTGATGCACGGGAGGCCGAGATGGATCAGAATCGCCAACTATCGCTCGACGAAGTGCGCACACAGATCGAGGCGGGCACGATCGACACCGTCGCCGTCTCCTTCACCGACATGCAGGGCCGCCTTCAGGGCAAGCGCATCCACGCGCCGTTCTTCCTCGATGAGGTCGCCAAACACGGCACCGAGGGCTGCAACTACCTCCTCGCGGTCGACGTCGACATGAACACCGTCGCCGGGTATGCGATGTCGTCCTGGGACACCGGCTACGGCGACTTCGTCATGGAGCCGGACTTCGCCACGCTGCATCGGGTGCCCTGGGAGCCCGGCACGGTGGGTGTCCTGTGCGATCTGCTGACGATGGACGGGCAGCCCGTTGCCCCATCACCCCGGCAGATCCTGCGGCTTCAGGTGGACCGACTCGCGGACGCGGGCATGATCGCCCTTGCCGGCACCGAGTTGGAGTTCATCGTCTTCCGCAATACCTATGAGGAGGCCTGGGGATCGAGCTACCGCGATCTCACACCTGCCAACCTCTACAACGTCGACTACTCGATGCTCGGCACCGCACGTGTCGAGCCACTGCTGCGACGCATTCGCAACGAGATGTTCTCTGCGGGCATGACAGTCGAGAGCGCCAAGGGCGAGTGCAACCTCGGGCAGCACGAGATCGCCTTCAAGTACCGCGATGCACTGGGCACCTGCGACAACCATGTGATCTACAAGACTGGTGCGAAGGAGATCGCCGCCCAGGAGGGCATGGCCCTCACCTTCATGGCCAAGTACAACGAGCGCGAGGGCAACTCGTGCCATGTCCACCTGTCCTTCCGCGGCACCGACGGCTCCCTCGTCATGGCCGACGACGCCGACCCCACAGGCATGTCCGCCACAGGCAAGTCATTCGTGGCCGGTCAGCTCGCCCATGCCCTCGAGCTCACCCTGCTGTTCGCGCCGCAGATCAACTCCTACAAGCGCTACGTCGAGGGCTCCTTCGCTCCGACCTCGATCCGCTGGGGCAGAGACAACCGCACTCTCGGTTTCCGCCTCGTGGGCCACGGCCCCTCGCTGCGGCTGGAGAACCGGATCCCCGGAGGCGACGTCAATCCTTACCTCGCGGTCGCGGGCATCGTCGCCGCAGGACTCGACGGGATCGAGCGCGGAATGGAGCTCGAACCCGCGTTCGTCGGCAATGCCTACGCGAGCGACTCCCTGCGGGTGCCGACGTCGTTGCGCGACGCGCTCGACCTGTGGGAGGGCTCCGACTGGATCCGCCGAACCTTCGGCGAGGATGTGCAGGCGCACTACGCCAATATGGCCCGGGTCGAACTCGCCGCCTTCGGGGCTGCGGTCACCGACTGGGAGCGCTTTCGCAACTTCGAGAGGATCTAGGAGGGCTCGTGCCCGACGTCATCAACCCGGCGACCGAGCAGGTCATCGGCACCGTGTCTGCGGCCTCGGTCGAGGAGACCGACGCCGCAATCGCCCGCGCCCACGAGGCATGGCCCGCGTGGCGCGCGGTAGCCCCGGGCGATCGCGCGAACCTCCTGCGGCGGTTCAGCGATGTCGTGCGCGATCACGCCGAGGAGCTGGCGCAGCTCGAGGTCGCCAACGCCGGGCACACCATCGGCAATGCCCGATGGGAGGCCAACAACGTCGCGAACGTGCTCGCCTACTACTCCGGTGCTCCGGAGCGGCTGTTCGGCAGGCAGATTCCCGTGGCCGGCGGCATCGACGTCACCTTCCAGGAGTCGATCGGCGTCGTCGGGATCATCGTCCCCTGGAACTTCCCGATGCCCATCGCCGGCTGGGGATTCGCACCGGCGCTCGCCGCCGGCTGCACTGTGGTGCTCAAGCCCGCGGACGTCACGCCGCTCACCGCCGTCCGACTCGGCGAGCTTGCCCTGGAGGCCGGCATTCCCGAGGGTGTCTTCACCGTCATCACCGGAAAGGGCTCAGTCGTCGGCCAGCGATTCGTCGATCACCCTCTGGTGCGCAAGATCGTCTTCACCGGAAGCACCGAGGTCGGCGAGGGCATCATGGCCGGAGCGGCCAAGCAGGTGAAGCGCGTGACACTCGAGCTCGGCGGCAAGTCGGCGAACATCGTCTTTGCCGACTGCGACCTGGAGAAGGCAGCGGCCACGGCGCCCTACGGCGTCTTCGACAACGCCGGGCAGGACTGCTGTGCGAGGTCCCGCATCCTGGTCCAGCGCTCTGTCTTCGACCGCTTCATGGACCTGTTCGAGACCGCGGTGCAGGGCGTGCGCGTCGAGGACCCGCAGCTCGAGACGTCGGAGATGGGCCCGCTCATCACCCGCGCCCACTTCGACACTGTCGCGAGCTTCGTGCCCGACGACGCTCCCGTCGCCTTCCGCGGGCCGTGCCCCAGCGGGCCCGGCTACTGGTTTCCACCCACCGTCCTTGCCCCGGTGCCATCGACCGCCCGTGCCTTCCAGGAGGAGATCTTCGGCCCCGTGGTCGTCGTCACCCCGTTCGACGACGAGGCAGACGCCGTTCGCCTCGCGAACGACAGCGAGTACGGACTCTCCGGTTCGATCTGGAGCCGTGACATCGGTCGGGCTCTCCGAGTCGCACGTGCCGTCGAGTCGGGCAACCTCTCGGTGAACTCGCACTCTTCGGTGCGCTACTGGACCCCCTTCGGTGGATTCAAGAAGTCCGGCCTTGGGCGCGAGCTCGGGCCTGATGCGCTAGACGCGTTCACCGAGACCAAGAACGTCTTCATCAGCACTGAGGATTGAGGAGAGAGCATGACTGACAGCAAGTGCCGCAGGCTCGAAGGCCGCACGGCAGTGATCACCGGCGGCGGAAGCGGCATTGGCCTGGCGTCGGTGCGCAGGCTCGCCAACGAGGGTGCGAATGTCATCGTCGCCGACATGGACCCCGCATCCGGGCAGGCCGCCGCTGACGAGGTGAACGGCACCTTCGTTCAGGTCGATGTCACCAGCGCGGACGGTGTCGACCGCATGTTCGCGGTGGCCAAGCAGACCTACGGATCGATCGACATCTCCTTCCACAACGCCGGCATCTCACCGCCTGACGACGATTCGATCCTCGACACGGGAATCGACGCCTGGCGCCGAGTGCAGGAGGTCAACCTCACCAGCGTGTACCTGTGCTGCAAGGCGGTGCTGCCCTACATGCTCGAGCAGGGCAAGGGAAGCATCATCAACACGGCTTCCTTCGTCGCCACCATGGCCGCGGCCACCTCACAGATCAGCTACACCGCGTCCAAGGGCGGCGTCCTGGCCATGTCTCGTGAGCTCGGCGTCCAGTTCGCCCGCAGCGGCATTCGCGTCAACGCGCTGTCACCTGGACCAGTGGCCACGCCGCTGCTCATGGAGCTGTTCGCCAAGGATCAGGAGCGTGCTGCCCGACGTCTCGTCCACATTCCCGTGGGCCGATTCGGGGAGCCGGAGGAGATCGCCGCTGCGGTCGCCTTCCTCGCCAGCGACGACTCGTCATTCATCACCGCATCGAACTTCCTGGTGGACGGCGGAATCTCCGGGGCCTACGTCACTCCCCTGTAGCGGCGTACCTCGACGCAGCGTCGACGAAGGCCCGCAGCAAGGGTCGATCGAGATCGCGACGGTCGGGGTGCTCCGGGTGCCACTGAACCCCGAGGCAGAAGTCCGCGGACGGGTCCTCGCACGCCTCGATCGTGCCGTCCTCGGCGAGGGCGCTCACCGTCAGGCTTCCCGGCTCAGCGACCGCCTGATGGTGCGAGGAGTTGACGACGATCTCGGCAGTTCCGAAGATGCGCGCGCCGAGCGTCGCGTCGACGAAGGTCGCTCGGTGGTTGACGAACTTGCCCGGGCGCTCGCGGTGGACGCAGGTGCCCTCGACATCCGGGAGGTTCTGGGTGAGCCGGCCACCATGGGCAACAGCCATGATCTGCAGCCCCCGGCAGATTCCCAGGACGGGCATCTGCAGCTCGCGCGCACGTCGGTAAAGCGCGAGCTCCGAGGCATCGCGGGTCTCCCGCGGCTGGTCGGCCGTCGTGTGCGGGGCGTCGCCGTACAGGCGGGCATCCACGTCGGCACCCCCGACCAGCACGAGGCCATCGAGTCGATCAAGGGCCTGCGGATCGGGACTCGGCGGCAGCAGCACCACGCTGGCACCCACGCCGTGCAGGAGATCGACGTACCACCTCGGCAGCACGGCCGCCTCGATGTTCCAGGCCCCCCAGGATGCGTTCTCCAGATAGCTCGTGATTCCGACGACGGTCATGTCCGCAGTCTGCCAGCGTCACTGGGGACGATCCCCGGAGCCAGTACCCGGAGCGCTCCGGGAACAGCCTCGATCCGCACGGGTGCAGACCCCACGCGGTCGCCGTCGGCATAGACCACCGGGCCTTGCGCATCGATCACGATCTCCCGTCCCCGATAGGTGCGAACGAGGGGGTGCTCGATGTGTCGGCCGGTGAAGATCCGCGGGAAGACCCGCAGGATCGTGCGCCGGGGTGCGGAATCGACCCACGTGACGTCGAGGAGACCGTCGGTCATGTCCGCCGCCGGGCAGATGCGCATTCCGCCGCCGTAGTTGGGGCCGTTGCCCACTGCCACGAGCAGGGCGCGACCGCTGATCACCTCGCCGTCGATCGTCACGACGTACTCGTAGGTGCGGAAGTCCCTCAGCTCACCGAGCAGCGCGGCAACGTACCGGGGAGTTCCATTGAGGCCGTACATGCGATCAGCACGCTCGTTCACCGCCGAGTCGAACCCTGTGGACGTGACACCCAGTGACCACTCGCGGTGCTCTCCGAGGGAGACGAGTGCCACATCGACGCGGGTCGACGTCCCGGCCTTGATCATGGCGGCCATCGAGCGAGTCCACTCATCCAGTCGCCGGGACGGGATACCCATCGACCTGGCGTTGTCGTTGCCGGTGCCCGCAGGGATCACGCCGAGCACGCAGTCGGCGGGCACCGCAGCCTGGAGCACCTGGTGCACCGTGCCGTCACCACCGCACGCCAGAAGGGTCGTGGGCCCGTCGGAGCAGGCTTCGGCCAGAGCAGTACGCAGGCTCGGCAGGTCGGGGGGAAGAAGCAGTTCGGCCTGCACTCCCTGGGTGACGAGCTCCCGCGCGGAGGCCTCGGCGATCTGACGCGCCCGTCCGCGACCGGCGAACGGGTTGGCAACCACGAAGGCGTGCGCCTGACTCACGGCGTCACGTTAGTCCTCAGGTCAGCGGCGGATCCCCCGGACATCCCAGACGTCAGTAGCTCGGTTGTAGATGTATGAGCGCACGCACACGAACCCACCGGTGCCTCCATTTGGCCACTCGGCCCAACTGGGAGACCATCCGGTCTGGCAGGTCTCGGCGCTGCCCCGGCCGTACGCCTGGAGCCACTGCGCGGGTGACCCGGGGAGGGTCATCGAGTAGCTGTTGGAAGTCGACAGCGCCCGGTATCCCCGCGACCGGGTGGCACCTGTGTTGGAGATATCCATGTAGTCGGTGCCCGCATTGGGCCCGGCGGTATAGGTGACGGTGTACGAGGAGCCCGTGACGTTTGCGACCGCGGTGCCCCCCGTCCCAGTGAGGATCGCCATCCTGTTGACGACGGCCTGAAGAGTTGCAGTGTTCGTGACGGAGTAACTGTTCAACGCCGTCTGGCAGGACGTATTCAGGTCGAAGATGATCTGCTCCCCCGCACTCACCGTGAAGGCCTCGGTGTCGTTGACGGCGCAGTTCACCGTCACGGTGGTCGCTGCCTGGGCGGCCGGTGCGGTGAGTAACCCGGCGGCCACGAGGGCACAGGAGCCGGCTGCGACGAGGATGGGCCCGATAGTCATGGGACCTCCTGAGGTCTCAGTCTCGGCGCACCATACGCCGATTTCCCGCTCCCTGGAAGGATTCGGGGCGGAATCGGGCGTCCCTGAGCGGCAGGCCTGCAGCACCGGACCTCCGCGACTCCACGGATCGGTATCGTGAGCCGTCCGCCCCTGTAGCTCAGTGGTAGAGCAACCGCCTTGTAAGCGGTAGGTCGTCAGTTCAATCCTGACCGGGGGCTCCATCTGCGTCAGTCGTGGTCCCGCAGCGCCGGTCCAGTCGACCCACGCACCACCAGCTCCGGGCGGAAGACGAACTCGTCGCGAGGAGCGGGAGTCCCGTTGATGCCGTCGAGCAGGGCCTGGACGGCGGCGGTTCCCATGGCCGTGACCGCC
>Ga0315906_10010622_pt1 | contig 10793 bp, 5 predicted proteins | sample LakEriMetagenome_4_FD_203526 | JGI IMG/M metagenome (GOLD analysis project Ga0315906, IMG submission 203526) | Freshwater fungal communities from buoy surface, Lake Erie, Ohio, United States - Buoy 2 MA122 | ecosystem: Environmental > Aquatic > Freshwater > Lake > Lake biofilm | place: USA: Lake...
TGTATAACTCACTCCAACGATTGACTGACCTAGCACAGTAAGGCCAGTGCCAGATGGAGCTACAGTAATGCTTTGATTACTTCCCCCTGCATTGATTGCAACTCCCGTGGTGCCTCCAGTAATACCATCGATACCAGTCAATGATTGAGCGGCAGAAGTACGATTCAGAGCGATACTAGTTGTTCCGATATAGTGAACATCAGAGCGCCGAGCAATCGTAGAATCGGCAGCAATTGTGACGGCAGCAGATCCATTGAAGCTCGTTCCGCTCAGGCCATCACCGATCGTGAGAGCATTCGTGGTGCTGGCCGTGATGGTAATGTTTGACCCACCATTGAATGTAACTCCATTGATCGTCGGAGTGCCGGCCAGAGTGCTTGCTGTCGTGGCATTTCCTACCAGAGCGCCACGAAAGTTGGCTGCCTGAATGTCGGCCAGAGCAAAGGACGCGTGGGATGTGTCAATGTAGATGCTGGCATCTGGCTCAGGTGTGTAGTTCTTGAACACCTTCCAGTATCCGTCAGTGGCATCACGGAAGAATCCAGCGTGTGCATATGTGCCATCATTGTAATTCGCAGCAAAACCTAGGTCTGGATTTGAATTTGTTGATCCAGCGTTCAGGTAGAACAGATTGTCAGTGATGTTCAGGTTCTGAGCATTGACTGTCGTGGTCGTTCCGCTCACTGTCAAATTACCACCAATCGTGGCATCACCTGTTGTCTGCAGTGTCGTAAACTTACCAGTGCTCGGTGTCGTCGCACCGATCGGTGTTCCATCAATTGCGCCACCGGAAATTGAAACATTATTTGCGTTCTGCGTTGCAATCGTACCCAGACCCAGGTTCGTGCGTGCTGCAGAAGGAGCATAGTTCTTCCAGACATTGACAGAAGTATCATAGAATAGGCTATGATTCAGGCCAATTCCACTGATCAGAACATCGTGAATCTCATCAAGCTCGTATCCGTTCTGAACTCGAACATAAATTTGCCCGCCGCCTTGATTTGCCTTCTGAACAACTCCGATGAAAACAAGATGGTTAGGCGCAACCGCCTTTGTAGTTGTGAACGTGCCTGCGGTGGATCCTAACCAGAGAATATCTCCTGGAGAATACATCGAGGTATCAATGCCAGTGATCGTGCCGACATTAACGATATATCCATCACTATTTGCAGCAATGTTTTCCGCGGCAATACCAAATGTTTTGTTGGATGTTGTGTCAGATGTATTTGATGCCAGCTTGACAGATGGACGATCACCCTGGGCGCCAAATAGGTAAACTACCTGGCCTTTGGTAATTGTCGTCGTTTCAGCATTTCGGCAGTACGTCACCTGCATCTGGCCAATAGCCAGATCAACATTGCCGCCGCCTAGTCCGTAACGAAGTTCACCTACACCAGCATCCCAGTATAGTTTACCGATGCCTGTGGCCTCTGCGGCGGTCAGGTCGAATGAAATAGAATCGACATTAGTAACATCGCCTGCCAGTGAAGAAGCACCGTTGACTGTCAGTCCACCGACAGTGATCGCATTCGTCGTAGTAGCACCACGAGTTGTGACAGTAGCTAGCGTGTCCGATTCTGTCTGTAGATAACGGGTGTCTAGATTTGTTGTCGCAACTGTAGCAGTTTGAACGTGTCCGTAGGTATCAAAGGTGAAAGCAATGTCCTGCAGCACTACTCCTGCAGAATTATCAGAAGAAAGGTTGGCAACAGACGATGTGTCAGCGTGCGAAATTGTTAGAGTATCGGTCCCAGAATTTGTGGTAACAGTAATTGCGCCGTTTCCAGCAGCAACTGTCAATGTTCCAGTGGCTGTATCTGCCACGAGTGTACTTTGCCCCGTCACTGCTACATTCGCAAATCCGATCGACTCAGGCGGGTTCAGTCGAGCAATTGCATTACCCGAGGTCTTGTAGTACAACGCGCCGTCTGCGTAATTGAGCGCGAGCTCGCCGTAATCCAGATCGGCAGTCGTGGGTGTCTTCGATGCAACGGAAGACTTCTTGAGAAGAATGTTATTAGCCATAGCGAGTAAAAACTCTGAGTTATAAAACGAAAATAGATGGCCCGAGTAAAAACTCAGACCATCTATTTATAACTTAGTAAATTGATTAGCTATTAGAACGTACCACCGTCAATTGTAGCAGAAGCAACAGGTGTGCCAGTAGCATCAAATTGCACGATCTGGTATTGTGATCCCGTCAGGAAGTTCGTGGCGGTTCCTGCAGAATTGGAGACAAAGACTGCCTTGCCAGTATAACTTGAAACACCGGTACCGCCGGATGAAACACCCAGAGCAGTTGTCAGCGTGACTGTACCAGTGACACCGAACGTACCAGTGACCGAAGCATCTGCATCGATCTGAACTGTATTATTGGCGGCATCGATGACCAGAGTTCCGCTCGTCGTGGTGATCTTGTTGTCAGTGGCAACTCCAACAGTGACATTGCCCAGTGTACCACCGGTGCCGTAGATTTCACCGAACTGAGCATCGGACCAAGGTGTGCTGAAGTTCTCAGGATTTGTGGCGGTCGCGCCAGTCGCCTTGAACACAAAGCGGCCGGTCTGCATATCCATACCGAAGAATCCGGTCTGAACCTGCGAGCCATCGCCGTAGTTGAACTTGACACCACGATCATTTGAGTCGCCGGCTGCCAGAGCATCCTGGGCCAGCATGATGACAGGATCTGTCAGTGTCGTGACTGTCGAGTTGACAGTTGATGTATTGCCATTGACAGTCAGCGTACCAGAGACGATCAGGTTGTTGCGAACCGTGGTATTACCAGATGTTGCGCCGAGCGCCAGATCAGTTGCAGCACCAAAGGCCTGGACTGTCGTTGCATTCGTATTGAATACTGCGAATGTCAGACTGTCGGTAACAACAGATGTCGTAAATGTTGGACTTGTGGCAAACACCAATTTGCCAGTACCGGTCTCATCGCTAATTACTTGTGCAAGTTCAGATGACGAGGTAGCAGTAAAGTAATTGAGCTTGTCGGTATTACGAGCAACAGTATTGTCTACGTCCAGAGTGACAGTATTGTTGGTGACGGCTGATGTGATACCTGCTCCGCCGACAAAGGTCAAAGTATCGGTCAGTAGTGCAACTGAATCTGTGCCGGTATCACCAGCAATCGAAAGCGATGTTGCCAGAGAAGCGGTAGAAGCGCTCGTAACACGACCTTTACTGTCGATTGTCAGAACAGGAATTGCTGTCGTCGATCCGTAGGTCTGAGCAGTGACGCCTGTATTGGCCAGAGTAACAACTCCAGTCTTGCTGATCGTCAGGTCACCAGAGAGTGATTGATTCAGCCATTGCTGAGCAGTGCTATCATAGATGAGAACCTGAGCATTGACCACGCTCGAAATAATGACATCCGCCAGAGACGTGAGCGTCTGTGCAGCTGCAACAGAGTCGGTATAGCTCTTGACCGCTAGAGCAGTTGGAAGTTCGCTATTTGCAGGTGACGCACCGATCGTTGTGACGACAGACGTGAGTTCTTGTCCTGCACCGTTCGATGTCGTCAGTTTCAGACCACCGGTGATCAGGTGGTCGACCCACTTGTACTGGTCGACAAGGATTGCTGAATCTGCCGTCAGAACGCCGCGCGTCTGATTCATCATGTCGGTGTAGTACTTACCACCGATGATGATCGGATCTACCGTGGCCCCGCTGGTCTTACCGATGAAAAGGCGATTTGATGCGAATGAGTATGCTTGCTCCGAATGTGCCAATGCATCTGGTGCTGGCTGATTCGTGATATCGCTATACTTTGTTTTGATGATTGTGCCGGGCATGATAGTAAGGTAGATGCTCTAGGTTAGAAACTGCCGCCAACGATCTTTGTATTTGAGTTATTCAGCTCAGTGTTGGCCACGAATTTTTGAAGTGTTCCGTTGTAAACTAAAAGTGCGCCATCACCGACTGCAGATAGGTCGACGTCTGACAGATCGCCCATTGACTTTGGAGCACCAATTGCAACTGTGCGTGCCTGAACATTCTGTAGTCCACGAACTGTGGATTTAATTGCAGGAGCAGGAAGAATGGATCCGACGATATTGCTCATGGCTGAGTAATACGAGGATTCACCTCGACCTGACCTTCAACGACTCGAATCACCTTGCCGGTAGAGGTCTGTACGACCTCCACATCGTACAGGTACCTTCCGGCCTTCATCGCACCAGTTTGAGCCGATGTTAGTGTAAGCTGAATCGTCCCCTGCGTGGGTGAATTAATAGATGCACTAAAATTGACTGCGGTAGTAGAGGTATATGACTTGCGAATCTGACCGCGGGCAGTATACCCTGTCAGATTGAATACGATTCCGTCAGAACCCTCGACGGTTACAGTTGAGGTAAAATCTGATCCCTGGTCAATCGAGATGTTCGCGTAGACAGCCATAAGTTATGGTATTTATAACTTACTTGGCTGCAGCCTTCAGTGACTCGATCTCTGCCTTCAGATCCTTGATGGCCTCGATCAGAAGTGGAACCAGGAGTTCATAACGAACTGCCTTGAATCCATCCTGACGTTCACCCACAACGTTCGGGAAGACCTTCTCGACCTCCTGGGCGATGACACCGGAGTTGTCATCACGAACGAAGTATCCATCCACGTCTCCGTGGGACTTCTTGTAGGTGTCATTCCAGTCATAAACCACACCGTTGATCTGAGTGACTTTATCCAAAGCATTCTCGATCTTGCGAACATTCGTCTTGAGGCGTTCGTCCGAGGTATAATATGCCGTGATGTTATCGATTGCACGGATCTCGCCGGATACGCCAGATGCTGCAGTACCGACTCCGATAGAACCGAACTGGACACTTGCTCCAGTATTGATGCTTTGCGGTAGCGACAGAGTTACGGATCCGGTTGAAGCAGATGCAGTGATCTGATTTGTTGTTCCGGTGATAGAAGTGACTCCGGTAGAAGATGTCAGATATGTGTTAGAATCAACAGACCCATCAGCCTTTAGGAATTGAGCATTATTTCCACCGGACTTAACAAGTGATGTTGCTGTAAGCGATCCGGAGAAAACAGATGCTCCGGTATGAGCACTGTAAATTGCATAATTATTTGTAGTACCCTGTGTGGAGTTATCGATGTAAAGTCCAACTGTTTCAGTAATTGCTGTGGTGCCGGTCTTTAGAACACCTCCGATGCGTATTCCTTTATAAGTTATTTGGGTGCTAGTAGTTTCTCCCCAGAAGGCAGTATCAACCGTAGGTTGAACTTGAATTCCTTCAACTCCAGTATTACTTGTGTTACTTAACCTAAATGTTGGCCTTGCCCAAATTGATCTTGGTGGAACAGCCAATGAACTTGGATCGAGAGTAAGATTGATATGTAATGGAACACTAGCTAGTCCAGAAGTACCAATTCCAACATTAGCACTGAATACTTTAGTCCCGCCAATCGTTTGAACTCCAGAAGTTTTGACGTAATTGCTATCGCTTTCTGTTGATCCGTCGCCCTTCAGAATATCAGTCGAGAACGCACCAGACTTAATGAAGGATCCAGCTGTAATGCTCGTGCTAGTTGTAGATCCAGCGTTACAGACCGACTGTAAATTCGGAACAGATGACAGATACGTGGTAGTATCAAGAGTTCCGTTAGCTTTTAAGAACTTAGTTCCACCGGTAGATGCTTCACCTGTTACAATGAATGCTGCAGCGTAAGAATTTCCTGCTACCGTTGAATGGCCATCTTTATCGACCACAAATCTTTGGGAACCGCCGGCAGAATCAACTCGTAGGCTGTATCCTCCGCTTGCGCCACCTTGTCCACCACCCTTAACATAGAGACCATTTCCACTAATTGCGTTTGTATTGATAAACTCAGCGATCGTGGCTGCAGCTAAATCTCGGCTTAAGGTTTTTCCTCGCTCTCCGACTGTTTGAAGCGTATCAGATTCTGCAGTCAAATATGCAACATTGCTTCCAGAAGTTACAATTCCCTTTGAGTTGACCGTAACATTGTTATACGTATTAGCGGACACGCCACTGTTTGGCAGATCACTGTTCGTGATGAATCTGAATGTAGGTAATCCAACGCTTGCTGCAGGAGCAGCATAGAATGATCCGGCGGTCTGAGAAGTAAATGCCGGAGCAAAGTCGCTCGAATTTGCTGTTGCGGCTGTTCCTAGTCCGAGAACCGTACGCCCCTGTGTAGCGGTGAGGGCGATCGGCGCTGCTGAAACACCGGTATTATTACCCAGAATGGTATTTGCAGAGATATTTTCGATCTTCGCCAGAGTAACATTCGAATTTAGAATCTTCGTCGTTGTTACTGCGCCGTCGTTGATTTTACTATTTGTTACAGCTCCAGTTCCGATCTTTTCGTCCGTTATAGCACCGTTATTAATCTTGCCGGTCGTAATCATTAAATCCGCGATATCATTCGTGACAAGAGCGCGGAAAGTTGGGGCAGCCGGAGTACCAACAGTTGGACCGGCATAAATCACGTTTGCATTCTGAGCACCAAATGTGGTCTGGTAAGATGTGGTATCAAGTGACCAGGTGTCGGCGGCGGTTTTACGAAGCAGACCGGATGTTCCACTGAGAGCTCCAATTGCCGTCAGGTCTGCATCGAGCGGCTGATATGCGGATGAAGCGCCGCCGGTCGTCAGGTAAGTGTTAGAATCGACTGACCCGTCAGCCTTCAGGAATTGGCTTGATGTACCACCAGTACGAACGAATGATGATCCTTCCACGCCGCGGTTAAACACCCAACGATCCGAAGAACTTGTGTACAACAGGGTCGGATTGCTTGCATAGCTACCGATTGTCAGACCAGATCCATTTGCCTGTGCAGCAGTCGTGGCATTCTTCGCCAGGAGAATGTTGAGATCAACGATTTCAACCGTTGTAGAGTTTACAACGGTTGTAGTACCATTGACTGTGAGATTTGAGACAGTCAGATCCCCAAGTGTTACATTTTGGCTTGGCTGGATATAACGAGAATCTAGGTTGACCGTTCCTACAGTTGCGGTCTGAACGTGACCATATGTGTCGAATGTGAACGAGATATCCTGTAGTACAACTCCGGCAGAATTATCAGACGACAGGGCTGCCACCGATGAGGTATCGGCATGAACAATCGTGATTGTATCAGTCGTGGCATTCGTGGTGATCGAGAGAGATCCGTCAGATGCCAGTGTCAGAATATCATCATTGCTATCTGCAACAACCGTGGTTTGTCCGGAGACCGCAATGTTCTTGAAGATATTCTGAGAAGATCCACGATCTGTGTTCGTCAGAGAAATTGTTCCGCCGATCGAGGCAGATCCGCCAGCACTTAAACCCGAAGATCCGCTGACTGTAATTGTTCCGGTAACTTTAGTACCAGCGAGAGAGGTGATCCAGGCCGGATCAGCATAGGATCCGTTCGTATAGACTCCATTCGTAACTGTACCGGCATTTCCATCGATGCTGACACCAGTCAATGTTTGAGCACCGGTTGTCCGATTTAGAGCAATTGACGTGGTACCAATGAAGTGCGTATCGGCTCTGCGAGCGATCGCTGATCCGATCGATAACGCGGCGGTCGATGTTTCACCTGTACCACCAGTGACAACAATTTCGGTTGCATTTCCAGTGACGGTTGAAACATAGTCACCGGTAGTGTCAGTTCCAAGCGCCACAGAATTTGCAGCAATTGTCGTTGGAAGATTGATTGTATATGTTCCAGCTCCGAGCTCAGTCAGAGTGACATTTCCGGATGCTGTAACATCACCGGTCATGCTCACCGCAATAACAGGTGATGGCTTATTGACCAGTGTGTTAAAATTAGCAGAAACGTCTGGTGTTCCGGATAGAGTGGTTTGGCCGCGTACGATCAGATCTCCCTTGATTTCAACCGTACCGGCTGTATTGACGGTGAATCGATTTGCTCCCTGCTGTGCAGATGGGAAGCTATTGGTATAAGTGGAATTAGTATTGACTACTGCAAAAACAATCGATCCATCTCCTAGAGCAGTGATGGTTTGTGTTTTACCAGATGAATCTAGCGTTCCGCTAACTGTAACGTTGTCATTGATTGCAACCGTTCCACCTGTAGAATCAAGATTCAGGTTACCGGTAGAAGTGTCGATTGTATTTGCTGTGTTATTGACACGAACGTTACCAAATGTTTTGATATCGATGTTAGCAGTACCATCAAACGAGAGGCCGTTGATCGTTCTGGCAGTTGCCAGCTTTGTTGCTGTATCGGCATTTCCAGTCAGATTACCAGTAACGTTACCGGTCAGAGGTCCACTGAATGCTGCAGATGTGACAGATGTCAGACCAGTGAATGCCGTGACTGTAGCTCCCAGAGATACGACCGTAGATCCGATAGTGACAGAACTATTCGTCAGCTTTGCGTTTGCCACAGATCCTGCCACGAGCTGAGATCCATTGATTGCACTTTGATCAGAAAGGATCGTTCCCGTTCCAGAAGGAAGTGTGAGAGTGGTTGTTCCTGCGATCGCAGCAGGTTGTAGTGTAATTGTACCGCTCGTGCTTCCTGGCATTGCGACGGAAGTAATACCAGTCAGCGCCAGGTTTGCGCTAGAGCGATTCAGCGCAACCGATGTTGTACCAATGAAGTGAGTGTCAGCACGGCGAGCAATAGTGGCATCTGCAGATATTGTGACTGCCGCAGATCCATTAAAGCTTGTACCGCTAAGTCCATCGCCGATCGTTAGCGTATTTGTTGTCGTCGAAGTGATAGTTCCAGATGATCCGAGTGCAACAGTAACACCGTTGAATGTAACCGAACTATTGCTCAGTTTTGCATTGGCGATACTTCCTGCCAGCATCGTATTTGTAACAGTTCCGCTATCACCCGTCGTGACTACTGTTCCTGTTGTTGCAGGAAGAGTGATTGTGGTCGTTCCAGCGATTGCAGCAGGTTGGAGTAGCACTGTTCCGGAACTTGAACCAGGAAGAGTGACCGATGAAATACCAGCCAGCGCCAGATTACCAGATCCGCGACTTAGGCTAACCGAAGTAGTACCAATGAAGGTCGTATCTGATGTCAGGGCAATTGTTCCGGAATTATCTGGAATCGTCAGAGTGCGAGTAGTATTAGCACTGATACCTGAGAGTTGGAACTGTAATCTCTTCGTCGGCGTTGTTTCGTCGATAAAGAATGTGGTAGAATCCTGAAGGCTCTTATTTGTCAGCGTCTGAGCTGCAGCGAGCGCTGCAAAATCGTCATCGGTTAGAGCCGTGTTAAACTGAGCCAGAGTACCGCTGATCGTGTTTGAACCCAGAGCGATCGTCTTGTTTGTCAGGGTCTGAGCTGTATTCAGCGCTGCAAAATCATCGTCAGATAGGGCAGTATTGAATTGCGCCAGAGTACCGGTCAACGTATTGTTCGCCAGATTGATGGTCTTCGTGGTGAGCGTTTCGCTTCCAGCCAAAGTAGCAACCGTTCCGCTTGCAGGAAGAGTCAGTGATGATCCGCCGGCAGCTGTGGTCAAGGCCAGATTTCCCGTAGAGATCGTCAGAGTGCGACTGCCATTATTGATACCTGTTCCACCGTATGTCGGAGAAACGATTGTTCCCTGCCATACACCCGTACCAATCGTACCGACCGTGGTCAGCGACGATGTGACCACACCAGATCCCAGAGTCGTGGCGGTCAGAACCGATGTTCCATCGATCGTATATGCCTGACCAGAAGAAAGATTAAGATTTGACGAAAATGTCTTTGTTCCAGAGATCGTGACACTTGACCCGGTCTTGAGTTCATTTAGAGCCGCAACAACGTTTGATGCAGCAAAAGTCGAAAGGCTACCGATGACTCCAATGTCACTCTGAAGCTCGTTGATGGCACCCACCAGCGATGTGTTCGCGGTGATATTGGCCGAAAGCGTTGCTCTGTCGCCTAGGTCAGACGAAACAGTGTTCGTCTTCGTGCGCCATTGCTCAAATGTATCGGAACGTAGGACTTCAGTGAGGGCCATGGAAGTATGAGATTACTTAGAATTCTGAGTAGAGGACAGTAGAGATTGCACCATTGACTTGAGCTCATCAATCTCCGCTTCCTTGTCCTCGAAGGTCTTTTTCGCAACCAGGCGACGGAGATAGTCTTTAGTGTTTCTATTTATTATAGCTTTCGAATAGCTATCCCTCACGAGTGAAGGATCTTCCTTGACAACTGCGTATTTCGGATCCGTATGGCTCATGTAACAGCAATGGCTCTCAGGTCAGAGCAGGAAGGAGCTGCCGAACTATTCTCCGAGGTAAAGACGATCTTCAGAGCAAAGGCCACGAACTTTTTATTAGATAACATTGATTCCGTAACGGCATACTCGACATCACTATATTCCGAGGCGTTGTCATTGATCGGAACAGTATCAATTGGATTGACAACTATCCATGGCAATGAATCAAAGTTAGCATCGATGTTATCAGTTACCTTGTAGTATACATCAATATACGATCCGGTAGGACGGTTTGCCGCCAAGAAGATGCGAAGAGCGGCCGCAGAGGTTGCCAAATCTACTCGGCGAGTGATATACTTTGAAAGAGCGGACGAGCCACTTGCTGCGGTTTCCGCTTGATATCCCTCCACAACATTATATCCGGTTGCGGCAGATCCGATCGGACGGTCTAGTCGATACGATATAGCGATCGCTGATGTACGATTCAGATCAACTACAGGAGACAACGTAGATTGGGTTGTGGTAAACGTACCCTTGAGATACAAGCTCTTTGACGTCGGGCTCGCACTATTCACCGCACGAACAATCTGAGGACGATTCATTTCAACGTTCTGATTCACTGGGATCTGATAATACTGAG
>Ga0315906_10010626_pt1 | contig 10791 bp, 7 predicted proteins | sample LakEriMetagenome_4_FD_203526 | JGI IMG/M metagenome (GOLD analysis project Ga0315906, IMG submission 203526) | Freshwater fungal communities from buoy surface, Lake Erie, Ohio, United States - Buoy 2 MA122 | ecosystem: Environmental > Aquatic > Freshwater > Lake > Lake biofilm | place: USA: Lake...
GACGTTATCCGATGTATTTGAGGCCGTTGAAGCGGGAAACCGCAACGCCGGAGGCGCGTACATTGAGAAAGGCGAGGAAGCCTGGTACATCCGCATGGAAGGTCTTTACCGAAATTTAGACGACATCCGTTTGGTGGCCCTCCCCACTCATTCCGGTCTCCCCTTGACCGTAGGCGACGTCGCCACGGTTCGGTACGGGTTTGCCCCACGGTACGGAGCGTTGACGAAAGATGCCCAAGGCGAGGTTGTTGGCGGAATCTGTTTGATGTTGAAAGGAGCCAACAGCAACGACGTAACCCAGGCCATAGACCAACGCGTGCAGTCCATCCAGTCCACCTTGCCCCCGGGAATCCGCATAGCGCCCTACCTGAATCGGTCGGAACTGGTGGGCCGAACCCTGGGGACGGTGCAGCGGAATCTACTGGAAGGGGCCTTGGTGGTGGGCTTGTTGCTCTTCTTCCTGTTGGGCAACTGGCGTGCCGCACTGGTGGTGACCAGCGTCATTCCTTTGTCCTTGCTTTTTGCTTTGGGGTGCATGCATTATTTTGGCGTTTCCGCCAACCTGATGTCCTTGGGTGCCATAGACTTTGGCATTGTGGTGGACGGCGCGGTCATTGTAGTGGAGGCTACCTTGATGGCCTTTCACCGCGGCGGTTTGTTGAGCGCCAAAGACCGGGACGAAACCGTAGTAGAAAGTGCCCGATCCATTTACGGCTCCGCCGCTTTTGGGGTGTTGATCATTCTGGTGGTCTTCTTGCCCATTCTTACCCTGAGCGGAATTGAAGGAAAAATGTTCAAACCCATGGCCCAAACCGTGGTCTTTGCTCTGTTGGGGGCCTTGTTGTTCAGCACCACCTACGTCCCGGCACTGGTGGCGCTGGTGTTGCGTCCGGAGGTTGAGGAAAATCGTTCCGAACGGTTCTTTCATCGGCTTCGAGTGCGGTATGCCCGGATTCTGGATTGGACGTTGCAACGGGGCCGCGCAGTCTTGGCCGGCGTGGTTGGCGCCTTTGCCCTCGCCATTTGGGGATTCACCCAGCTGGGCAGCGTCTTTTTGCCGAGCTTGGAGGAAGGCGATTTGGCGATGCAGGTTTCCATTCCCACCGGAAGCAATTTGCAGGAGATGATTCGCGTAACCACATCGGCCGAAAAGAAGTTGAAGGCGCATTTTCCCGAGGTGCGGCACGTGGTGAGTAAAATTGGCACGGCTGAGGTTCCCACGGACCCCATGCCCGTGGAGGCCGCAGACGTTATGGTTTTGTTGGAACCCAAAGAAAAATGGACTTCCGCGTCCACACGCGAGGAGCTGGTGGCCCAAATGGAAGTGGTGCTGGCAGGAGTTTGGGGCGCGCAGTTTGAATTTACCCAGCCCATTCAACTGCGGTTCAACGAATTGATCAGTGGTTCTAAGTCCGACATCGCTTTGCTGGTGTACGGGGATCACTTGGATACTTTGGCCAACGTGGCGCAAAAAATGGCGGCGGCGGTTCGGGGCATTCCCGGGGCGGAAGACGTCAAGGTAGAAGCCACCCAAGGCATGAAGTTTCACCGCTGGGTACCCAACCGCCAAGCGCTGGCGTACCACGGCGTTTCCGCGCAACAAGTCGGCGAAGTTTTGGAGATGGCTTATGCGGGGCAACGGGCCGGGAGTGTTTTTGAAGACCAAAAAAGGTTTGATGTGGCCGTGCGTCTTTCCCCTGAGGAACGACTGGACGGCAGCGGACAAGCACTTTACGTTCGGAACCACAACGGGGACCGGGTACCGCTCACCGCCGTGGCGGATCGGGTAGAAACCGTCGGACCCTCCCAAATCAGCCGTTCCAAGGCCAGCCGTCGCATTTCCGTTGGAATCAACGTACGAGGACGCGATGTGGCCTCCGTGGTTGCGGATATTGACCGGGCTATTGGCGAAAAAGTGGCGTTGCCCCCCGGCTATTCCTTGCACATTGGCGGTGATTATGAAAACCTGCAGCAAGCCCTGGCCCGATTAAAAATTGCCGTACCGGTGGCATTGGCCCTGATTTTTGCGCTGCTCTACTTGGCTTTTCGCAGCGCCGCCTTTGCCGTTTTGGTGTTCAGTGCCATCCCGCTGTCCGCCTTGGGCGGAATTGCAGCTTTGGCCCTTCGCGGCATGCCGTTCAGCATTTCCGCCGGCATCGGCTTCATTGCGTTGTTTGGTGTGGCCGTTTTAAACGGTCTGGTTTTGGTTACGCGCGTGCGTCAGTTGGAATCCACCGGGGTGCCCTGGTCCAAGGCTGTAGTAGCAGGTAGTGCGGACCGACTCCGTCCTGTTTTAGTTACGGCTACGGTTGCTGCCTTGGGATTTGTGCCCATGGCTTTCTCCTCTTCTGCCGGCGCCGAGGTGCAAAAGCCGTTGGCCACGGTGGTCATTGGCGGGTTGATTTCTGCGACGGTGCTTACTCTGGGCGTATTGCCGATTTTGTTGATCCGCTTGAATAAGTGGCTGCCGGCGTTGCGCACAACGGGGGGTGCCGGAACGACGGGCGTGCTGGTGCTACTGTTGTTTTCAAGCAGCACGGCTTGGGCGCAGACGAATGCATGGCCACCACTTGCCGCGGTTCAGGAACAGGCCTTGCGCGTACACGCCGACGTGGCCACCGCCCAAGGAAACCAACGCATTGCGCAATTGAAGCCCAATGTGCTGCTGGGTGCCGCCCAAGGTACCGTGCAGTACGGCCAAATGAACGCCGAGCCACGGGATTACTACTTCAGCTTGGAACAACCCCTGGGTTCGCTGGCGGAACACGTGCGTCGATGGCGTCGTAACGAGTCCGAGATCGGCTTGCGTGCTACCGAACTGGAATTGACGCAGCAGGCCGTATCCCTGGCGGCGGCGCTGTCCTATGCGGACTACTGGCGTTGGGGGCGCGAATGTGCGTGGCGCAGCCAATGGGCAGCGCGCTTGAATCAAGACGCGCCTCGGGTGGAAGCCCGGGTTGCGCAAGGAGAGTGGAGTGCCGCCGATGGTGCGGCGTTTCGGTTGCTGCGCAACCGCTGGCAGGCCGATTTGGTGGCCGCACAAGCCAAATGGGCTGAAAGCGCATCCCTGCTCGCCGCATTAACGCACCAAAGATGGAGTGCTGTTCTGGAGGTTACTCCAACACTGCCGGAACATCTAACGATGGAACCGTCGGCCGATACCGCTCTTGCACCTCGTTTTCTGCGTTGGGCCCAAGAATCAGCACGCTTGGCCCAGGCAGAAGCAATGCTGACCAAAACGCAGTGGGCGCCGCAGTGGAGCGTGGGTGGATTTCAACAGCAATTGGAGCGGGTAAATGGATTCAACGGCGTTTTTCTGGGCGTTACACTACCCTTGGCCGCACAGGTACCGCTCAAAAACAGCGCAATAGCCACGGTTCAACAGGCTACTGCCGAAGCCCAGTCCGCACAAGCCCTCGTGGATTGGCACGCGGAAAAAGAGGCTGCACGCCAACAGTGGACCTATTGGGACACCGCTTCGGATCAATCCATTTCTGCTCAAAAAGATGCGGAACTTTTGCTCCGGGTGTTGACCACCCAACTGGAATTGGGAGAAATCTCTTTTTCTGACTTTTTCTTGCAATCCAATGCAGCCGTCGAGGGGGGCGTCTCCGCACTCCAGCAAGAAACAGAACGCTTCCGAAGCGCTGCCTTACTTCACTTTTACACCGTCAAATAATGAAAAATATTCGTTTTTATTCCGCCCTTTTGCTTGCAGGCACTTTAGGGGCTTGCCAATCCACCCCCAGCGGCTCGGAGCCCGAAACCTCTTATTCCAAAAACGGATTGCGCTTGTGGAACGATTCCGCCATGGCCGCCAACGGTGTGGAAGTTGGAGTGCCCACGGAACAAACGTTTGGCAGCGGTTTGCATGCCAACGGACGCGTGGACATTCCGCCGCAAAGCAGGGCCTCCCTGACGGCTCCCTTGGGCGGTTTCGTTCGGTACTTGGGTCCGTACGAGGGATCGTTTGTTCGCAAGGGCGAGGTTTTGGTCCGGTTGGACGACCCCATCTATGTTGAAAAACAAAAGGAGTTTCTCTCTGCTGCCGCCGCGTACGAATTGGCGAATGAAGCGTACCGTCGGGCGGAAAAACTGAATGAGGCCTCCGCCAGCAGCGCGCGCGAATGGCAGCAAGCGGTTGCCAACCGAGAGGAAGCGAATGCACGATGGTCCGCCGCCCGCGAGGTGGTGCGCCAATTGGGATTCAATCCGGAACAAATCCTGCAAAGCGGCATTCAGCGCAGTTTGTCCCTGGTGGCCCCCTTTGCTGGCTACGTTCGTTCCGTCCACGCCAATTTGGGTCAGTACGTTTCTGCCCAACAGGAAGTCATTACCCTGGAGGACCCAACGCACGTCCACCTGGAATTGGCGGTCTTTCAACACGACATTGTCGCTGTGAAACGCGGACAGCGCTTTGTGTACCAAGTGGGGTCGGACCCCAAAAACTACACGGGCATCGTTCAAGAAATTGGGCAAGCGCAGTCTTCGGAAGGTCATTTTGTGGTGCACGGACACCCCGACCAACTTCCGGAATCGGGCCTGCGTACCGGACAGTTCATTCGCGCCACCATCCAAACCCAAAAGGCCGTGCGGTGGTCGCTGCCGGAAGATGCCGTGGTGTACCAAGACAACCAGCCGTTCGTTTTGCGAAAAACCAAGAACGGCTTGGAGTTTCAATCCGTGCGCATCAGCCACCAAGAAAACGGCTGGGTGGGTTTTGACGATTTGGCAAAGGGTACGTATGTAGTGAAACAGGCGCACCTCTTGTTGCAACCGGAAGAAGCCGAGTAAAGTCTGCGGCGGCGGCTCGTTTTGCGCCCTGGAACCTTGAATGCTAAAGGACTGAGCCTCCCGTTTCATCCACTAATTGCAGCGGAGAGCCGTACGCCAAGCAACGATCTTTCCATTGGGACTCCAAATGCTCGGGGATGTCTACCTCCAGAACGCACTGGCTGTCTACGCGTTGGGAGCGAACCGTTCCCTCCACCTCACGGATCCAACGTAAGGCGGTAGATAAATCGGGGTAATCGCAGTGAACCCACCAGGTTTGAACGGGTACAAACGGGACCCACGCTCCCGCCACTAAAGCCAACTCCGCGGCTCCGCGGTACGCGCGTACAAGCCCGGGCACCCCCAGCAGCGTCCCGCCAAAGTAGCGCACCACGCCCACCGCAGTACGCACTGCCTCAGCGGATTGCAGGGCGTGCAGGATGGGGCGTCCGGTACTGCCCGACGGTTCTCCGTCGTCGTCCCAACGTTCCCATTCTCGGTCCCAACGAACGGCGGACCCTACGTGCCGAGCCTTGGGATGCAGCGCACGAATCGATTGAAAAAAAGGCGCCGCCGCTTCCGGTTCCGACAACGGTGTGGCATAGGCAATGAACTTACTGCCTTTTACCACCCACTGCGCCTCTGTTGGTTCCACCAAAACGTTTGCCACACCACAAACCTACGGGCACAAACTGAAATGTTCAGTACCTTTGCACAAACAAATACAAGCTGCTATGGCTTTAGAACTGAACGACACGAACTTCGAAGAATTGGTACTGAAATCCGATAAGCCCGTACTGGTGGATTTTTGGGCAGAATGGTGTGGACCTTGCCGCATGGTGGGCCCCATTGTTGAAGAATTGGCAGCTGATTTTGAAGGCCGGGCTGTGGTTGGCAAAGTAAACGTAGACCAGCATCAAGGCATTGCCATGGAGTTTGGCATCCGCAACATCCCTACCCTATTGATCTTCAAGGGCGGACAAATTGTAGACAAGCAGGTGGGCGTTGCGCCAAAGCCCGCTTTGGCACAAAAATTAGAAGCGGCGCTTTAAGCGTTGCCTGTGGTTAAACAAGCGGTTATCCTGGCCGGTGGACGCGGAACGCGTTTGGCGGCTGCATTTCCGGGCATACCCAAGCCTCTGGTTCCCGTTGCGGTAATTCCGTTGGCGGAACGATTGGTCCGTCAACTGGTGGAGCAGGGAATTGAACGCATTACGCTCACTGTTTTTCACGACGCCGAACGGATCCGTGCCCATTTTGGGGACGGATCCGCTTTTTTGTGCCAAATAGACTACCTCCTGGAGCCTGCACCCATGGGCTCTGCCGGTATTTTGCATCAACTGGCCAGCCGAACCAACGAAACCGTTTTGGTGGTGTACGGTGACGTTTTAGCCGACGTAGATTGGCAGCGGTTTGCGCAGTTCCACCGCCAAATGCGGGCGGACGCCACTCTTTTGGTGCACCCCAACGACCACCCGCACGATTCCGATTTGGTTGAATTGGACGGGGACCAACGCGTTTTGGCCGTCTTGTCCAAGCCGCACCCGCCCGGACGAAAGGCCCGCAACGTGGTCAATGCCGGCGCATACTTGTTTGAACCCGTTTGTTGGCAACACATACCGTCGGACCGGCCCGTGGACTTTGGCGCTGATTTGTTGCCCCTTTGGTGTTCCTTCCTGCGCGTTTTTGGGTACAATACCCCGGAATACATCAAGGACATGGGCACGCCGGAACGCATACAACAAGGGGAAGCGGCCTTAGCGTCCGGGAAAGTGGCGGGACGCTCCCTCCGAAATGCCCAGGCGGCTCTATTTTTAGACCGAGATGGGGTATTGAACGAAGACACGGACCTGGTTCATCGGCCCGAAGACCTGCACCTTTTTCCTTGGACCGCGGAAGCGGTGCGCGCGATCAACAAAAGTTCCTTTTTGAGCGTAGTGGTCACCAACCAAAGCGTGGTGGCCCGCGGACTCACGGACGAGGCCGGTCTCAACCAAATCCACGCCAAGCTGGACACGGAATTGGGGGCCGCCGGCGCTTATTTGGACGCCCTCTACTACTGCCCGCACCACCCCGACGGGGGTTTTCCCGGCGAGGTTGCGGCGTACAAGATTTCCTGCACGTGCCGCAAACCGCAAGCTGGAATGCTTTTGGCCGCTGCCGAACGCTTTCAAATCGACCTGAGCGCCAGCTGGATGATCGGCGACTCCGCCCGAGACATGGGCGCCGCACGTGCCGCCGGCGTGGAACCGGTGGGGGTCCGTACGGGCCACGGCCTGAAAGGCAGTGCCCTGCGCCCGGATTTCTTGTTTGACAACCTGCTGGACGCCGTACACTACCTCGTGGAACAACCCTTCTCCAATTTATTTAATGAGGGATTGCAACGACTTGATAATCATAAAACTGAACCCAAAAAACCCTTCGTAATTGCCTTGGGTGGTCCAGCTCGGTCGGGCAAATCCACCGCGGCGGCCGGTTTGGCGCGTGCGTTTCGTCAAAAAGGCCACACCGTGGAATTGGTGCGCCTGGACGACTGGTTGCTCCCCGCGGAACAACGCATGCAGCACGAAATGGGGATTTGGCGGGCTTATCCCCAAGAGGTGTTGAAGGAGGTGCTCCACGATCTTTTGGTGGACGGCAAGACCGTTACCGCACCGGGGTATTCCGTGCGTCCGGATTGGCCGGCACGCGAAACGCATTATGCTCCTGCGGAGGTGGTGTTGGTGGAAGGCGTGGTGGCCTTGGGATTGGAATCCTTGCGCCAAGCGGCGCATTGGACTGTAGGCGTGACCGCACCGGAATCCACCCGCAGGTTGCGGTACGAGCGCTACCAGGCTTGGCGCGGCTTGCCCGCAGACGACGCCGAATGGGCGCGTCGGGAACAGCACGAGGTGTCTGCAGTGGAAAAGGACCTTATCTTCGCGCAAACGCTCGTTTCGCTGTGATCCTAACCCGTACCCCCTTCCGCGTCAGTTTTGTTGGCGGAGGCTCAGACTTGCCCGCGTACTACGAACGGCGTGCCGGCGCAGTGCTGTCCACCACCATCAATCGGTACATGTACGTTCAAAGCCATCCGTTTTTTGAACCGAACCAAGTGCGTTTGAAGTACGCACAAACCGAGACCGTGGCGGGATTGTCGGAGATTCAACACCCCCTATTTAGAACCGTTCTGGAAAAATACGGCCTGCCTTTGGGTCGCGAATGGTCGTCCGTAGCAGACGTTCCTGCGGGAACCGGCATGGGCTCCAGCTCCAGTTTTACCGTGGGGTTGCTGCACAACGTATTGGCGCAGTTGGGTCGGGCCGACGAGGCTACGAAAGCGCATTTAGCGGAAATGGCGTGCCGCGTGGAGTTGGAGGATTTGGGCGAACCCATTGGCAAGCAGGACCAGTACGCTGCGGCCTACGGGGGCTTAAACGTCTTTCGTTTTTTACCCGACGGCACCGTCCGTGCGGAGCCTGTGGACTTGGGCCCTGAGGGACGGGCGGAATTGGAATCGCATCTGGTGTTGTACTATACGGGGGATCAGCGTTCGGCCTCGGCCATCCTGGCGGAACAATCGAAGCGAACGGCGTCGGAACAAGACAAACAACGCGTTTTGGACCAAATGGTGGATTTTGTTGATCCTTTGGCAGCCGCCTTGCGCAACGGACGGTGGTCCGAAATGGGCCACTTGCTCCACGAAAACTGGCAACTGAAGCAGTCCTTGGCGTCCGGAATCACCAACCCCAACCTGCAAAGTTTGTACGCCACCGCTTTGGCCAACGGCGCCACGGGAGGCAAATTGCTGGGTGCCGGCGGCGGTGGATTCCTACTGTTTGCCTGCCCGCCTTCGCAACAACCCAAGCTCACCCAAGCCCTGAGCAGCATTCGCCCCTTCCCTTTTGCGTTGGAAACCGACGGTTCTAAAGTTCTGTACGCCGATTCGGAAAACGGCTGAGCCCCGGAGCGCACGACGCCCCAAAAAACCTAAAGAAAACCGGTACCTTTGTTGTGGACGTTTTGCTCCGCACCCCTAAATTCCGCTCTTGCCATGCAGCCTCTTGAATACCGCGCACTCCTCACGGAAACGTTGAATCGCCTGGACATGAGCCGGGTACAAGCCTTGGCAGACGCTTTTTCTGCGGCGTACGAGGGCGGTCGCACCATCTACACCATGGGCAACGGCGGTTCCGCCGCAAGTGCCTCCCACGCCGCAGGCGATTTCCTCAAAGGCGCTTCTTTTGGACTGGACAAGCGGTTCAAAATGATTTGCCTGAACGACAACCTCCCTTCCCTCATGGCCATCGCCAACGACATCGGATGGGAAGCCATTTTTGAGGAGCCGTTGAAAAACTACCTGCAACCCGGTGACCTGGTCGTAGGACTCAGCGGCAGCGGCAACAGCGAAAACGTGCTGCGCGCCGTGCAGTGGGCCAAGGCCAACGGCGCTACCACCGCCGGTTTAACAGGCTACAGCGGCGGCAAATTGGCCCAACTGGTGGACATCCACGTACACTCCGACGCAAACGACATGGAAGTTGCAGAAGATGTTCACATGGCCGTATTCAACATGGTCAAAAAGAGCATGATGGCCAAGTACATGGGCGATGCTCCCAGCATGGGCGCCACGTACGACGCACGCGTTAAGTAAAGCCAGCTTCTATTAACTGCGCCGGATTCGGGCGCAGTGCCGCAAGGGTTGGGATTTTTACAATCCCGGCAGCGGTGCGCTCAATTCGTTTGAACGGAACGTGCCGTCCAGGACGCACCGCCAAAATTCACGCGCCAATACTGAACACCAGCACCGCGCTCGTTGGGGTTTCGCGGCACGCGCCAAGCACCGTTTTCCACCTGTTCCTCCCAATATCCCAGCAACCGTCCGTCCGCGCCTACGGCACTGATGTAGGCGGTTCCGCTGGCGTTGGTGGGCAATTGACCGATCCAAAACTCCGAATCAGACCACAGCGCAAACTGGGGTTGCTCCCATTCCATCCGTCCCAACAGGGTGCTGGCCAAGGTGAGGTTGGGGATTCCGTGGCCGTACAAGGTATCCGGCATCAAGCCTTGTGAGGCGGACAGTCGGACCGAATAAAGCAAATCCTGCGCCGTGCGCGTGGGGTGTTTTTGCCACAAACACGCCATAATACCGGCCATTACGGGACCGCTGAAGCTGGTTCCGTTCCCGGTGCTTGGAATGCCGCCGTTGTTGATGATTCCGCACCCCTGGCCCAAGGCCATCACGTCCGGTTTGATGCGGCCGTCCGCCGTGGGGCCCTGGCTGCTGAAACCGGCTCGCGTGCCCAAGGCGTTCACGGCTCCTACCGTCAAAACGCTGTCCGCGTCCGCTGGGGCCGTGATGTACTTCCAAGCGCCGTTTCCTTCGTTCCCCGCGGAAACCACCAGCAGCAAACCCGTGCGGGCCAAAGCCGCTGCCGCACGGGAAATGGGGGTGGTGCGCCCGTCCATGTCGGAGTAGGTGTGGCTGTCCAACGGATCATCAAACGTGCTGTAGCCCAAGGAGGTGTTCAAAACGTCGGCCCCTAGGCTGTCTGCTATTTCGGCGCCGCGTATCCAATGCAACTCTTCCAACGGGGTCTCAGAAAACACATTTTCCGTTTTGAACAAGGCGTATTGGGCTTTGGGCGCGGTACCCACGTGCACGGCATCTAAATCCGGGGCCATGGTGCTCAGAACCATGGTTCCGTGGAAGCTGTCCTCAAAAACCGAGTCGTCGTTCTGAACCAAATCTTTGGTGAACACCAAACGCCCTTCGGACCGGAGTCGGGAAAACGCACCGAAGGTGTCCACTTCCCGGAAACCGCCGTCCAGAACGCCAATCAGCATCCCTTGACCCTCAAAGAAATCATCGTGCAGGCCTTTTCCGTTGATTTGGGAGATGGCCGCATCGCCGTTGGCGTACTGGTATCCGGCCAGTCCTTCCTCTTCCGAATCCCCGTGCGGCGCCTTTGGAGCGTCACATAGATGCAGCGGGCGCAAGGGCTCGCTGCGCCAAGCAAAATTGGCGGGCCAACCGGA
>Ga0315906_10010627_pt1 | contig 10791 bp, 20 predicted proteins | sample LakEriMetagenome_4_FD_203526 | JGI IMG/M metagenome (GOLD analysis project Ga0315906, IMG submission 203526) | Freshwater fungal communities from buoy surface, Lake Erie, Ohio, United States - Buoy 2 MA122 | ecosystem: Environmental > Aquatic > Freshwater > Lake > Lake biofilm | place: USA...
TCTCTGGCGATGGCTATGGTGGTGGCCATGGCGATGGCTGGGGAATTGACGATGGCTCAGGCTATATAACTGGATCTGGCGCCGGCTTTAAGGATGGATCTGGCTTTGGTTTTGGCTGGGGAGATGGTTATGGCGAGGGAGTTAAAAATGGGGGAGGCTATGGATAATATATGAATCCTCTTACAACTATAATGAAAAGAATCCAAGGAGACAATGATTTGGGCTATCGGTTTGTCTCTGACGATGACTCTAGCTTCAGCTCTTTCTCTAACTCTATTGTTCATGGCGATGGTTGGGGTGATAGTTATGGCCATGGTTATGGTCATGGAGAAAGTTCGGGATTTGGCCTTAGGTGTGGCTCTGGCGGTGGTTCTGGTACTTCTGATGGTTCTGGATCTGAATATGGTTTTGGATGTGGATAAAAAAGATGAAAGATAATATTTTACAATTAAGAGAAGAAGAAAAGAAAAGATGCGAAAAGAAATTAAAGCACTTTTTTGAGCAAGGTCATATATATCCGATTTCGGCTTTATTTGATATTCTACTCAATTATGACCCTACCTTATGTCATGATTTTCTTGTAATTAACATGAGACGCATGATTGATAAGATGGACGAAGATGAATTAAGAGATGTCCTTAATATTAACCTTGATAATATATTACATTAATCAGTTGTACGATTTTTCCGTACATCTGAAATTCAACCAAAATGAAAGCAATTACCTATAATGGCAATATTCAAAAAGAAGATCGAAGATGAGCAACTTGTTACAAAAGAAACATTTGTTATTTCTTTAAAAGATGTATTAGAGAAAGAATTTCCGAAGTGGCATATATTGCTTTTTCCTGGAGATTTAACAGCAGATAAACCTTATGATACGCTTTTAATTCGTACTTTCGAGAAGTTCACCACAAAGTTTATATCGAATGGTCTACCGAATCCTTTTCACAAAGAGAAAGCGGAAAGTATACAGATTGTTATTGCTGTGAGTTGTATTTCAAAAAACAAATTAAAAGAATATGACGACGCGTTTTTCAATTCAACAAAAGAATGGGTTTACACTCATTTAATCACAGATAATTTAAAATCGATTTATTCTAAATTAAAAGAAATAGAAGAAACAAACAGTTAAGTTTTTCTCAAAATCTTTAAAATTTTACCAAAAAGCCCTTGAATTCCCTCAATTTTCTCTCTACACTTTCCCTACATAAATAAAAAACCAGCATTTTTTAGGTGCTGGATTTCTTTAGAATAATAACAAAAATTTCAACGAATAAACCATAAGAGGTTTATATGAATAAGGATAAAATTTAACTTTAACTTTACCTTTAACCTTTAAAAAAGAAGAATTAATCCATCCCCCCTTTTCTTTTTTTAAATTATATAAAAAAGAGAAGTATGTCAACCAATAATTTTTAAAGAATGAAAATTCTAACATCTTGAAAGAGTAAAAGCGAATGGAATCAACGGAAGAAGGATAATTTAAATTATCAAAAAGAAAACAAATGAAAGTAAGGACTTATAAAGACACTTCAGCGTAACACTACGGAGTATATATGAGCTGGACGCATAAAATATCACAAATAAAAATGAGCCAACTTTCAAGAAATGATAAAGTTTTATTAAGTTTCCTTGCAGGCAAAGCAGATTTCAAAACAGGAAAGAACATTTATGCTAGTACATTAACAATGCATGAAGTTACTGAAATTTCCTTAAAAGGCGTATCAATATCCCTTAAGTCACTTATAAAGACAGGAATTATTATTAAGGTTCAAGACAATTACGCAATCAGGAAAACAAGCGTATATGATTTGAATGTCCCCTTACTTGATGAATGGGAAAAATCAAGCAAAGAATATCTCTCAAAAAAATCCAAAAGATCTAAAAAGATAGAACAAAATACAAATGTAATAGCTACAGATGTTAATAATGAAACATGTGTAATAGCTACAGATGTTAACGATAAAACAGATGTAATAGCTACACCTGTTAACGATAAAACAGATGTAATAGCTACAGATGTAATAAAAAAACATATGTCATTTTCGCCTCAAACATATGTAATAGCTACGCATAACCTATATAGTACCTATAAATATACTACTAGTGCGTGCGCGCGCGAGGCTGTGCCTAAAATTTCATCACACGCTACTTCTGATCAAAATGCCCTAGCTACTACTACTAATTCTCAAAATAAAATTTTGGCTAAAACAGCCGGTGAATTGCAGGAAGATTTTTCACTAACGAACGAGATGCAGGAAATTGCATTTGCGATGAATTTTCATCCAAGCAAAATACAAGAAGCTTATCGAGAGACCTGCGACTACTGGAAGGACTCTGGGAACTATCCGAAGAACGTGATTCTTTCTTGGAAGGGAAGTTTGCTTAGGAAGATCAATCACGATAAGACCTATTGGACGACGTCTGAGGTTCGCTCACAGCCTGTTGCTGCGTTTAAGAAACAAACACCTCCTCCCGAGCCGGAGCCTATTTCAGTCCCTATTCCTGCAGAAGAAGAGCGCAGGGTATTGCATCGAATCATTGGTGACGCAAAGTACAAATCCTGGTTTATTGATTGCCGGATTGTTTTCAAGCGTTCTGGCGATGAGCTTATGGTGTATTGTCCGAGCTATTTTGTTCGAGATTATTTGGACAATCATTTCAAATCTGCAATTTCGAAGGCTTTTAACTGTGAAAACGTGGATTTTGCACTTGGAGGATAAAGTTTATGGTTCTTAGGGGTTGCTAATAGCGAAATTTTGAACGTACAGCGTTTTTTTAGATATTAGATGTAGACTTCTATGGTTTCCCGTATTAAACTCAATCCTACGCAATTAAATGAGGGATTAAAAAATGAAAGAAGAGCAGGAATCGAAATGGCGCTGGAAAAATTGCTTATTTTGCAAACAGTCTTTTCCAATGATGAAGTCTTATCAAACCTTTTGTTCACCCAAGTGTCGTTCAGATCATCATAATGGAAAGCGTTATGATTGCCAATACTGCGGGAATGCCGTTTACAAGAGAATGAAGGGGGGCGATCCAACATGTCGGGAATGTGAAAGAGAATTATTAGATAGAATGAATTATTCTTTTTCTGGAAAAGCAGAATATTTATTAGGATTGTACCGCTCGAGGTATGAAGAAGAGTTGCGTATAATCGATTGGAGTAAAGAAGAATTGGCTGCCGGGGATGATGATTTCAGAAAAAAAATCAGAATTGCTTTAAAATCAAGATATAAAGTTGAAGAACGGATTGCATGGCTTCAATATCATTCTAAAAAGCATACTTGTTTGGAGGAATTGAAGAAAAATGACTAAAATAAAAATAAGCGCTTTAGAAAAAAACGAAGCAAGGGAAAGAGATTTAGAATATTATATTAGAATCATGCAAAATCCTATTCCCTTTAAGCATGTTGAAGGTGTGAAAAACGCAAAAATAGAATTAGAAGCATTGAAAATAAAAATAGCTAAACAGTATAAAGCTATTGGTAAAAAAACTATTGGATTTGATCTCGAAAAATACAAAAGAATAACACAACCCGATTTATATTTTGATATAAAAGAATATGTTAAAAAATATTATCCGAAAAAAGAAGAAGAAAAATGACTGGAGAAATCAAAATATCTAAAAAGGGAAACGTCATAAAATTTCCTTCTCAAAGAACTTTAAAAAAACAACGAGAAAAAACCAAGGAAGAGTTAGAAAAACATATTATAATTACGATTTTGAGTGATATTAATCATTATCTTTCTCATTTAATCAGTAAAGAAACTTTAAAATATTATCAAGTTCTATGGAATCTTGAGCCTATTAAACTTTTAGATGAAAAATTAGCTTTCATCAGAGAAGATATTACTAATCTCATTGATATAATCAATGCCGAAATAAATTATATAAAGGGTGAATGATGAATAACGATACAATACAATTTACGCCTGCTATGATTATGGAAATTAGAGAGCATGTTTTTAATGCTTTGCATAAACACGAAAAAGATTATAAAGAACCAATTCTTTCTAATTCTTATTGCATAGGGCTAGAAAACTTTAAAATGCTATTATTAATAATGGTTTATCGAGAAAATATTAGGTGTGTAAAATGGATTCATTAACTAAAGGTTTATATTATATATCAGACACTACTATAAATGATTTTGTTCGATACGATAGGCGTACGGGAAAAGTTATCAAATATCCTAACGGAATTTCAGAGGAAGATAAAATTAAAATTCAAGATAATTTAATGACAATCCATAAAAACTTATCTGAGCCTGAAAAAGAAAGATATTCTTTTAGATGCACAAATTATAGAGGAGTAGAAAAATATATAGGAGACTTGAGTGACTATAAAAGAATACAATCATTTTTTTCAAAGAAAATTTAATGAATCCATTAAATTTTAGAGCAAAACAAACCACAAAGGAGAATTAAGTGAATTTAGAAAATTATCATTATTATTTGACAGCAAAATTTAATGAATTAATAGAAAAAATTTCAGAGGAAGAAAATTTTAATCCTGCCTCAGAAGATGATATTTCGTGCCCGGCAAGAAAACTTTTAATAAAATATTACTACGAAATGATGGAAAGGTTACGTGATCTTGAAAAAATTGAAGTTATGTTAAAAATGACAAGAAAAAACACTGGCGTTGCTACTTATCACAAAAATTTACTGAAAGATCTTACATCCCTAGACTCGGATAGTTAAAAGCTTTGATTCATTAGATAAGAGGCGTAGGCAACGGGGGATTCTCCCGAATCTCTATATACCGAAATATACAGTGTTTTAACGTTAAACTATACCTACATAAAAATGATTTAATAAAAAAGTGGGGGGGCGGGAATCGAACCCGATATATCTATACACCTAAATGTATAGGGTTTTAACCTTTAAACTACCCCCCATAAAAAAACGCCCCTCTAAGGATTAAAAAGGGGCGCTGCGTAAATAGGAAATTATTACTTTAATATTCGACTCTGAACGAGGGAAAATGTTTTTTAGGCATTCATCCCTCATGAGACCTTGGAAATCTCAATATTTATTTAATCTAAAATAGGAATTGTTGTCAATGGGATTTTTTAAGTTGTTGATAATGGAGCGGAAAGACAGAATCGAACTGACATCCTTAGTTTGGAAAACTAACATATTACCATTATACTATTCCCGCATTGGATTGAAAGACTGGCTTAGAGTCAACAAGTAATTCGTCATCAATGAATGTTAATGTTAATGTTCCAGTCTCTCGAGAAGACCATACAATTTATTTCCTCTTAAAATCAATTAAATTTTTTCAAAATCAATCAAAATCTCACGACTAGAATCAATATTTATCTTTACTCATTTCAATACAAACCCTATACTAATTAAGGTTTTAGGCGTACGATAATTGATAGCCTTGGATTAAGCAAGATATTGATTTGAGGCTATTAATTTCCCCCTAAAACTTTCATCCTTATATTTCTAGAGTAAATTCCATGTGGTGGCTATCGCCCTATCAACATACAATCATGCTTGTTATGCAAATCGTCTATTTGAAATTAGCAACGATTTGTCATAATGTTATTATTATATTAACCAAAATAAGTTATTAGACTTGTATGTGGAATTCCATAGAGCAACGACATCTTTATCAATATTTATTCTCTATTCCCAATCCCAATCTAAGCAATCATAAAGGCGAGACGAAACTTCACCTAGAGTGTATCAATCATATGAAGAGCTGGGCTGTCTCTGGTGAGCTAAAGGCCCTCTGGTTCCACCCTGCCAATGAAACCCTTAAGAAGGGAGATACAGGCTGGGGAATGCTTTTAAAGATGATGGGGAAGCTTCCTGGAGTTCCTGATCTTATCTTTCTATGGGACAAGGGAAGTGGCTGTATTGAATTAAAAAGTTCAAAAGGAAGATTAACAGAAGAACAAGAAACTTTTAAAAAATGGTGCTGTGAATTTAATATTCCGTATGCTATATGTCGCTCATTAAAAGAAGTTGAAAAAACTTTAAAAGACTGGAAAGTGTTAAAATGACTGATATTAAAAAAGACTCGACGGTGTCCAATCCAGTTAAAATGTCTAAATCTCTTGGAAATGTAATCTCTCCTCATTATTTAATTGAAAAATATGGAATGAATGCCGTGCGTTTTTATTTTAATTATGCAGGCCCTGCTCAAAACGATGTAATATTTTCTGAAGAAAATCTTTGTGAACTTTACAACTCCATGCTTGCCAACGAATATGGGAATTTAGTGCAAAGAGTTATGGGGCTGGTTTATAAAAACTTTCAGAAAACAAACAATTTTTCAGGACAAGAAATAATATGCTCTTATATTCCCTTTTATGAAGAATTAAACAATCAAACATTGTTTTCTTCTCTTAATAAACAAACTTTCGAAAATTTAGATCGATACGTAGATGAATTTTCTTTTAAGAAGTATATTGATCTTATTTGGCAAAGTATAAAAAAATCAAATCAATATATTCAAGAAGAAAAACCATGGACTTTAAAAAATACCGATTCAAAACGTATGGGAACTGTTTTGTATGTTCTTTTAGAAACAATTAAGAGAATTACAATAGCATTACAGCCCATTATCCCTGACGGTTGCAGTGCAATTTTAAAGAGATTGCATTTAGAGAATGAAATGAAGTTCAATAAAATTGAAGAAATGCTAATTCCAGGAACAATTATAATCCAAGATCTGAATCCTGTTTTTCCTCGAATTGAAAAATAATTAAACTTTCGCATATCTTTTCTAAAATCAATAGAATAAAACCTATTAAAATAATTTGAGAGACCTTAAAAATCATGATGACTAAACAAGAAGTTTTCAATCTTATTATAACGCCGATATTGATATTGATATGTGTTATAACGCTTGCATGTCTAATGTTTAGCGCTGATGCAAAACAAGAAGATGTTGATAATTTAAAATTCCAAATCAATCATTTGAAACAAGATATAAGAGTCCTTCATGAAGATCTTCAAAACTTAACAACGGAAGAAGAAGAACTCCCGATTGTAACTGTGCGATAAAAGAAACTTTAATGACATTTACCTTTGTTTTCTTTATGACCCTTCTCTTGATTGAAATTATAGAAGCAATATAAAATGTTACCAACAATCATGTTATTCTTTATCTTTGGACCCATTCTACTAGGGGGTAGCATTCTTATTTCTTTATGGATGTTTGCATGGATAAAAGATACTTGGGACAATTTAAATGATTAAATTTAGAACTTTTTATATGGAAAATGATTATGGCTTTTCAGAGGATAATTATATAAACATTCCTGAAGATACTAAAAAAATTATTACTGTTATTGATAAAACTTTTTATAAAAATATTGCACTTTCAAATTTAAACCACGAAGAATTGGAAAAGTATGATTCTTTCTTCAAAGATGTAAGAAATCAAATTTTTCCTTATTTTCATATTAAAGAAAATAAATTGTTTTTCTTTGGATATTCTCCTTATTGCAATGTTTTTGAATTTGTTTATGTAGGAAATTAAAAATGATTCTTTTCTCTATCTTCATAACCCTTGTTTTTTTTTCTTTGATTTTAAGTGATGAAGAGGAAATTAAAAATGACAAATACTGACCTTGATAAGAAATTTGAAAAAGTCAAAGCATTTATAATAAAGAACTTATGCAATCCTAAAAAAAATATACTGGGTATTCATAGATTTGATATGAGTGTAACCGGATGTACCATGTATCATATGGTCGAAGAATTAAAGGCATTAAGAAAAGAAATAGAAGAATTGAAAAAGAAATGACTCTGACGCCTGAACAATTAGAAAAAAGAAGACTTGGTATTGGGGGGTCGGATGTAGCGGCTATCTGTGGGTTAAATCCTTATAAGACAGCTGTCGATGTGTATTTAGAAAAAGTATTACAAGACAACCCATTTCAGGAGACTGACAATGATCATCTTTGGTTTGGAAAAGAAATTGAACCTTTCGTTATTAAGAGATTCTTATTTTTGTATCCGCAACAAATATCCTATCCAGATACAGCTTACGATAAAGAATATCCTTTTTTACTGGGGAATGTAGATGGTATTCTAGAGGATAAATCGGTTTTAGAAGCAAAGAATGTTGGGCACTTTTCGAAGATCAAATGGGGTGAATCGGGGTCCGACAAAATCCCCATCGAATATTATCTACAAGTCGCTCATTATGTTCGTATTTTAGATGCGCCAAGAGGAATTATTGTTGCTTATTTTGGGGGCGCAGATTTTCGGATTTATGAATATAAACGGAATAAAATTATTGAAGAAAAGATAAAAGAGAAATGTATCAGTTTCTGGCAGAATCATGTACTCACTCAAACTCCTCCAGGTGTTGAGTCCTATGAGGATGCCAGGAAACTATGGCGGGAGATAATTCCTGAGAGTCAAATTGAATCAACGGAAGAGATTCAACTGTATATTAATCAATATCATGATAAAAACAAATTGATAAAAGAGATTGAAAAAGAAATTGATCAGATCAAAACAATTATTTGTAAACATATGCAAGATAATGAATTATTAATGGGCCCTGATGGAAAAATAATGGCAACTTGGAAAAAACAATCTTCATTGCGATTTGACACCAATCTTTTCAAGGCAAAAGAAAAAACATTATATGAGCAATATTTAAGAGAAACATCAACAGAGAGAGTTTTAAAAATAAAATGATAGAAGATATAGGAAGATTACGAGAATTAACTCCAGAAGAACACGAAAAACTACATACCGATCAGTTTCGTAATTTAGTGAACCCTAATAGAAATTTGCATGTTAGTCCTGAAGATTATGATGTTTATTGCGAATCTTTATCCAAGGAGATGTGTGCTGAAAATATGATTCTTGTCCAGATCGGACAAACCCTTCTTCCTATGTTATTAGGAATGATAGATCCTAAGAAATATAAAGATGCATTCGTTCATATAAATATGGTAACACATGAAAAAATGAATGATTTGGACCCATATTTCAATCTAAAAACTTACATTCCCATTATTGAAAATTTTATCCCAATATTAAGAAACATGGTTTGGCAAAGAGAAACGCATGAGCGTGTTCTTCTGGAAATGGCCAAGAATTTATCAGAGAAAGAGATTTTAAAGAAGAAGTATAATGATCTCTTGAATAAATTTGAAAAGTTAAAAAAGGAACTTAAAATTGTTTGAATTTAAAATAGATGAAATGGGTAGATTAACATCGATATCACCTCTGACTTCTTATGAATCAGCAAACAAAGAAATCACAAGAAAATTTTACAAAGAATTTCACGAGAGAATTGAATTTATTCTTGAAGAAAAATTTGATGAAAAAGATAACTGGAATAGACAGAAAATAAGAGATATCAGGCGTTGGTTGAGAGAAGCCTGGGATTATTTTGAATGTTATGCAGAACACTTAGAAGATGAGGAGAAACTTAAAATTGATTGATGTTGGCAATGAAATTCATAATTTCTTTACGATGCATGAACAAAAAGAATTGATAGAATTTATTAAGAATGCAGAAGATAAAGATGAATTGATGAAATTATATGAATTGGCTGGTTACTCATATGAAAAATCGAAAGACATTATGAAAAAAATAAGATTAAAACTCAACGATTTTATACATGATGGGAAAATTCCTTTTCAGCCGCATCTCCATGAACCTTATATGTCTTATTCTTTAGAAGATTGCATAAAATTAGAAGCACAGAAAAAAGTACAAGAACAGCAACAGAACTTCTTTAATTTAACAAAGGGACTTAAAAATGACACAAATTAAACAAACGAACGCACTGACACTTTTGAATGAAAAAACAACAAAAGGAAAATTGCAAAGACTCTTACCGCCGAATACGAACATGAATCGTTTCTTGCAAATTTGTTTTAATGAAATCAGGAATATTCCTGCTCTTTTAAAATGCAAGCCAGAAAGTGTTGTTGATGCCATTGGACAAGCGGCACGTCTAGGGCTCGAAATAGGTGGCACTCTAGGTCATACATACCTTCTACCTTACGGAGATACCTGCCAGTTCATTATCGGCTATAAGGGCCTTAAGGAATTGGCCTTTAAGACAGGATTGGTTAGCTCTATAGAAGCCCGTGTGGTTTATGAGAATGATCATTTCGATCTAGAGTATGGATTAGAGCAACGTCTTATTCATCGTCCTGTGACAAAGAACAGAGGAAAAGTTGACTGTTACTATGGGATTGCTACTTTGAAGGATGGGACAAAAATTCTCGAGATGCTCACTTTAGATGATATTGATAAAATTAAGAACTCGTCAAGAAGTGCTAACTCAAAGCATTCTCCTTGGTATACCCATGAAGAGGAAATGGGCAAGAAGACTGTTATTAGACGCATCTGTAAGCTTCTTCCTCAATTCAGCAACAATGATCTTCTTCAAGAAGCTATTTCCTTAGATGAAAAGGCAGAGATCGGTATGCAGGATAACTCAACAGCCTTTACAGTAGACGGAGAAGTTATTGAGCCACAATCAACTGAAGATCAAATATTAGAGAAGTTGGGGTGAGAGAGATGACAGATTTTAAAGAACCTTTACCCCCGTGCCCCTTAACGCCAACTGAATATATTTGTATCGTTGACAGTGTAAAAGATATTCTTCTTTTGTTATTGGATGAGGCCGCGCCTTTATTAGCGAGGATACATGGGACAGCTGAAGAAAGAATTTACAATTCTCCAAGACATGTTTCAAGGAAAGATATCTCGGATGTTAGAACAGCTTTGATTAATGTTCTCTGGTATGTGGATAAATATTTAAACAGGGATATTAATGATTG
>Ga0315906_10010629_pt1 | contig 10789 bp, 9 predicted proteins | sample LakEriMetagenome_4_FD_203526 | JGI IMG/M metagenome (GOLD analysis project Ga0315906, IMG submission 203526) | Freshwater fungal communities from buoy surface, Lake Erie, Ohio, United States - Buoy 2 MA122 | ecosystem: Environmental > Aquatic > Freshwater > Lake > Lake biofilm | place: USA: Lake...
TGCTGAATGACTCCTGCTGAGGGCGTAAGCCCACCCGAAGCCAGCGACGAGCACAACTCCAAACGCGTAGCACCTGCCTTCGCTGCTGCAACGCTCATGTCGATTCCTTCAGTACATACTTCCAGCTTCATTTTGGTAATGCATGGTTGAACAAGATTTGAATTCCCTCGACCACCATCAGCTCTGCTTCATCAACGGGTTTACGTGCGCTTTCCAGGGTGTTTGATCCTTGCTTGACCCATTCGTCGGTTATCACTTGGCGTCGGTCCATAAAATCGAGGCACTCTATACCAAGCTTAGAGACATTAACGAGCTGCTCGGACATGCTGACCCAGCCCTTCAATGCAGGAATGTTATTGCTAACCTGCACCACCTTCTTATGGTTTTCAATCCACATATTCAGAAAATCCAGAATTTGAGGTTTTACAGATGCGTCGCGCTTCATCACCAACTGTTCACACAGTAAACGGAATTGCCTTGCGGTACTTGCATCTGGCACTGCTATGTCGGGCAAACGAGAAAATGGAAGGTCGGTGCTGTAGGAAACCCCTTGCGCATGACGCTTGTATTCCTTCAATGGCTCCACCACCTCCACCAAACGAACCAGCGGATCGATATTTTGATTTCCCACCAATCTGCGCAACATCATGTCACGATTTTTGATGTGTGTGAGTCCAACCTCCTCCAACCGTATGGAAATGGTTTCGAGCCGACGGTACATATCCAACACATTGTTTACAGAACGATCGGACCATAACCTTTCGGCGATGGCGGCGGTACGCGGCCAAATTCGGGAGTCGATTGTTTCAGGTGTAACCAGCTCGGCCCACATGGTGGCCTCTCCACCGAGAACCCTTTTCTCTTGTTCTGCGGTGAGGCCTAACCCCACAGGCAGGGGATCATTTGCATAATGCTGCCATGTGGGTTGTGAAAGATCGATATAGTATCCATTTGATAAGATCACCTGGTATCCTTTGCCAGCAGCTTCTTTCAAACCTTCCTTTCCTCGCCATGACTGTATCACTGCATCCTGGGGTAACCCGGGCTGCAAAATCTCATCCCAACCAATGGTTTTTTTGCCATGCTTTTTCAGAATGGCCATTACTTTCTTATTGAAATGATTTTGGAGCTCGTGGTTGTCCTTGATCTTGTTTTTGCGCATGAACTCCTGTATGTCGCGATTTTTATCCCATTGTTTGCCGTTGTTTTCGTCGCCACCGATGTGCATATAAGGGTCGGGGAAGAGCCGCGCCATTTCACCAAGGAACTTATTCAAAAGCCTGTATGTTGATTTCTTGGTGGGATCAATGGTTGGGTCGAACACACCAAACTTTCGTTCGATGGCATGTGGGACAGGTCCGGAGGATAGCTCCGGGTGACCGGGCATCCAACTGCTCGCATGGCCTGGCATATCGAACTCGGGAACCACCCGAATCCCCCTTTCCTCGGCATATCGGATGATGTCTTTCATTTGCTCCTGGGTATAGAAAAAACCATCTGAACCCATCTGATGCAGCTTGGGGTGTGTCTTGCTTTCGATTCGAAATCCTTGGTCTTCGGTAAGATGCAAGTGAAGCACATTCATCTTCATCATACACATGCCGTCAATGTTTCGCTTGAGGACTTCAATGGGCGCCCAATGCCTGCAAACGTCAATCAACAATCCCCGCCAAGGGAACCTGGGAGCGTCTTTGATTACAACGCCTGGCAAATAATAACCACGGTCATCGGATGAAATAAGCTGAAGCATTGTCTCAAGGGCATAAATCACCCCAAGGTCCGTTTTTGCTGTTATCACGGCTCGATCACCCGTGACCTCAAGGTTATAAGATTCGTCTTCGCCTGGTAGTAAATCACCCATACGTTCGTAGCGGATTTCGAGACCAACGCCTTTAACGGCTTCAGACCTTTTAACAGGGTCAACTGCAGTCATCAGATGGGTGCGGTCATTGAACCTACGCAAAAACCGAAGCACGGCCTTATAGGCCCTTGTCTCCGTTTGATCAGAAATCACCACATGGAACCCCTTGTCGAGACTCATTCGTTGTGTGCCCCATTGAACATCAAGAGGCATAGGCATAAGGGCTGGTCTTTCTTGGGCGCTTAATCCAGTCGCCGAAAAAAAAGAAAGCAACACGAACAGGCAAATCCTGGTCATAATGTGAAGATGTTTAAATGACCGGGTAAAAATAAGAAACAACAACCATGTAAAACATAAGCAGGGGACTAAAGCCCCCTGCTAACCCAAATAAACCGTTTGGCTTTATCAAGCCACTTCGATTTCCCTTGCCTTGGATACCGAAACCGCTTTCTTGGAAACAGTCATTTTGAGCATTCCATCCTCATAACGGGCGGCTAAACCATCCTCTTTTGCATTATCAGGAAGGGTGAACGACCTTGTGAATGAACTATAATAGTACTCCTGACGGGTATAGTTCTTCTTGGATTCCTTCTTTTCCTCCTTTTTCTCTGCAGATATGGTGAGGATTCCATTTTCGACCTCAACTTTGAAGTCATCCTTCTTCATTCCCGGAGCTGCCACCTCGATTTCATAGTTGTTGTCGTTTTCAACGATGTTCACTGCAGGAAATTCCTCCCCATCGAACATCCGGTTGAGCGAAACGCGATCGTTGAAGAATTCATTGAAGAAAGGGCGGAAGGAGAAATAACCTCCTTGGTTTTTTTTGATTAATGACATGGTGTTTGGATTTTGATGGTTAATAATAGATTGATTTCTGATGCACCAAAATTAGAATTGAGCGTATTCGGGCATGACTGACGATTATCAACCAAAGACCATGATTTACGTCAACCTTGAAAAGACCTGGGTCGGACTATTTTCCTGTTGCTCCATCAATCAAAAGGGAGCGCATCAACGACTCATTGGAGTTGTTTACCGCCCGGATCACATTCAGCAAAGAGGGAATCATGATTTCATGATGGGTTTTCCTGGAAAAAAGCCTGTAAACATCATCGGAAGCCATTCGATGTGTGGTGGAAGCGACGTCGTTCAATAGATGCATCGCTTCGGTTTTGTCCAATCCGTGTTTGTCAAGCGTGGTTTGCAACTGCTGATAAAATTCCCGCTGGCAGTGTTTTAGCGTATTATAAAAACCGAATAGCTCATCGGATGCGGAGTTCCGTAGTTCATCCAAATTGTGTTCAATATCCTTGATGTCCTTTACTGCGGTTGCTGCATTTCGAATGGACTGGACGAGAAGTCCGAGCTCGGAGGCATCGGATTCGGACAAAGGCATTCGTTGCATCTTCAAGCCGAAAATGGCAATTTCATTCTCGTATTTTTTTAAATCATCATACTTGCGGACATGATGTGAGGCAGCCACTTGCTCGATATCAAAATAACTCCGCAGGAGTGACAATGACCTGGATAGGAACTTGTGCGACTCCATGTGCAGTGCGTCCAATGCGGTTTGTGTTTCGTTCGGATTGGAATCGTGAATGCTGACGGAAAGTGAGTCGTTGGAAGGTGGAACCATCCAGGTAATGACATTACAAAAGGGGCTAACAAAAGGGAGCACCAGCAATATTCCCACCAGGTTCATCATGGAATGAAAAGACACCAATGCCAGAAGTTGGTCATGAACTTCCAAGACACCTGTTATGAATTTCAGATACAACGGCAACATGAGCCATGCAGCGGAAGCGGAAAACACATTGAACAGGATTTGCGACCACCCTACCCGTCGTTTGGTTGTGTTTGATTTCAATGTAGCCAGCAAAGCCGTCATGGTTGTGCCTAAGTCGGCACCGATCACCAAGAGCATTGCATGCTCCAGGCCGATCAATCCGCCAGCCATGGATGACAACGCCAATGCAACTGTTGCGGAGCTTGAATGCAGTGCTGCGGCAAGCATGAACCCCAATATGACATACCATGGCTGTGAATGGCTGTCTATTTGAAGATTGGATGTATAGTCAGCAAGGTTGATAAATGAATCCCGCATCAGGCCAATGCCCACAAACATCAGACTGAAGCCGGCAAGGGCACGGGCAAACGACTGCCACTTGATGTTTCTTAGGAACACCGCACCTATTCCGCCCAAAGCCAGCAATGGATAAGCCAGGTCGGGCAGGTCGAAACGGAAGCCGAAAACGGAAACGAGCCATCCGGTTGCGGTAGTGCCTAAATTTGCGCCTAATATCAGTCCCAATCCGGATTGAAGTCCAATAACACCTGCTCCAGCCAGGGACATCACCATCAGTGAAACCATCGAACTGCTTTGAAGCAAAGCGGTGGCAATTGCACCTGACGCAACCGCCTGAAGAGGTCTTTTTGTCTGCCTTCGTAAAAACAGCTTAAAGGTTCTGCCCATCAATTGTTGCAGGGCTTGCTCCATCACATACATGCCGAACATGAAGGATCCAATACCTGCGAGCAGCGTCCACCACGGAAAATGACTCATAATGGACGTGTTAAGTTTCCTTTTTCAGGGCTTGTTTAACCAAAATCAGCTCAGCGATATTCTCCGCATCGATCACCCCAACCAGGTTTCCCTTGTCCATTACCAAAACCAAAGGCACCCTGTCGTCGCGAAAGCGAGAGAAAACATGATCAACCGGCGTTTCCATATCCACATATGATAGTTGCCTGTCACAAACGTCTCCGATTGGCACGGAATCTCCCCGATCGCGAAGCGCCTTGATCATGGTGTCCCTATCAAGTGTTCCCACATAAGTGCCATTTTCACGAATGAGAAATGATTTCGAATCGGTTCTCAGTAATGCATCTATGGCGGATGATAGAGGTTGGTCTGCTTCGAACTCATGCCATTGAGACATCATGGCATCCGATGATGTCAAACCGGTGACTGCATCCTTGTTTTTCACCATTTCATACTCCGCTTGTGCTCCGAGTATGACAAAGACCCCTATGAATATCAGGAACGGATTGTAAAAAAAACCTGCGATGATAAATCCGAAGGCAAGGATTTTACCGATACCAACTGCATAAGCGGTGGCCTTGAGTCGCGAGAAGCGCATGGCCAACAAGGAGCGCAAGATCCTGCCGCCGTCCATAGGAAAAGCGGGTATGAGGTTGAAAAGGGCGAGCCATACATTCAAAAAGGCCAACGAGGTTAAAAAATTTGCAGGTGTGATGATGCCACCGTCATTACCTAGCATCTGTATAACATCTGTGTCATAGAAGAACGGCAGCAGAAGCAGCATGATTGCGATATTGACCAATGGCCCGGCTATGGAAACCAAAAGCTCCTGATAAGGCCTTTCGGGTATCCGTTCCAGCTTGGCCACTCCCCCGATGGGATAGAGGGTGATGTCCTCCGTTTTGATACCGAAACGACGCGCGGTCAGTGCATGTCCCAGCTCGTGGAGGATTACACAAACAAACATTGCCAAAACAAAAAGCACGGACCAGCTGATTTGCGTAGGGTCCAGTCCTGCTTTCATATTGATATAAATGATGTATACAATCAGCAGGGAAAAGGTCCAATGGATATAAAGACCGATTCCGGCGAGTTTGACGATTGGTCGTCTTTTATTTGAAGTTGAGGGCATTGGGTGTTTACAGCCAGATTAGTGGTGTAGGAAAGTCGCAGCAATATTAAATAATCATAAAACTATAATGGATGATGAATATCATGGGGGTTGGAATCAGGAAACCCTGATTCCGTTTTCAACAGCCCTTTCAGTGGTCAAAAGAACTACGGATCCATCCTTGCAAACAGTACCGAGCACCAGGCATTCGGATACAAAACCGGCTATGTTTCGCGGAGGGATGTTGACGAGCGCGAGTATTTGGCGACCAATAAGGTCCGTTGGCTTATATAGCGAAGTGATTTGTGCCGAGGAGTTTTTTTGTCCCATAGGACCGAAGTCAATGAGTAGCTTGATTGCGGGTTTTCGGGCCTCGGGGAAGGGCTCTGCCTTTAAAACCGTGCCTGTAACGATTTCACACTGCTCAAAATGTTCAAGGATGGCTTTGTTTTCCATGGGTGGAAACAAATTTAAACCTTTTCAACAGAGAACGTGCTGATTAAGTCGATCGTAGGGCTAATTTTTGTAAATTCGCAGTAGCTAGATTCATTGGAAAATGTCATCCGAAAAAGGATACAAGAAAACCGTACATAATTTTTACGAACGACAGCATCGGAAGAAGTCGGCTTCCTATTTCTTTTATCTGATTGGCTTGATGGCTGCGTTTATATGGATTGGCATCAAGATGTTGGAGCACGACCCATTTGTGTTATCCTCTTTCGAATACTGGGTTCATCTTCTTGGGGCAATTATTTTGACTGTCGTATTCGTTTTCCGATTCCATATCATTGGTCTTATAATAGCCATCAATGAACAAGGCATATTCATAAAACGCACTCCGTTTCAAAAAAACTTCACCATGATGCTTTGGGAGGATATTCGTGAAGTGAGTTTGACAGCAGACAAGGGGTTTTCGAGCGCCCGTCATTACAGCCGTTTTTACAGGACAGGTACACCATTTGGAATTGAGATTGTTTCTAGGAGTGGCCGGAAAAAATTCATCAGCTCGAAAAAAATCGAAGCGCTACCGAGGATTTTATCGAGACTTGCTGAAGGCAAGTTCCGCTCAACCGGGGTTGGCGAAAATATAGATTATCGCGAGTGACCATTCATGTGTCATGGGAAAAGCAAACGTTAAATCCACCCTGCGAAAAATCCAGCCTGACGCAACTGAAAAAATGGTGTCTGTTCCCAAGCGCCATGTACTCATTGCTGCTATTATTTCCGCCGCAGTTGCTTTTGCTGTGTATGCAAACACCATAGGCCATGGCTACACTGTGGACGATGACACGGTGATGGCCAAAAACAGCATTACAAAAGGCGGTTTGGATTCATTGTCCACCGTGTTCAGCACCTCTTACCGAGCCGGCTTCTGGGACCGCGCAGAAAGTCTTTACAGGCCCCTTTCGGTGGCGATGTTTACCGTGGAGTGGCACCTTTTCCCCGAGAACCCCATGCCGGGCCACCTGATCAATGTGATTCTCTTTTGCATAACGGTTTTCCTTCTGATGTTGCTTTTGGCGGAATTCCTGAACCGGATGCCGTTGATCGTACCATTTGCCGCGACAATGATTTTTGCGGTACATCCCATTCATACGGAAGTGGTGGCGAATATCAAAAGCCGGGATGAAATACTTAGTTTATTATTTTGCCTTATCAGCTTATGGCAATACCAGCGCCATCTTGCCGATTCGAAATACTGGAGGATTGGATTTGCCCTAGCCGCGTTTATGCTGGCTATGTTATCCAAAGAAAACGCCATCACATTTCTTGTTGTATTTCCCCTATGGGACTATTTCGTAGGACGATGGAATATGAAATCGTCTCTGATTCGCTCATCAGGGTTCGTAGCCATTGTAGGGGTTTACCTGCTGCTCCGTAAAAGCATTCTAGGAGATATTGACAATGTTGATGTCATACAACTCATCAACAACAGTTTGGTTGGTGCCAAAACAAGTACCGAGCAGTTTGCCACTGCTATTGCCATATTGGGTAAATACATATACTTGCTGGTGATTCCCCATCCACTCTCTTTTGACTATTCCTTCAATCAAATACCGTTGTCGGACTTGTCCGGCCGGGGGTTTTGGACTGCATTTTTTGTGTTATCAGTAATGGGTGTGTACTCGATACTTCAATTCAAAAAAAGAAATCCGGTTGCTTTCGGAATCCTGTTTTTCCTTGCAACCATCAGCGTGGCATCAAACATCTTCATACTGATTGAATCTACCATGGCAGAGCGGTTTGTATACATGCCATCGGTTGGATTTGTGCTGGCTGGCACGCTACTCTTGGCGAAATTCACAAACAGCCAGAAATTGGAAGCGTCGGTCTCATTTTCAGACCACTTCAAACAAAACAAGGTTTTTGTGATCATCATCGCGGTGATTGTATCGCTCTATGCCGTAAAAACCATCGATCGCAATATGGATTGGAAAGATAATTTCACATTGCTTTCCAAGGATGTGAAGACCAATCCCAACAGTGCCCGTATCCGTTATGCGTTCGGAAGTGCCCTGCTTTTTGAGAAAGCTTTGAAAACGGAAGATCCTGTTACAAAAACAAACTTCATCGAACAATCTATTGTACAACTGGAACGCGGAGTGGCGATCTTGCCCGAATATGCCGAGGCGTGGAAGCACCTGGGGATTGCCAACAAGGAGCGTGAAAACTACCCTGCTGCTGTTGCAGCTTTTGAAAAAGCTCGTTCTTACAAACCATTCGACGCCTCCGACATTTACGCCACATCCGGATTGTGTTACGGGAAAATAGGCAAGTATGAATTGGCCTTTGCCGACCTTCGGAAGGCATTGTCGATGAACCCCAATGATCCTGAATCGATGAACAACATGGGACTATACATGTTTGAAAGCGGTGCTGTGGATAGTTCATTGATTTATTTCGATCAGGCGATTGCCATGAAGAAGGATTTTTATCAGGCCTATTACAACAAAGGCAACACCTATGCGAAAAAAACGGATTACAAAGAAGCGATCCGGCTTTACGCCATTGCCCTGCAGATCAAGCCGAACAGCATAGATGCATTAATGAATACGGGCAACTGTTACGCCGCCTTGAATGACTACCGAACCGCGCTAAGTTATTTCAAGCAGGTGGAGGCGATTGATCCGGAAAACAGGAATGTGGTCATCAACCTGGGTATCACCTACAATATGTTAGGCGACCAGCAAAATGCAGCCAAATACTTAGGTAAATCCCAAGCCCCCGCAAAATGAGAAGAATCAAATATATGATTTCCATCGGATGGCTTGCCGTCCATTTGAGTTCCTGTGAAACGAAAGAAGTTATTACATCCGGCTTTTTTGATTCAAGATCCTATTTTATGTCGCAGACGGAGTCTTTAAGCAACGGACCCTACAGCTTAGAAAAAACCATGATTACTGATGGGCTTAGAGAAACCGTATTGGATTCGTCGCCAGAATGGGAAACTGAACTACTGCCATTCATTGAATTGGATATCACCAAGGCGGCAATGGCTTCAAGTTACAAGGTCGACACCCTTCAGAAGGACCAGGAGATAAAAATTAGTTATCGGGCAATTGATGAATATGTTTCCATCCGCCAACTGGAGATTGTAAAAGACTCGCTGAATGAGATATCCTCTGTTTTTGCAATTGTTCGTTCGAAGAACCCCTATCATAGCTCTGCAGACACATTGGAGTTTGAAAAAGCAAACGGGTACAGGATATCCGCATTAAGCGAACCTCAAATCGGCGAAAAAATACAATTCACGTTGATTGGAAAAATTATCAAACGCTAAAAACCAACATGATCGCATTCATCACTTCTGTTAAGATAACCGTTGGCATTTGGAGGGCTTTCCTGGTGACACCTGGTGGCGAACTCCCATTTGAAATGGAAGTCAGAAAAACAGACTCCGCATATGTTTTCTCCATCAAAAACGGACCTGAAACGATGGAATTGGAGCACGCGCGTGTTTCAGGTGATTCGCTATTCATTCGCTTTCCTGTATATGAGTCGGAATTACGATTAAAAGTGGTGAATGAGCGAGAGCTGGATGGCTATTTCATCAACCTCACTCGTACCACCCACGCCACCATTCCCATGAAAGCCTACCACAATGCAGGGCCCAGGTTTTACATTAGAAGTAAGGAGCCCTCGAAGAGCATAAATGGACGGTGGTCGGTTGTATTTGGGGGCGGCACCAAAGACAGCACCTATGCCGTGGGTATATTCGAACAGGATGGTGGTGTGGTGAATGGGACCTTTTTGACTTCCTCCGGTGACTATAGATACCTGGAAGGTGTTGTGGATGGCGACAGCTTGTTCCTTTCCGCTTTTGATGGTGTGTTTGTGTATCTATTCAAGGCCAAGGTGAAAACCAATACGCTTGAAGGTGTTTTTTACTCGGGGACCCATCGACAAATCGCGTTCACGGGGTCAAAGGATGAGCACGCAAAACTTCCAGATCCAACCGCCATAACATCCTATAAACTCGGAAACAAACCTTTTTCAATCAGGTTTCCCGATACCGACAGCGTCATTGTGGATTTGGATGATGTTCGCTTTAAGAACAAAGTAGTGATTGTACAAATACTTGGCTCATGGTGTCCGAATTGTTTGGATGAGTCCGAATTCCTTCAGGAATATTACTTGAAGAATAAAGACCGGGGCGTGGAAGTGATTGGGCTTTCATTTGAAAAAACGGATGATTTCTCTAAAGCCGCATCAAATGTGAAGCGCTTGCGAAATCGGTTAGGGATCACCTATCCGATGCTGGTTTGTTCGAACCGGGACAAGGTGCAGTCTGTTTTGCCAGGACTGGATAACTTCAGGGCATTCCCGACGAGCATCTATTTGGACCGAAATCATAGGGTCAGGAAGATTTACTCAGGATTCTCAGGGAAAGCCACGGGCGTTGAATTTGAGCGGTTTAAGGACGATTTCTCTTTATTCCTGGACAAATTACTCCTAGAGTAAATCCTTTTTGCAAGGGTTGCGGAGCTTTTGTAAATTTACCTGATATCTAACAGGTGATTTACCATTCTGAGCAGCTCCACATGAAAAACATTTTACTTGCTGTTATTATTCTGATTTGTGTTCCACAAGCATTGTATGCGCAGTGTACCACGACAAACGCCACCAGTTGCCAGTGCCTGACACCTGGATCCATCAATTGCGACTTATTACCTGACATCATCCCGGCTCGGCCACCGTTGCTTGTTTCGGGCAGTAGTGGAATAATTGAATACTCGCAATCAGGCAATGGAGCCAATAATGGCCGCCTTCGCAT
>Ga0315906_10010631_pt1 | contig 10788 bp, 7 predicted proteins | sample LakEriMetagenome_4_FD_203526 | JGI IMG/M metagenome (GOLD analysis project Ga0315906, IMG submission 203526) | Freshwater fungal communities from buoy surface, Lake Erie, Ohio, United States - Buoy 2 MA122 | ecosystem: Environmental > Aquatic > Freshwater > Lake > Lake biofilm | place: USA: Lake...
GTGCCGTATTCCTTTACTCATCCATTAACCGGAAGTTCCGCCATTTTAGCTCAAGCAGGTACATATGTACCAGTAATTGATAAAATTAAATTGAGTGGGTTGACTTTTTCTCAAACAGGAGGGACCGGAACAATACCGGCAGAGTTAGAATGTTTTTCCTCGGTCACAGTAACTATTAACCCGTTTACTTGTGATAATGGTGATGGGTCAAGTGATGATGCTAATTATGAACATAGGGTGAGTTTTTCTGGTGCTGCGGCGGGGGTTGTGCCACAAGCCTTGGAGAGTACTTTCTTATTGACCGCAACTACTACTAATTATTTTGCGTGGAAATTTAGGGGTTATTCAGTACCTGATAGATTAAGATTGACATATTATGGTTCTGCCTATTCTGAACCTTTAATATTTGAAGATATTGTTGTTGGGTCAGACTTGACAACATCCAACTTTAGTTTAAATGAAACACCAAAAAGTGCCGCAACAAGTTCTAGTACTATTTTTATCAAAAAAGTTAATTGTTTTACTGGTTTAACACAAAATATTAATGATACAATAAAATTAGAGGTAATACCAAATTCGGCAAACACACAAACAAATTGGGATTTTTATTTTACTTGTTTAAATTCATTTAATCAAGACTCTTGTATTTTTAACAATATACCTTATAAAATCTCAGCATCAACAATCACATCTACTACTGGGGTATGTAATACAAATCAAATAACATTTAATTTGAGTGGTTGTCCATATAATGTTGATGATTTTACAAAATATATAGTTAATGATTTTAGAAATACTTTACTATTAAGAGGTACAAACTACGACACGTTATTTGTTTATGAAGATTCACCGTATATAATTAATCGGTCTACCGGGTTGTTGAGAATAAATACACCGACATATATTAGTAGTCAACCCAAAAACGTACTAAGAATTTGTTCCACACCATCTTCAAACACTATAACATACCAAAAGTATGTAAGTGGTGGGACTCAGGGTGTTATAGATATGGAATTTAGTAATATTGTTGATTTTAACACTTATTATAATTCATATTTAAATGTTAGTACGGGTAGTTCACCTGGGTTAGTTGGTGTCTGCACTACGTCCGCCGGACCATGGAGTGGTACCCCTTATGATTCAACAGATATTAGATATTATAGATATTATAATTTAGCAATACCTTCAAACACTGGGTCTACTAATTGTGGTGATGGAACCACAGAATTAAATTTTATGATACACCCATCCACTGTGGTCACAACTGGTACAACGGGACCAAATTATACCTTTAGATTAACAATGCCAACCATAGTGAATAACTTGACCTATGACCCATTATGTAGTTTATCGGGTAATATACAGTCAGACTACGTTGACTTGATAAATAACAGATCTACTGGTACGACTAATAATTTTTCAGGTACCACAACCACTGGTAGTAAATATAGTGATCCTTTTTACCAAGTTAGTTTAGCTTGTAGTGGTGTTACAACTACAAGTGCGGATACATTTAACGGTGTAGTTAGATACCCTAAATACCTAAATGAAACTATCGTTTATACTGGTAGTACACCTACCATTGTACCATCGCTGAGTGCTCAAACCTTTGATTTTAGTTACCCAAGATTTTCTGTACAATCCTTATTCAATAATAATTCAGCATATGTTAGATATCAATACCGTTATACGGTTTATTTAAACAACCCATCTGACTTTAGAGATTTTGAAATTTATGCCGTTCAATTTACTGGTGGAACTTTAGGTACGGAAGTACTAATATATGGTTACACAGGGTCAACTGGACTATCATTTCAATATCAACCATCTTATTTCATATGACACAACAAGTTTTTACCATATCAGGAATTACAGGGGGAGTACCACCATTCACATTTTATATTTGTGATGAAAATGGTAATAATTGTTCAGTACTTGCAACAACTGGTGGAACATATACGGCATCCACTTTTTATGAAACAGCAACAACACTGATGATTAAAGTAATTGATAGTGTTGGTTGTACTGTATTTAAGATTGTTAGTTGTCCAGAAGATACCTATTTTATTTTAACCGAGGATGGACTCATAATGATTACCGAAGATGGTGACGAATTAATTTGGATATAAAATGTTAATTGAAATTACAGGGGTTACTTCTAGTCAATCGCCATATGATGTTTTTTTATGTAACTCAGACTTAACGTCTTGTTTTTATGTTTCCGGTAATACGTCCATTCCACCATCAGTAATAATTGATACTCAAAATTATTTCCCAAATGAATTTCTTTTGAATTTAAAAATTATTGATACAAATGGATGTACTTTTATTAAAACAATTGATTGTCCAGACGGTAAAGCGTTCCAAGATGACATATTATTTATATTTATGGATAATATCCAATATTATTTTCAATAATTGATATTTATAACATATGCCAACTTATCAATTACTTACGGATAGAGTTTTAGCCAACCCAACGGCGATTACACCAACAACATTGATACATATAGTAACGACCGATGATGTTTCACAAAATCCGGCCGGGTCATCCTATAAAGCCGAGTTAGGTCAACTATCAAATTTGTTTAGTGGTTCCACATTTACTGGTAATACATCTGCAACATGTATTAATGAATTATATGTGTCTGATGTGTATGGTTGTTCTGGTACAACATTTCACGATAATGTGTGTTTTGAAACAATAGCAACAGGAACCACAGGTTATACATTGTCGGTCACTGAAGGTGGTTGTTTAATAATCGCCACAGGCACAACTTCGGAAAAGGTAGTAACTAAAGACCTTGAGGTTACTAACACACTTTTAGGACCTAGAGGAAGTTTTACTGATTATATGAAGGCGTCTAGATTAAAATCATTCTCACCACTTTTTATAAATGATGAAGATGAAGGTAATGTTTATTTTGGTTCAAGTAGTGGTGTAACAATTGATGTAGTAAATAATAGAATTGGGATAAATGATTGGTACGGTGTTTTTGGGGACCCAAACGCTAAACTTGACATTTATTCAACTGGTGATACTATAACTGCTGGTATTTTTAATGGTACAACCGTTAGTGGTACAACATATGGTTTGACCGTAAATTCTGAAAATAATTATGGTTTAGGTGGATCAAATGTCGTGTTTTGGGCACAAACAACAGCAGGAATTACTAATGATTCTAATATTGCCATTAAAGGTACTGTTGCAGGAGGACCAAATGATTATGCAATTCAATTACTAGATGGTCAAGAGGTTGTCGGAAAAGTTTTAACTTGTGTTTTACCAACAGGTGAAGCAAGATGGGAGAACCCAACAAATATTTTCACAAGTGGATTAACTGGAGATACTTTGGTTGTATCAACATCTTATACACCATCTGGTAGTACGGACACAAATGGTGTACCGGGTTCAATTAGTTGGGACAATACCTATATCTATTTAAAAAACAATACTGGGTGGGTTAGAGTAAGTGGCGAAACCTGGTAATATTTATTCACTTTAATAAGTTTTGTGTTAAAATTTTTGCATGAGAATCTTCATACAAATTGCATCTTATAGAGACCCAGAATTATTACCAACAATCAAGTCATGTTTAGAAAATGCCAAATATCCGGATAATTTAGTTTTTGGTATTTGTAATCAGTTCAATCCAGATGATCAATTCAATATTGATGAATATCAAAATGATTCTAGATTCAGAATTTTAAATATACCAAATACAGAATCAAAAGGTGTTTGTTGGGCTCGTAACCAAGTACAGCAATTATATCAAGATGAGCAATATACATTACAGATTGATTCTCATATGCGGTTTGAAAAAGATTGGGATGATGAATTAATCAATATGATTAAACAATTACAAAATAAGGGACACAAAAAACCTTTATTAACTGGTTACGTATCATCATACAAACCAGAAAATGATCCAGACGGAAGGGTTAGAGTTCCTTGGCGAATGGTGTTTGATAAATTTATTCCGGAAGGTGCCGTATTTTTCCTACCAGAAGTAATTCCAAATTGGACAAACTTAACTGAACCAATAGCTTCAAGATTTTATTCTGCTCATTTTTGTTTCACATTAGGTGAATTTTCAAAAGAAGTACAACATAACCCTGATTTCTATTTTCATGGAGAGGAAATTTCAATAGCAGTGAGAGCTTATACTCACGGTTATGATCTTTTTCATCCTCATAAAGTATTAATTTGGCATGAATATACAAGAAATAACAGGACTAAACACTGGGACGACCATAAAGAGTGGTGGAAAGATAATGAAAAAGCACACGACTTAAATAGAAAGTTGTTTGGGATTGATGGTAACGAACTAATGGATCAAGGAAATTACGGTTTTGGTACTGAACGAACGTTAAGGGATTATGAAAAATATGCCGGAATCCTTTTTTCTAAAAGAGCGGTACAACAATATACACTAGAAAAAAAATATCCACCAAATCCATATGATTATAAAACAGAAGATGAATGGATTCAATCATTCTCAAAACAAATAAAAAAATGTTTTAAAGTCAAAAAGGAATTATTAAATGAAAGTGATTATGAATTTTGGGCGGTTATCTTCAATAAAGAAGGTAATACGACATTATATAGAGAAGATGCTAGTATTGATGAAATTCAAAAATTATTAAAACAACCGGGTGACGAAATAGAGATATGTAGGACATTCACAACAACTGAAGAACCAAAATCCTGGGTGTTATGGCCTTATTCAAAATCAAAAGGTTGGTTAAATAAAATAGAACAACAAATGTAATATGAGAATTTGTGTTGTTAGTTTGTTTACAAAAGAAATTGAACTAGAGTCAAGGTTATCAACTTTGAATAAAAAAAAGTATTGTGAAAAATACAATATAGATTATAAGTTTTTTTTGGGTAGGTTATCAAAAAGACACGCACAGTGGGACAAAATACAATGTTTAATACAATTGTTACCACATTATGATTATGTGGTGTGGATGGATAGTGATACGGTATTTAATAATTTTGATATATCACTTGTTGATTTTATAAGTGAAAATAAAGATTATGATTCGTTATTTTGCTCAGACGTATGTTATGAGGTAAATTCAAAACATCTTTTGGTAAACACTGGTGTTATGATATTCAAAAACACCGAGTGGTCGTCCGACTTATTAAATAAAGTCTGGAATAGTATAACTGACTACAATGTTGAAGCTTTAGATAAACACTCCTACGAAGGATTTCCACACGAACAAGGAAAAATGTGTGAGGAGTTGTTAAAAGAAGATGGTACCAAGTTTAAAATATTTCCACATACAACTTTTAATTGCCACCCAAATTCAAAAAATGATAAAACATTTATTGTCCATTATATGGGTAGTAGACAATCTACAACACATCTAAATGATTTTATAAAAAAAGTTGAACTAACAAATCAGAGACTAAATATTGAAAGTGATGAGGATGTAAATGTAATTGAACTTAATAAATATAAAATTTGTTTGGTTTCACATTTTACAGAAAATATTGAACATGTTGCGAATTACACAATTCAAAACAAACAAAAATATTGTGATAAACAAGGTTATAGTTTTAAATACCATAAAGGTAGGTTGAGTGATAGGCATCCTGGTTGGGACAAAATTAAATTATTAAAAGAAGTTTTGTTAACCGATGAGTTTGATTATGTCGTTTGGGTTGATAATGATGCTTGTATAACAAACGAAGAAATGCGGTTTGATTTTATTTGTAATTTATATTCTGAATCAAATATCATTTTAGCGTCGGAAGATGATTCTAGAAATATTGAGTTTTTGAACCCAAGTAATGATTATAATAATTTACAAAATTTACGAATAATTAACACTGGTGTTATGATTTTAAAAAATAATCCTTGGGTTATTAATTTTTTAGATGAGGTATGGGACACCAAAAGTAACACAAATAGAGGTGTTGATTATTCACATAAAAGTATAATAGGGAACAATTTTAATTATGATCAGTGGCCGTTTGAACAAGGACCAATACATATCGTATTATCTAAAACTGACAGAAATCACTATAAGATTGTTAAAAGTGAAATATTAAACAAGTTTAAATCAAGTCACCAAAAAAACAATTTTATTTGTCATTTTGTGGGACAAGGAAACGATTTGGAATCAATACGAAATTATATTGAAAGTCTCAAAGATGATACAAATATGATTCCAGTAAAAAATAATAAGTTGATTGAAAAATTCAAAGAGAATGAAACCAAAATTGAAATTACAATATTAACTGACAATGGAAACTATTTCATTAAATATATTTGGGATTATCAAAAAACAGGACTTGAACATTTAAGTCACTCATTTAAAATTAAAAATGGTTTGGATGAGAGGGTTTTTGATTTAGATAGTAAAAAAACTGGTAAGTTCAAAATTGATTATTCTGACAAAACTGAAATATATCACACCTATAATTGGTTTGGTGAGGTTAGTTGGAATCAAATTGGTTAAAAAACACGAATAAAACAAACTTTTGGTTATTTATAAAAGAAAGAAAAACACATAATGGCGGATATTATATTAAGTAGTTGTTGTTATACACAAATAGTATATAGTGCCAGTTCGTGGTCGTTTGTCCCCACCCCTTTAACTTCTTTTGAAATTACGGGTGATACAAATATTATGGATGGTTGTTATACGATTGTAACCGGTGTAACGGCGGACGGTCCGTTTGTATTTGATGGTACCGCGACCCTATTAAGTACTGGGTGTACGGAACCATCTTGTGTTGAATTATGTTGTTATGAGAATATGTGTATTAACATACCATTTAGTGCATATTCAGCATATACTGGTGATTATGTGTTAACTGGAACATATAACTCAAAACCGTATTGGACAGGTGGAACAAATCCTGGGTATTTGTTTTTTGATACAAACAAATGGTGTTTGAGTGACACTTTAGGTGGAACTGCGTTCTTTTTCGGTCCAAATCCAACAACATCGGATTGTCCGGACTTAGACCCAACGGTTATGACAAACGGAAGTTGCCCAACACCTACACCAATACCTACTGACCCATGTTCGTTATTAGATTTTGATGTGTTATTGGAATGTGAAATTATTGTACCAACACCTACACCAACACCTACACCAACTCCTACTCCGACGCCTACTCCAACTCCTACGGTTGATCCTTGTTCTGGGTTTACGGCTGACATTACAGTTGTGACTGGACCATTACCAACACCTACACCAACTCCAACTCCATCACCAACACCAACGGTAACGGTCATACCATCGGCAGACACTGTAACATTTATCATTGATAGTGGTAATTTTGTTTGTTCACTTGTTAAAGAACTTATTGATTGTGAGGATGGTTCAATTTACTATATTGATAGTGAATTAAGTTATGGTGGTTTATCATTATCGGCAGGAACAACATTCTTAGCGATATTACATGGAAATAATTCAGATCAAATCCAATGTGTGACTTATAATAGAGTAACGACCGCATCAACAAATAGAAATTTGGTGGAAATTTTGGACGTATATACAAGTGGATGTTCGGAATGTATAATCCTAACTCCAACACCTACACCAACACCTACACCAACTCCGACACCAACACCTACTCCGACACCAACACCAACATATGCTATGGGAACAGAATTTATATTTACATCATGTACAACAAATTCAATGATTATACAAACGGCGATACCACCATTAAACATACAAATTGATGATATATTAAAAACATCTGGATCTTGTTATTCGTATGTGGGTAATTTTGTAAACTATATTGCACCTCCAGGTTACATTGTAACCAACGTGGATACATTTACGGCAACAACTGCGACCACATATACGACTTGTTTGGAATGTTTAACACCTGATCCGGAACCAACACCAACATATAGATTATGGAAAGCAAAAGGTGAGTATTCTATATCTTGTCCTGTTTGTGAGTTAACAGATTTCGGAGGTGATGTACAATTCTATACTGATTATAGTGTGAGTACTTTAGATACCGGTATCTATTTATATGAAAATAGTTCACTTACAACACCATTCACTGTAACATACATTAAAGTATTACAAACGCAAAATATTAATCAAACTGAGAAAATATTTGAAGTGGATAGTATGGGTAAAATAACATTTAAATGTGACGTAAACGGAAATTGTTAAAATGGCAAATATAATAACTATTAATAGTATAACATCGGGAACTTCACCATTTGACGTATGGGTTTGCGATACATGTTTTGGTACTTGTCAATATATTGATACATTCTCGGCAACATCCATACCATATAGTTTTGTTTTACCGGAAGTTTATGAAACATACCCAAACTACATTGTTAAAATTATTGACGATAACGGATGTGTTTTTTGTTATGAATTATCATCCTATAAAGAGTTTCAAGATGGTGATCTTTTTGAATTTATGGGTGGTGAACCATATGAATTTGAATAATTAAATATATATAAATAAAAAGAAATGGCTAGATTAACGGATAAAACCTTGGCACAATCCTCAGCGATTACACCAACAACATTAATACATATTGTAACCACCGCGGATACCTCACAAAATATGGCGGGATCGTCCTATAAAGCGGAACTACAACAACTAAGTTCAATTTTTGGTGCATCAACATTCACCGGAGGAACTGTAACCGGACCGACCACATTTACAAGTGGTATGAGTGCTAATACCATAAGTGCAACAACTTATCAAAACTTACCAATAAGTGGATTAACTGCCGGTAATAACATTAACATAAGTGGTTCAAACGGTAATTTCACAATATCTTTCACGGGAACAACTGGTGGTTCATTTACTGGGAATACATCGGCAACGTGTATAAATGACTTATATGTAAGTAATTTACACGGATGTTCACCAATAACAATTCACGATAGTATACAATTTACTGGTTCAGTGGCTACCGGATTATTATCCTATGCTGAAGGTAGAGAAACTACGGCACATGGTGATTATTCACACGCTGAAGGTTATCAAACAACTTCATTTGGTTACGCTTCTCATACGGAAGGACGGGGTTCACAAACAGGAAAATATGGTGCCTACTTATGTGGACCCATAACTAGTGGTGTGGTTACTTTAGATTCTAGTTATGGGGATATAACGACATCATTTTCTTCAGGTGACACTGTAGTTATTGACGATAGAGATTTTAATTATGATATTGGGAAATCAAACTTTACAGTATCGGCAGTGACCTTTTCCTCACCAAATACTATAATATATCTAAATCAAACAGGTACCACTTGTACCGGGAACGCAAAAGTAGGAAATCTAACCGGTATTTATAATTGGAATGGTGATCAAATAATAACAACAGATTATTCACATTCTAGAGGTATAAGTACAGTGACGCTTGGTTATGCCTCAACTGCTTCCGGGTATTACTCAGTTGCTCTAGGTGATGTTTCAACAAGTTCTGGTTTTTATACTAAATCATATGGTACCAACTCACATACTGAGGGTAGACAAACCACTTCAGTTGGTGATGCATCACACGCTGAAGGATGGAATACGACCGCGTGGGGGACTTATTCTCATTCCGAGGGACAGTTAACAAAAGCGATAGGGTTACGTTCACATAGTGAAGGGTCAAGCACTACAGCGTTCGGTACTACCTCACATTCCGAAGGTATTAACACTAAAGCACTGGGTAATGCTTCACACTCCGAAGGTACTAGTACCACGGCATCTGGGGTTTATTCACACGCTGAAGGTATGGGTACAACCACCATAAATCAAAGTACTCATGCTGAAGGTTATAGTTCAGTGGCGGTGGGGTTTTCATCTCATGCGGAAGGACTATTCTCAAACGCAATTAGTTCTGGTTCACACGCAGAAGGTGGGTATTATGATGGTTTTGATTACTATAGTGGTGGTACCACATTAGGTTACGCATCACATGCTGAAGGTGTTAGTACAACAGCAATAGGTATTCAATCACATGCTGAGGGCTCATACACAACAGCATTAGGTAATGGTTCTCATGCTGAAGGAGCCCTCACAAAGGCATTAGGTAATGTGTCACATAGTGAAGGACAATTAACAACAGCGTTAGGTACTACCTCACATTCCGAAGGGAGTAACACAAAAGCATTAGGTAATGGTTCTCATGCTGAAGGTTCATTCACAACCGCCAGTGGGACAACTTCACACGCTGAAGGTAATGACACAAAAGCATTAGGTAATGTGTCACATAGTGAAGGTGAATCAACAACGACAATAGGTATTCGTTCACACGCTGAAGGTTACGAGACTACAACAGTTGGACAAAGTTCCCACGTTGAAGGAGGTTTTACGACTGCGTTTGGTGATTATTCTCACGCCGAAGGATACGGAACAGTAACAAATGGCGATTACCAACACGCACAAGGAATGTGGAACGTGACCGGTGACACAACACAAGGTGCGTTTATTTTAGGTAATGGTACAGATAATAACAATAGAAGTAATCTAATATTTGCGGCAGGAAATGAAGTTAAAATTTCTGGAAAAACAATAACAACAAATTTCCAAATGACATCTGGTGCAACAAACGGATACGTTTTAACGTCAGATGGTAATGGAAATGCCAGTTGGCAAACACCGACAGGAGGTGGAACATTTACCGGAGGAACAGTAAGTGGAACAACATCATTTACAAATGGTTTAAGTACAAATACAATATCGGCAACAACTTATCAGAATTTACCTGTAAGTGGGTTAACCGCAGGAACTAACATAGGTTTAGTTAATAATGACGGAAATTACACAATATCTGTTAC